>JAEIGA010016649.1_pt1 | contig 11179 bp, 21 predicted proteins | sample 9270691 | NCBI WGS metagenome assembly JAEIGA01 (sample SAMN17057246, study PRJNA624740) | gut metagenome | biome: biome; isolation source: fecal sample | host: Bos grunniens | place: China: Xizang | collected 2019
CAATTGAAGATGTTTTAGGTAAGGTTTTAATTGTAAATGATAGTATAGGAAAAACAAATAAAGATTTTAAATGTTTAGCAAAAGAAATTAAATTAAAGAGGTAAAATAATTATGGGATTAAAAAGTCAACTTAATGGATTTATATTTGAGTCTAAATTATGTGAATATTTATCAAATGATGGATACTATGTGATCTATAATAACAAGGGAATAGTTGGAAGTCAGCCATGTGATATTGTTGCAATAAAAAACAACATAGCAACTTTAATAGAATGCAAGAATTTAGAAAACACATCTGGTAAATTCCCTTTGTCAAGAATTGAATCTAATCAATGGTTAGCTTATAAAAAATTAAAAGAATGCCATAATTCTAATATGGCATTAGCAATTTTATGGGATAACAATGTATATTTTGTAAATTTTGATTTATTGCAATTTTTTAATAAAAGCATAGATTTAAAAACAATAGAACCTAATATAAAGAATTGGAGTGAATAATTATGCAAAAATTAGTTGATATTAGTGGTAATAAATATAATAAATTAACTGTTTTAGGTTTCGATCATATCGGAGGTAGAAGAAGAAGTTATTGGAAATGTCAATGTGATTGTGGGAATATAGTTATTTTAAGGAAAGATGAATTTATATATCCATATAGTCATACTAAATCCTGTGGTTGTTGGCATGTTGAAGAAAGCAGCAAAAGACCTAAAGATAAGAAAACAGGGAAATTTATAGAATTGAGGAAAAATACATGAAAATAATTATAGATTCACGAATAAACATAAAGAATCCATCTAAAGAAATAGTTGATTTTTGTAAAAAAGAACTTGTTATTCCAAATCCAGAAATTCAAAAGAAAAAAGCAATGGGATTTTGGACAGGGAATCTACAAAAAACTATAAAAATGTATTCAATAGATGAAGATACTTACATCCTACCAATTGGAGAGATAAATAATATTTGGAATTTACATCCTAATAAAGAAGATTATTATATTAATTGGGGTAATCACGAAAAATTAGATTTTCCTAAAAATAATTTAAAACTTTATGATTATCAAGAAGAAGCAGTAGAAAAAATGATAAAAGCTAAAAGAGGAATTTTATCTAGTAAATGTGGTAGTGGAAAATCTATAATGGCATTAGAACTAATTAGAAGAATAGGATATAAAGCCTTAATTATTTGTGAAAAAAAAGAAATACAAAATCAATTTAAAGATTATTTAGAAAATTGCTTTAATATGAAAAAAGGTGATTATGGTTTAATTAAAGAAGGTAAAATCGAGATAGGAAAGTATGTTACAATAGCATTAAGACAAACTTTAGCAAATATAGATTTATTGCAATATAAATATGAATGGGGAATTATTGTTGTAGACGAAGGACAAAATGTTGGAGGATCTGTTACAAAAGTTTCTCAATATTCAAAAATATTAAATAATCTTGCTGCTGAATATAGATATGCTGTAAGTGCTACTGCGTATAGAGTAGATGGTTTAACAAGATGTATGTATAGCTTGTTAAATACAATTAAATATGAAATTCCAGAGGAGGCTATTTCTGATAAAATAATAAAAGCATCAATAAAACCTATATTGACTAACTACAAAATTCCATCAGAATGTCAAAAATGGGATGGAACTATAAATTACACTACTTTGCCATCAAATATCGCCAAAAACGATTCTCGCAATAATCTGATAGTAAATTTATTAAAAGAAGAAAAAGATAATTATTGTTTGATACTTTCAGACAGATTAGAGGGATTAGAAATTTTACATAATAAAGTTGGCGGATTATTTATTAATGGGAATATGACAACTAAAAAAGCTAAACAAGAAAGAGATGCAGCTATTGAAAAAATGAGAAACAAAGAAGAACATTATTTATTTGCAACCTATTCTTTAGCAAAAGAAGGACTTGATATAAAACCACTCAATAGAGTATTCTTAATTGCTCCAACTAAAAATAAAATAGTTTTAATTCAATCTATTCGGAAGAATTGAAAGAAAAGACGATGGAAAAGAAACTCCAATAGTCTATGATTTTATTGATAATGATGATTATTTTATAAAAGCTTGGAAAACAAGAAAAGGAATTTATAAAAAAAATAATAACAAAATTATTGAATCCTAAATTTAAAAATGATATAATTTATATATAAAGGATTGATAAAAAATGAATTGTCGTGATTGTAGTAAGCAATATTTTTGTGATTTAATTACCCCTTGGTCAGAAAATAATAAAATATGTGAAAAATATAAGAGTTGGATATATACTAAAAATTATGGAGAGGTGCATAAAATTGAAAATTCCACAGAGAATAAAAAGAAAAAATTTAATATATTATTTAATTAAATCATATAAAAATTTTGCTAAATATAAAAGTGAATTAGGTTTTTATGAATGTTTTAGTTATCAAGATTTAGGATTACTTAAAGAAAGAATTAAACCAGATAGAAAAATATACAATAGAAGAAGTTAATTTTTAGGAGGGCTTATGGAATACGAAAAAGCCAAAATAAACCGATTAATTAATTACAAAGATAAAGTTATTGAAGAAGATATAAAAAATGATTTAGAATGGATATTAGGGCAATATAATGAATATTACATTAATGACAAAGATTTTAATTACAGAGAAAAAAATTATAATAAGATTGTAAAAAAATATTATAATTCAGAAGATGAAAAAGACAGAATTAAAGAAGAATTAAATTTATATAAAAGAAGATATAAAGTTTTAAAAAAAAGATTTAATACACTATTAGAAGAACATAAAATTTGTTGTAAGAAGATTGAAAATATAATATAATTTTTAATGGAGGAATCATTATGAGGAAAAGTAGAATAGCAGAAAGCATAATGATAGAGTACGAAAGAAGAAAAAGATTTGAGATGAAAAAACAAAAAAAAGAATTAGAAAAGTTTATTATAGAAAAATGTATAAATTGTAAAAATAAAAATACAGATAAATGCAACATAAAAAAAGACATAGATGGTAATTTAAAATGTGTTTATTATGAAGTTTAGATGTTAAAGTACTAGGCAACTTTAATATATATGGCTATATGAAGCCTCCTTTCAAATTATTTATTGTATATATTACTAGTCCTAAAATAAAGTTAAATTATACAAATAAGCTAAAATCCTAGTTAATAGCTTATAATACTGCAATTTTAGAGAAACGGTTATCTCGTCAGTCTCATAAGCTGAAAATAGTGAGTTCGACTCTCACAATTGCAACCAGGATAATAATTGTATGAAGTAGTATAGAAACAATCAAATTCGGGTTTTAACGCAGGTGATACTACGGTTTGTAAAAGGCGACCGTGTGAGGTTTATCCTATTGAAAAACTTAGCCCATAGGGAGAAGTGAGCTTCCTTATACTATTTCATAGAGTTATAAAGAAAAAGAGGATAGAATGAGTTTAAATAAAGCAATAGCAAATGGTAAAGAACACCGAAAAGAATATAAAGGGGCAAAATCAATAGACCGCCAATGTAGAAATCACGGAGGTTGCGATTGGTGTAAAGAAAATAGATTATATAAAAACCTAAAAAGGTTAGACAAAGCAAACTATACAGAATAAGAAAAGAGGGATAAAATATGTTAAATAAATATATTCAATATACATTCTGTGATGAAGATAAAAGAGAGATAGCAATAGTAAGTAAAAATATTCCAGTAGAAGTTATGCAAGAATTGGCTGAAAAATATGATGAAGTTAAATTTGAGGAGTAAAAAATGAAAGATCAAATTTTAGCTTATTTAAATATGAATGATATTTTAGATAAATATGATATTAAGCACAAAGGTTCTCAATTTTGCTGTCCTTTTCACGGAATAGACAAACATCCTTCGGCTAAAGCTTATGAAAAAAGTTTTTATTGTTTTAACTGTGGAAAGACTGGAGATTTAATACAGTTTGTTCAATATTATTTTAATTTAGATTTTAAAGAAGCAATGCAAAAAATAAATCAAGATTTTAATCTTAATATTAATTCAGATATAAAACTTGACTTTAATAAAATAAAAGAAATTGAATACAAACGAAAACAAAAAAAGCGAAAATTAGAAGCTTTACAAAAGAGATTTGTTGAACTATGTGATTTTAAATTTCAATTAAAAGATAAAATAGAGAATCTAAATTCTAAAATAGAGCTTTCTAATTGGGAAGCTGATATGTCGAACATATCAAAAATTCAAGACAAAATAGGACAATTAGATATGGCAATAGATGATTTAATAGATGAAATGAGTAGACTGAAAAATAGCTAAGTTAACTTAGCTATTTTCTTGTAGAACGAGAATTATTGGTGGTATGATTTAATTATAAACTGCTTTATGTTTTTTGTCAATTAACGAAAAATTGGAATCACTTATTATAGTAATTCCAATCAGTCCAATGTCATAATTAACATTGGAATAAACAAATGATATATTGAATATAATATATTATCTATCATATTTTAATATTTTTGTCAACTATTTTATTCCTCCAAGCCATTTAGCAAATCCAATTTTATAATTATTTGTTCCATTTACATGGTATCTTACCATAGCTCTATTGTTAAATTCTCCAAAGCAATCACATTTTTCCCAAGGATCTAATGACCCAATCTTATTAGTACAAGCTGTATCAGCATAAATATTTTCTCTTGTACTTCCATTTGCATAAGTTCTCACTTCTTCATCACTTCCTTTATCAATATTTGAATTATCTACTGGTTGTATTCCTAAATAATATCTTATTTTATCTAAAAATCTTTCCCAACCATAATCTAATGTTCTATGTGGGCAATATTTATTAGACCAATCTTGATGTTTTTTCACTCTGTCTATTCCCCAACCATATTGCTTTAATAGATAGGCAATATATTCTGCTGCCAATTCTTCTGCTTCGTCAAATCTTTCTCCACCAGATTTAGAATAACAAATTTCTATTCCTATTGATTTCATATTGCCTTTTCCTCTGCCATCTCCACTATGCCAAGCATTTCTATTAAACGGAATACCTTTAACAACTCTTTCATTATCAACAGCAACATGAAATGATGTTTTTAAATTATTTCCTAACATATAAGATATTTCTGCCATTGCAGAAGCATCATTATAAGTATTGTGAACTGTTATGTACTCTGGTGTCATTTCATAAGGACATTTTATTGAATATTTATTTTCTGGACATTTTACATTAGTTATCTGCATCTATATCTCCTCCTTCATATTCAATATCTAAACTATTTTCTGCTATATTCTTTTTGTATAATTCTTCATCAAAATCTACATCTTCAATTATAATGTTATCTTCCATCTTATTCTCCTTTCAACTTTTTAAATAAGTCATTTACAAAATTAGCTCCTCTTGATACTATTATTCCTGTCATTAAACTTCCAATTATAGGAACTATTAAGTTTATTCCTACAATTTCAAATACATTTATTTGAGCTAATGTGCAGATGAACATAGATAATAATAAACTTCCTAGCATATTTATATTAAGTTTATTTTTATCCCAAATCATCTTTAAATTTTCCCATATCGCCTCAACTAATATTGCTATAATAACTAATTGTGCATAATTCATATTATCCCTCCTTTCTTTTAATTTACATCAGGTCCTTTTGTAAATGTACCAGTTCCTTGATTTGTATAAAGTTGTTTGCTTACAAGGTCATACAATCCAATTTCTTCATCTGATTTACGATAGCAAGGTATTCCATCAAAGGCTATTTTTCCATTCTTATATAAGCGGAAATAGTAAACTTGGTTAGTACCAGATATAATATAATTCCTATTTAATGCAAATAAGCAGACACCATTTGTTGCTTCGCCCATAAGTGTATATTCTCTATTTTCAGTCAAAGATTCTTTATTATTTGTTAAATCTTTAATGTGATAAGTGAATGTTCCATCTCCGTTAGTACATAACATTATTTCGTATGTTTGTCCAGAAGTGCTTCTTGACCATAAAACACCATCTGTGCTAGCATTAACACTTGTACCATTTACAGATGCTGATACTCTATTATTGGTTGTAGTACCTGTTTGTCCAAACCAAATTTTATTACTTGCCCTTACTCCTGCACAATAGTAACTATCGCCACAAGTAGTGTATGTTTTTAAATGCATCCTAAAGTTATCATTTGGTGTCACTGAAGTTTGGATATATTGTTTACCAGACGATTGTATATATTCAACTTTTTGATATTCAGTTGGAAGTGCATTTATTTCAGGTCCTACATCAAATTCTCCAGAGCCAGCATTGGTATAGAACACATCATTAGAAACATCATACAATCCAGCCACATTGTCTATCTTGCGATAGCAAGGAATAAAATGTTTTGTTAAAACACCATTTTGCCAAATTATACAAGACTTTATTTTTAGATGAGAATTACTCTTATCTCCACCATTAACAGCATTTAACCATATTTTTCCATCAGGAGCATACGACATTTCTGGGTCTGTTTCTGTGTCAAATGTTTGAGCTGATGAAGCTATTTGTGTTCCATTAAGATAAGTTGTTCCACCATCCTGTACAATAACATATTCTGTATTCGATGAGAGTTCTTGTGTTTTTAAAAGGGTTGCTCTATTTGGCTTATCTATATAGAAACGATATGATGTACTACCAGATTGCATTGTCCAAAAAGCACCACGCACACCATATAGTCGTTCATACTGATTCGGAAATCCTGTAATTTCACAAACAAGTTCCATTTTAGTTGTATTTTTTGCGTATTCTAAAGTGTCTATATAATTTGCTCCATTGGCATACGATTTGCCTTGAATATACTCCACTCTTTGATAATCAGCAGGAAGTGTAATAATGTCTGCCCCAACATTAAACTCTCCAGTACCATCGTTAGTGTAAAATACATCATTGAAGGCATCATATAGTCCAGGTTTTTTATCAATCTTACGATAACAAGGGATAAAGTCTCTAATTGTTAGACCATTTTCTTGAATTGTTGCCTTATACAACTTCGCACTAGAATAATATGATACTCCAGACTTAACATTTCTACCAGCAAACATAGTGTATGTAATTGACTGTGAAGATGTGGATGCTTTTGAATAAGTTGTGCCATCTATTACAAAAGTAATATCAGAATTGGTAAATGTAACTTCTATTTCTTTACGAGTTAAGCAATCAATATCAGACACCGCATCATTACCAGCACTATAAGTGTTCAGTCCTCCCTTACCGAACCATCTACCAGCTCCCGTAGACCAAGCTATGATAATCATACTAGATGAAGAATACTCGGTGAACTGCATATCTAAATGTGCTGTAATATAGCGTGTACTTGAAATACCAGTATCAATATATTGTGTACCAGTACTTTCAATATATTCTACTTCTTGATATTCGACTGGTAGCCTTTTCTTTTCCCATACTACATCATTGTTATATATAAGTTTTTTTACATCTTGATTATTGAAAATTATTTTTCTAGGAGTATTTCCATTAAAACTAAAAGACATATTATACCTCCTATACCATTGTTATCGTTAATGTTTGTGTTGTACTATCATAAACAAAATTTGATGATTGTATTGCTGTGTCTGCTTTGTCTAAACTTGTTTGTACAGTTCCTGTTAAGTCAGTTTTAGGTATTCCTGTTTCTGGTTTTGTATATTTTACATTTACAGCAGTATTAATTAATTGTTGTATCTCTGTATCTGTTAAGAAATCACTAATTTGTGTATTTACCCAAGTTTCTGTTGCATATCCAGTTAAATCTATTGCTGTACTTCCTATCTTTTCCCAATCATAACCATTGTTTATTTCTATTGTTATATATTCATCTTTTACATTCCTTGTTTGTGGGTCTTCACTAGGAACAAGATATATTATATTTAATGTATCAATACTTGGTGTAGGTAATGCTGATGCGGTTCTAAACATTCCTGTTTTTGTTGCAGATATTAAAGCATCTACTTCTGTTTTATTATAAGTATCAGACTTTAAATAATAATTTACAAGATTATTTACACTTGCAGTAATAAAATTACTTACATCTGGTATCATACTTGATACTCTATTTGTTACATCTGCTTCTATCTCATTTTTATCTGCATTTGTATAATAATCAATTCCTTTTTGAGGAGTATATCCAGTATCGCCTTTATCTCCTTTATCTCCCTTTATTCCTTGTTCTCCTTGTATACCTTGCTCGCCTTTATCACCTTTATCGCCTTTTTCACCATCTAATATTTCTACTGATTTTGTTTCTCCATCTTTATTGGTTATTGTTATGGTTGCTGTATCTCCAATTTTTTCTGCATCTATATCTATATTTTCTACTTTTGTTATTTCTGCTTCTAATAAATTTACAATTGTGTTTACTCCACCTATTTCCTCTGGAGTTATTTCTTCACTTGCATCTTCATTATAATAGAATTTTATTTTTTTTGTTTTAGTTCTAAAATCTACATCGTCTTTAGTTAGCCATATATAAAAATCAACTTCTTCATATTTTGTTATAGCTTTTGGAATCAAATACTCATTGTTTACTATTAAATCCCATATATTCCCATCTTTTGTAATGAATACTATTTTTTTATTAAAATCTTCATACTGTTCTGGTACTTGTAAAATAATTTTTTCTGCTTCATTTTCATTTTGTGTGTTTTGTGCATTAATCATAAATAATTCTCTGTTTTGTTTTGCTACTAATTTCATACTTTGCTATTCCCCTCTCTTAAAACTTCAAATTTATTATAGCATATTTTTATTTTTCTGTAAAATAAAAAGAGGTACTAAAACCCCTTTTCTTCTAAATATAAATTTACTATTCTATTAATAGAATTATTACTTAAAGCAACTAACTCACATACATCTTCATAATCAAATATTTCGTTTCCATTTTGATTAGTATGTCCATTTTCATATAACCAAACGTGCATAAGCTCATGTTTCAAGGTAAGCAGCATTTGATTAGAATTTCCGTTTTTCAATATATATTGTTCTATCTTCATAATGAGAACGACCAACATAATTTTCTTTGCCTGTTATTCTATCAACATCGTAAATTGTATATATATTTCCATTAATTATAAATTGACATATTTCTTCCATTTTATTTCTCTACTAATTGTTTTATATAACTATAGTTTTCTTTTTCTTTTTGAGCTATTTTCATAAGCATATTTTTATCTTGTTGATTTTCAGCCATGTCTGCAACATCTTCAATTCTTCTTGAAGTTTCTTTCATTTCGTGCATTGTCATTTCTAACTCTTCATAATAATCTTGTTCTCTATAGTTTCTATAATTTCTATAATTACGATAATTTCTATTATTTATTCTTCCACCTCTTCTGTCATAGTCTCTTCTATAATCGTAATCTCTGTAATCCATATCATCTCTATAATTCTCTCTATAACCTATATTTCCATGTATATTTTCATCATAATATCTATTATCATATCTATAATCTCTATTATTCATATCCATTTCGTTCATAATTTATTCTCCTTTCTATTCAACGAAATATTTAAAGACTTTTCCTTCTTTAGCATCTTCATCTTTAATAAAATCAATTGTAAACCTTATATAACCTTCTAAATCTTCTCCAAATATATCTTTATAATCATTATATGCAGAATTTATAACTACAAAGAAATCAGCTTTAGGAATATCTTCTATTCCTCTTTGTCTTTGTAAACTTTCTGTTTCTTCCATATTCCATCTCATTCCATAAGGTCTCATTTTATGTACTATCTCTTCTGCCATTGATTTATTTAAATGTGATCCGTATGCCATTTTATACAATTTCATTTCAAATTCTTTATAGCATTTTTCATCATAATCTTTGATAATTTTCATTGTATCTTCTAACATATCAGATAGTTCTTCCATATCTTCTATCTTTCCATTATCAACTATTCTTTCAATATATTCTTCTATATCCAAAACTATTTACCTCCTTTCAGAGTATTTAAAATTTCCTCGTTTTGTTGAATTATTGTATTTAATAAATCATCTTGATGTGCTAAATACTTCATTAAATCCGTATTGTTAAAATCAGTTATTAATATAATAAAACTTAACCATTGTATTAAGTTTGTCATATTCTCATAATTATTCATATTAATTACCACTTAACCTTGTTATATTTATTTCAGCATTTTTTACAATTGGAATTTGAGTATCTGTTACAACTGGAGTTGCTCCTCCATTGTACACAATTGTTGGTAGAGAAGTTATTGCAAGATTTACTGTTCCTTTGCAACATACTCTTATTTTTTTATCAAAACTTATATTCTCAAAATCTCCTGGTGCAGCTATTACAGCATCCATTTCTGTTCCTGGTACTTGAATACCATCAGCTAAAAGCGCTAACGCTACTTGTCCTGCAGTATTTGAAGTTATGTTTGTATTAAATGTTACTTCATACACTCCACCCTCTAAAATGCTAAACAATGCACTTCCTTCGTTGTGATTAATAAAACCACAACAATTCATTGCACTTCTTGTTCTTAAATCTGTTTCAGCAAAAGGTACAGAAGCTGTATTAGAAGTTAATGTTATTTCTGGTTCTTGAACTGCTTGTATAGTTCCATTCATATTTATTCCTCCTTTATATAAATTAAAAGAGAATAAGCCTTGCCTATTCTCTGAATTTTAGCAAGTTCTCGTATTCGAGTTTGTCTTATCGACTTTTTGCTATTAAACTATTGTACTTCCAAAAGTATTTCCACATCCGCAACCATTGTTGTTGCAAGTGAATATCGGTGTTCTACCGTAGACAGGTGTTGACGGAATTGGGCATGAAACTAGACGATTATACATCAAATCAATTTCATTATTTAAATTGTTTGCTATAAATGCGTTTTGTTCTGCTGTTTGAAGTTGTCTTTGTAGGTCTGAGATTTTACTATCCTTCTCATCTAAACGGTCTCTGAATATTTCATCAATTATTCTTTGAGTATTAGCTGTTTGATTAGTGATTATATCTCTAACTCCTTCTTGTAAAGCAGCACGGTCAGCACAGTTTTCAGCTAGAATTGTAGAAGTTAAATTAGCTTGTCCTAATCTGTTTTCAGCACTTGCATCGCATAATGCAGAATTTACACCATTAAATCCTTGAATTGTGCTTAATTGGTTGTTAAATGCTTGTTGCATATTAGCCATTTGTCTTGCATTAGCACTTGTTTCAGCA
>JAEIGA010016650.1_pt1 | contig 11178 bp, 11 predicted proteins | sample 9270691 | NCBI WGS metagenome assembly JAEIGA01 (sample SAMN17057246, study PRJNA624740) | gut metagenome | biome: biome; isolation source: fecal sample | host: Bos grunniens | place: China: Xizang | collected 2019
ATCTTTGCAAGTTTGTCGATCATTGCATAAACCTTAGGAGCGTTAGCCTCTGCTGCTGCCTTGTCCTCTGTGTTACGAATCGCACGAATTGCGTTTCTTGTTGTCTTTGCATAATACTTGTTATGCAATCTGCGCCTTTCGCTCTGGCGATAGCGCTTGTCTGCTGAAGCGTGATTTGCCATTGTTATTCTTTTTTATATTTTTTTAGTAGTCGGTAGGGGAATCGAACCCCTCTTGCAAGAATGAAAATCTTGAGTCCTAACCGATAGACGAACCGACCTTACATACCACTTTTACCAAATGGGAGTGCAAAGGTAAGAAAAGATTTTGATTTGACAAAATTTTCTTTATTTTCTTTGCGTTATTTATCTTTGCTCTGCCACTGGAATGAATATACGACAGCTTCAACATCTCTGATGTACTGAAGTTTATCAAATTTGGCCGCATAGACGAATCCCTCGATTCCAAGCATGTATTTTCCATCTGGGCTATATAGTACGTGAGCCATGAAAGGGCCACCCATATAGTCGTTCTCCACGTCCCAAAGACCGCGTATTTCAGCAAAGCTCTTGTTGTTGTATCTCATGTACTCGACAGTCGGATCCAGGAACTTGCTGTGAGTCATATAAGAGCCTTCTCTTGTGCCTGGGATGTTGGTGTTGATGGCCTCAAGATTGTGCTCGATAAGGCTCTTTCTGCTCATCATGTCTTCTCCCTTTACAACAGGATATTTGTAGAGGATGATGTATTTCTTGATGTAGTCTGTGTTGCAAGTTGCGATCCACATGAAGTCATCTGTCTGCTTGAGGATCTTGGCCTCCTTCGGAAATACAGGAGAACCTCCAAACATCTTTCTTACTTCAATCTCTGTCGCTGTAGACGGATATGCTCTGTTGTTGCTGATGAGTCTCTCTCTTTCAGAACCTTCGAGAACGCTTACGATCTGAGCGGCATTCTCCTTGAAAAGTCTGATGGCATCGTTATAGGTCTCTGCCTTCAAGCTTACAACGCACTGTGGAGACGCCCAGACATTCTTGCGGAATGTGACAGTGTTGATGTTGGATGGGTTGATGTCCACTTCAAAGATGTTTCTCTGTACCTGGAACATTGATGTGAATGAGCTGTGAGGTACATGTGACAGTCTGAAACGAGCCTCTGGCTGAGGAAGCATAGGGTATTCATCCCTGAGAGTCTCCTGAATCATCTTTCCGAGTTCACTCTCCCAATAGTCTTTGTTGATGACTACCAGTACATCTCCCTGCTTGCCTGATACGGTGGATACGTAGGTTTTTGGGCTTTTGTAAGTCGACGAGCTCTGGCATGATGTGATGCCGAATAGCGCGATAGCAACTAGCGTCAGAGTAAGTAAGCGTTTCATAATTATTGTGTTTTGTTTTTATTTCATCAGTCTTGCGATGTCATTGCCGAATGCAAGGAACATAAGTCCGAATATCAGGACCATGCCTATAAGCTGCATTATATAGAGGAATTTGTCGCTTGGTTTTCTTCCTGTGATCATCTCGTATAGTGTGAATGCGATGTGACCGCCGTCTAGGGCTGGGATAGGGAGAAGGTTCATCACAGCGAGAATGATGGATATCATTGCGAGGATATTGATGAATGCCTGCCAGTTCCATTGCTGCGGCATGGCGTCAGTGATGGCGATGATGCTGCCTACGGATTTGTATGCTCCGGTGCTTGGCTTTGCAATGAGCCTCATGTCCTTGAGCTGGCCGATGGTCGCATCATATGTCTTCTTTAAACCGCCAGGAATTGACTCCAGAAGGTTGTATTCTCTTTTTTCGATACCAGGTAACTGCAGATACACGCCGATGTTGCCATTGTGGTCTACATTCAGCGGAAGAGTCATGATGATTGAGTCTCTTAGGATGGTTGCCTCAATTGTCTGTCCCGCCTTGTCCAGAAGTATCGGGAATGCATCCTGGGTGTAGGCGATAGGGGTAGAGTCAATGGTAATGATCTTGTCTCCCGGCAGAAGACCTGCGTCAGCGTTCGCTGAGTCCGGTGTGATGTCTTTGACAGTAAAAGGTATGGCAATCTCAAATAGCTGCGTATTGAGCAGATCTGAGATGTATTTGTGGTCTATGTGAATGTTGATGGTGTCATTGCCTCTGAGCACTTTGACTGTGCTGACCATATCTCTGGCCATGTCCATCTGCATCATATAGAAGTTCTCCGGAGCTATGCCGTCTAATGCCAGGACCATGTCCCCGCTTTCGAATCCCATCTTGTCGGCAAGCGAGTCTTCATATACGTATACGCTGTTTCCTTCAGCCGGCATGTATACTTCTCCCCATTGGAAGAGACTGAAACTGTATAGCAGGACTCCCAGGATGAAGTTGAACAGAACTCCTCCGACCATTACCAGGAGCCTCTGCCATGCTGGCTTGCTGCGGAACTCCCAAGGATGTGGCTCGTTTGCGAGATGTTCCGTGTCCATGGACTCGTCAATCATTCCGTTGACTTTGCAGTAGCCTCCCAACGGAAGCCAGCCGATTCCATACTCGGTCTCCCACTTGGCTGCAGCAGGGAACAGTTTTACAAACCATCCTGATCTGGTGCTGAACAGCTGGACTCCTCCGATGTCGAAAAATAGGAAGAACTTGTCTATTCTGATACCGAACAGACGGGCAAAAGTGAAATGTCCCAATTCGTGAATCAGGACAAGTATGGACATTGCTAGAATTATCTGTAATATCTGCATTATTATCGTCGTGAAATACGGTTTATCGTCTCCTGGGCCTTTGCCAGTGACATCTGATTAACCTCAAAAATAGTGTCAAGGTCAGGATGTGCTACAAATTCCGAGCCTTCCATGCACTCCTTTACGACGTCAGTGATCTGGAAGAATCCGATTTTGTCCTGAAGGAATGCAGCGACAGCAGCTTCATTGGCTGCATTCATGATGCAAGGCATGTTGCCGCCTGCCTTCAAAGCTTCATATGCAAGATTCAAGGCCGGGAACCTGTCAAAGTCAGGAACGAAGAAAGACAGGCTTCCAAGCTGTGCGAAATCAAGCTTCTTGTTGTCCAGAGTGAGTCTCTCCGGGAAACTGAATGCAAACTGGATGGCCTCTCTCATGTCAGGATGACCCATCTGGGCTATTACAGATCCGTCTGCGTATTCCACCATTGAATGAATTATCGATTCCGGATGAACCACTACGTTGATCTTGTCTCCTTCTGTGCCGAAAAGCCATTTGGCTTCAATGATTTCAAGGCCCTTGTTCATCATGGTTGCCGAGTCGATGGTGATCTTGCTTCCCATGCTCCAGTTCGGATGTTTGAGGGCTTCGGCTCTTGTAGCTTTGGCTATATCTTCCTTTGTCCATGTGCGGAACGGACCACCGGAGGCTGTGAGGTGTATCTTTTCGATGTCAGCGCCGGCTGATCCCATAAGGCACTGGAAAATTGCAGAGTGTTCAGAGTCGACAGGAAGTATGCGGGCTCTGTGCTCGGCTGCAAGGTTCATCACAATCTCTCCTGCTGCCACAAGGGTTTCCTTATTGGCCAAGGCGATAGTCTTGCCGGCTTTAACTGCTGCTATTGTGGATGACAGGCCGCTGAAGCCTACCATTGAAGTAAGTACGATGTCAATATTGTCGCTGCCCACGAGGTCGCACACTGACGACATGCCTGTAAATACTTTTACATAATGAGGCTCAAGTGCGTCAGAGACTTCCTTGTACTTCTCATCATTGCAGATGACGACAGAATTCGGGTTGAATTCTATGGCCTGGCTGATGAGCAGTTCTGAACTGTTGTTTGCGGTAAGAAGCTCTACCTCGAATAAGTCCCTATGCTGACGGATCACGTCAAGTGCCTGACGTCCGATTGATCCGGTCGATCCCAGGATGGCGATACGTCTCTTCTGCATACTGATTAGAAGTTAATGTGTTTTGTAGGGTCGATGCTCTCTCCCTTATACCACAATTCAAAGTGGAGGTGAGGACCTGTGCTGAGGGAACCTGTGTTGCCGACCAGGGCAATGGCAGTTCCTGCTTTGACCTTGTCTCCAAGGTTCTTGATAAGTCTGTTGTTGTGCTTGTAGATGGAAACTATGTCTGACTCATGCTGAAGCTGGATGGTGTATCCTGTCTCTTCGCTCCATCCTGTGTAGATGACTGTTCCGTCTGCAATGGCATTGACTGCTGTGCCTTCTGGAGCTGCGATATCTACGAATGGATGGATAGCAGGGTCGTAGCCCTGTGTGATGACTCCCTTGAGCGGAACGAAAAAGTGCATGCCTTCGATAGGGAGACTTCTCTTGTTTCGTCCGGCTATTTCAAACATCTCCTCTTCCTGTACGGTCTTTCGAAGGAGCGAGTCCTGGGTCTTCAAGTATTTTGCCTTGTCTGCATCCTGAGCCTGCTTCTGACTTACTGTCATCAGGCTGTCGATGTCCAGGCTGCTTTCGCCTTCCAATACGCGGCGAAGATTCTTTGCATATAGTTCCCATTTGAAGATAACTGTCTCCAGAGAGTCGATCTTGATGGCGTTATGGATGGCTTCCCTCTTTGTGTTGGCATCCGGATATCCCGGTATGAATGTCTTGAGGGGTGTGTATGCTATGAGTGAATATATGGCGGCACAGAAGATGACTATGCTGCATATGATTGTAATGACGAAAGTGGTTCTGGTGAACCTGACCGACTTCAGCTGCTGATGGGTCTTGGCATCAAGCAGGGATAAGCGGAAGTGTGTGGTCTTCTTCTCTTTATTCGTGTTGCTCATAATTATTTTTATAGTAACTTTGCATCCGATGGACAGAATTATAGGCATAGATTACGGCAGAAAACGCGTGGGTGTCGCAGTGAGCGACCCGCTTGGAATCTTTGCATCTGCATTGGATACGGTCCAATCTGCAAAGATAATAGAATATCTTAGAAATTATGCCGAAAAAGAGAATGTCGTTCTCTTCGTTGTCGGTTATCCCATAAATATGAATGGCGCCCCTTCAGAGGCGGCAAAGGATATCGACATCTTCCTTAAACACCTGGCCAAAGCATTCCCTGACATCCCGGTCCACCTCGAGGACGAGCGCTTTACTTCGGTGCTTGCCCATAGGGCCATGATCGATGGCGGCATGAAGAAGCAGGACAGGATGAAAAAGGAGTCGGTGGACAAGATCAGCGCAGCCATCATTCTGCAGAGTTACATGGATAAAAAGAAATAATTATGATACTACCTATTTACTTATACGGTTCAGAAGTTCTCAGGAACGAGAACCTTGATGTTGATCTTAGCGACAAGGAGGGCATTGCAAAGCTTCTTGAGAATATGAAGGAGACTCTTGCGGCTGCTGACGGATGCGGTCTTGCCGCTCCTCAGGTGGGTGTAAACAAGAATCTTGTGATTGTGGATGGAAGAGACCTGTCAGATACATATGAGGGCCTGCATGATTTTGTCCGTGTCATGATCAATCCTGTAGTGCTGGAGGAAAGCGAAGAAACTTGTGAGTATTCTGAGGGATGTCTCAGTGTGCCTGGCATCTATGCCGAGGTGACCCGCCCTTCAAAGATCAAGGTCGAGTACTACAATGAAGGACTAGAGAAAGTGGTTGAGGAGTTCGATGGCTTTGCATGCCGAATGGTTCAGCATGAGCTTTCTCACCTTGACGGCAATCTTTTTGTAGATAATGTATCGCCGATCCGTCGCAAGATGATCATGCGCAAACTACAGGCTATATCGAAAGGTGCAGTCCAGACAAGATATAAAAGTAAACGATAATATGGGAGCATTTCACGCATATGATATCAGAGGAGTCTACAATGTGGACTTCGACAAGGAGGTAGCCTATAAGGTCGGTTATTTCCTTCCGGAACTTCTTTCGGCAGACAAGGTGCTTGTCGGAAGAGATGCGAGAGTCTCGTCTCCGGAGATTCACGAGTACCTTCTGAAGGGTATTACAGATGCAGGTGCTGATGTGTATGATGCAGGACTCTGCACGACTCCGATGGTCTATTTCGGAACAGCATTCTATGGTTTCAAGGCTTCTGTGCAGATTACAGCTTCGCATAATCCTGCGGAATACAATGGAATGAAGGTTTCCCGCGAGAACGCGCTTCCGGTAGGTCTTGACACCGGTCTTGGTCAGGTGCGCGATTGGATTGACGAGGGCCGCCCATGTGTTCCTGCGGAGGTCAAAGGTCAGGTGCATCCTATGCCTCAGATCCGCAAGGACTATCTCGACTTCCTTCTCAAATATAAGGGAGACTGGTCAGATCTCAAGATTGCCATGGACGTGTCTAATGGAATGGCCTCTCTTTTTGTTCGTGATATCTTCGGCGATCAGCCTGCATATATCTACGAAGAGATGGATGGCCGTTTCCCTAATCATGAGCCAAATCCGCTCAATCTCAAGAATATCGTTGATCTGCAGAAGCTTGTTGCAGAAACAAAGTCTGACATCGGAGTCATCTATGACGGTGATGCAGACCGCGTGATGTTTGTTGATGAGAACAGCAGATTCATTTCTCCAGACCTCATGATCGCTGTTCTCGGACATTACTTCCTTGAGGAAAGGGGAGAGAAGGGCTATGTTCACCAGGACATCCGCAGCTCTAAGGCTGTAGGCGAGTACCTTGCTCCTATGGGAGGCGTGATGAATACATGGAGAGTAGGACGTGCGTATGCTGCCCTCAAGCTTCGCGAGCTTGACGGAGTGTTCGGAGGTGAGCTTGCAGGTCACTATTATTTCCGTGATTTCTATTATTCGGACAGCGGCCTCCTGGCTTCGATCCTGATCCTCAATGTAGTTGCCAAGATGAAGGCACAGGGCGTTTCTCTCAGTCAACTCATCGGACGCATCGAGAAGTATCAGAACTCAGGTGAGATCAACTTCCGCCTTGAGCGCAAGAAAGAGTCGATGGACGCAGTGCGTGACTACTTTATGAGCACTGAACAGTCTACAGCATACATGGATTTTGACGGCTATCGTGTGGAGTTCCCTCAGTGGTGGTTCAACATCCGTCCTTCTAATACTGAGCCTTACCTTCGTTTCCTTTGCGAGGCTACCACAAAGGAACTTCTCGATGAGAAGGTTGCCAAGGCCCGTGAAATCATAGAACAATATTCATAATCCTAACCCTGAACATAAACTGACCTGAATGATAAGAACAGAAATCAAAAGATATATCGTATTGCTATTCGTCGGCATTGCAGCAATGGCTGCTGCCGACGAACTGCGTGCTTCGTCAGTTGCAAATATTGATACTGTCTGGACAAATCAAATCGTTCCAAATCCTCATAAAAGTCCAGTAAATTCTCTTCGCAGATCGGCGTCAGATCCGATAGATACCCTTGATACAGCTCATGAGTACATCAAGATTATCCTGTTTGCGGATAATACATGGAATTATTATAAGATGCCTGAGTATCAGAAGGTCGCAGATGTCTATGGCTCGCACTGGCTGAACTATGGACATGATCCGTACGGCCTTTCACTTGCGGAATTGCCTTCTCAGTGGACGATCTGGTGCGTTGATACTCTGGATCAGTTCCACTGCCCATGCGTGGGATCTGTATATTCGAAGTTTGGTCTGAGAAGAGGCCGTAAGCATCAGGGTGTGGATATCCCTTTGAAGACAGGAGCACCAGTTTATGCTGCTTTCACAGGCAAGGTGCGTGTGTCAAGAAACTGGGGCGCATATGGAAATGCAGTCATCATCCGTCACGAGAATGGAATTGAGACTTTGTATGCCCATCTTTCAGAAAGACTTGTTTCTGAAGACCAGTGGGTAAATGCTGGAGATGTAATCGGCTACGGCGGCTCTACAGGACGCTCTTCCGGCCCACACCTTCACTTTGAGACAAGATATAAGGGATATGCCTTCGATCCTCAGTGGCTGATTGACTTCAAGACCGGTCAGCTTCGACAGAGACTTTTCGTCCTGAAGAAGAAATACTTTGACATATCAAGCCGTTACGAGCAGAATTTTGACGATGAGGCCAAGAATGAGGCTGACGACAAGAAGGAAGCTGCGGAAAGAGAGGCTATGCGCTGGTATACCATCAAGTCCGGCGATACGCTGACGGGCATTGCCTACCGCAACAAGACGACGGTCCGTGAACTTTGTCGTTTGAACAATATCAAACCGGAAACCGTCCTTAAGATCGGACGTAAGATCCGAGTGAAATAGGTTTTGGACCGCTCGGAAGACTGCTCGGTCGAAAAATGCCTTCAAAACGTCCAAGGTGTCCTTGATATAGCTGCTAATGAGCTATTTCCCGGACACCTTGGACGTTTTTATGCTGATTTATGGCCGAGGTGTGGTCAGGCATCTGCTGAACTGGCAGTCAACAAACACACCAGGATTGTTGTCTATTTCAAGTATATCACTAATCTTGAACAATTTTATAACTTATATCCTTGAACACTCCTTTTGAGATCACAATGATATCATCGTTCGACGGGTCATCACAGATAGCCGTAAATTCAAAACTGCCGGAAATGATTCCCTTTTTAGTATTTATCTTGGAAATCCTGATCCAGCCTTCTGATGCGTTGTACCACATTGTTCTTGGTCTATAGCCAGAAGGCTCAAGATCCTCTCGTACAATGTATTTGAAATATGGATGTGTGTCCATATCTTCTGATCTAAAGGCATACTTGACTCCTTCTTCCACTGCACTATCAAAGAAACCACAATTCAAGGAAATTACAGCTGATTCCAAACTGTTATTGGTATCCCAACTTACTCCTTTGAATATTATGGAGAATCCCTTGTCTGCAACTTTAAGTATGCTCAAAGTATTAGTCTTGTTAGCAGTAGCCTTGAACTCTTCACCGTTGGCTTGGAATGATAACTCTGGATCTGGAGTCACAAGATCCACAACAGTACCAATCATCTTTTCGCAACTTGTGAAACAGAGAATAGTCCATATAATAATCAATATAGTCCTTTTCATAAGCTATCTATATTAACGGTTGATGAAATAGCAAATGGGATATTCTCAAATGATCCGTTCTTGATTTCTATCTCCTTATCATGTTCACATTCTTCATTATCCTCCTCCAGTACTGCATTGAACTCGAATCTTCCTGAGATGGTTTTCTCTCCCCAGTCAACCTGATCAAATTCAATCCATCCCTTAACTGCTCTGTACAGATCATAATCAGAAGCATAGCTCGTCTTTATCGGAGTAAGGTAGATATATGGATATTCCTCAAGTTCGTCCGTCGAATCAAAAGATATTTTCTTGCCTGTCTCGAATGTCGTATTTACACCTTTGACGACAAGAGAAATGGAATACATGTCGTGATTGATGAAGTCAGTATCGCGAGAATAAGAAATACTAAGACGTCCATCCTGTTCATTGATACGTAAAGTATCCGGATCCGGAACGTTGAATATGTTACCATAGACAGTACGCGTATCCCTTGTTGAGTAATATGTCTTTCCTCCAATTTCAAAAGAAAGAGGCCTTAATGGGAACCTTTCATCTTTGCTACAAGCAGACATCCCCATGAGCATGACAAGAAGCAATAAGATGTTTCTCATACTAATACATATATCTTTATATGATGATTCCGTAATCCAATAATCAGATCATATTCGGCAGGTAAATCCCGATGCTTGTAAATATAATAAATTTACAGCAAACAGTATCTGTTTCCTATACTTTATTGCAAGTCATTATGATTTGTAAAATATAACTTTACACATCTCATTTTACATTCTCAGTGTGTCCGGATCAGTATAGTGCCAGACAACGCCTGATTTGTTCTTCTGATATGTGCAGTGCCCTATAGAGGTATTCTGCAATGCTTTGCTTTTCTTGTCTCGATAGTGTATAGATTGATGGCTTTCCGTATTGAGGTAATATATTTCTATCGATTTCCTTACAGATGTCAATGTCGGATGGCCTTCTATAATTGGCTTTTCCGTTTTCATATATCAGCAACTTTTCTGTGTCGTCAGTCTTTACTCCTTCTTCTATGCTTAGGATGTTGATGCTAGGTAGTCCATTCTTGTCTTTTTGCTGCTCTGCATCCCATTCCTCTGAAGACTTCCTCGTCATATACCAGTTGAAGGCCCTCGGGGTGACGAAAAGATTTTCTACCTGAGGAATATCCAGTACAGTTTCTCGGAGGAAAACTCCACTTTCGCTCATTTTATAATTGGCCGGGCATTCTGATGTCTTTCCGATGTGTTGTCTGTAATGCCTTTTGTCGAGAATCTTGTCACACGGTGTCTTCCCCATTTCTTTCATAAAGATTGCATTTGCTGAACAGTGAGGATATGCGTAAGGTAGAGGGGCGACGCCGTGATGTAGTGCGTTCCTCAAAACGTAACTTGCAGCTGCTAACATGTGATTATATCCGACTACTTCCATTGTGAAATGGGAGTCTTCACCAAGTTTTCCATGACGATGGTACTTTCGGTTGAAATACATTCTGTATGCCAAGCGGAAATGGTACATCAGTCCTGCCGGATCGGAAGTCTGTGATAACTGGTGAGTGTGGGTGGACATGAAAGATTCAACCAGACCATTAGAATCTGTCTTGAATAATGCGAGTGCTAAACAATTGAATCCTCTGTTGTAGTCTTCGAGGTCGCGGAACATGACCTCATCTCCTGCCGAAAGGCATAAGTGATAAGTCTTCTTCATAACATTTAATCTTTTTCTCGTTCTTTCTCTTCTCAATCTTTCGCCACATCTCTCTCGAAATGTATGTTCTCAATGCCGGCAGAGACAAATGTATGAAATTATATTGCATTTGGAGCTGGAAACGATGCGAAAAAAAACAGCTCGGTCGAAAAATGCCTTCAAAACGTCCAAGGTGTACCCCAAAATGCTGGATATGTAGACAAAAACAGACACCTTGGTCAGTTTTCGCATGAAAAACGTCCAAGGTGTCAGAATTATTATTTGTGGAACATCTGCCAATGAGCAGAATGTCATATGTCAAGGATTATTCCCACTCGATTGTTGCTGATGGCTTTGGTGAAAGGTCGTAGCATACGCGGTTTACGCCTGGAACCTCAGCAAGGATGCGGTCTGTGATCTTCATGAGGACAGGCCACTCGATCTGCTCGATTGTAGCTGTCATTGCGTCGATAGTGTTTACGGCGCGGATGATAACTGGCCAGTCGTATGAGCGTGCATTGTCGCGGACTCCTACAGACTTGAAGTCTGGAACTACTGTGAAGTA
>JAEIGA010016651.1_pt1 | contig 11178 bp, 7 predicted proteins | sample 9270691 | NCBI WGS metagenome assembly JAEIGA01 (sample SAMN17057246, study PRJNA624740) | gut metagenome | biome: biome; isolation source: fecal sample | host: Bos grunniens | place: China: Xizang | collected 2019
CGTCCTCCTCGTTCTTTTGAGGTCGCAAATTGCGACCTCAAACTGATTATCAAGGAGTTATACTCTGATTCTGTAAGTTCAAACATAAAATTTTGGTCTCCACCTGGTACAACTCAGCCAGATCAAAGTCCAACATCACGCGAAAGCCGCGTACTTCATAAATTTTGTTTTGAATGATTTTCAGTTCCATATAAAGAGTACTTATATGGAACAAATGTATGAGGGATAGTGAAAAAACTATTTAAGAAATCGAAAAATGTGGTGAATTGCTGTTTTAAGATTTATTTTAAACACTTAAAAATAAATTTTAAACTACAAAAAAAGGGTAGGCGAAATGCCTACCCCTTGATATTGAATCAATCTGATGATTACTGGATTGAACCAGTACCAGCGTTGAAGTCGAGAGTTACAGTCTGGCCTGCAGTTACAGCAACAGCAGCCTGATCGTTTCCACCGGCACGATACTCAATCTTACCATCATAGATATTGAACTCCATCTGCCACCAATCAACTCCTGTAACACCTGTAGGAGCAGCAGCATACTGACGAAGATTACCTGCATTGTCAACTGTAATTGTTGCCAAGCCCTCTGCTACAGTAAATGCAGCAGCACCAGCAGCCCAACTTTCACCTGATGCAGTGAATACAGGGCCCATACCGAAGACCTTAGCAGGCTCAACAATAACAGTATTGCCGAGGAGGTCAACATAAATCATATAGAGACCAGCTGCCTCAACCATGTTATTATTAGGAGTTACAAATCCAGTGTTGTTTGCAAGACCTGTAAAGTCACCATTCCACTCCTTAAGTGCACAGAACTTGAACTCAGTTGTAGTAGTCATATAACGGATTGCCCAGAAGCATCCCTCATGGCTATGTACTGGAGTCATTTCAACAACTGAATCTGCATTCCAATCCCAGTTACCGAAGTCATTACCGATGATGTACATTGTGGTAGGAGTAGTAGACTCCTGAGTAAGTTCAACTGTATATGAGAATGAATCAGCAAGAGCACCAGCCTTACAGTTGTAAGTAAGAACGATCTTGTAAAGACCGGCCTTCTCAACAGCGATGTTGTTGTTAGCATTGTTGTTGAGCTTTCCTTCGTCATCGAGACCAAGGCTCACCTCAGCCTTAACGATACCGTCAGCATCGAGGTTGATCTTCCAACCATGGCAAGAAGCGAACTTGAACTCACCACCGGCAGCAAGATTCTGATCTGTCCAAGTGTAAGTGATAACTCCGTTCTCATTCTTAACCTCACCCTTGGTGAAGCCCCAGCCATTCATACCACCGCGAACGCCCCAGTCAGCCTTCTGAACGATGATCTGAGCACCATCAGGGAGGTCACCATTAGCGTTGTTGTCGAGTACGATATGATAGAGACCAGTCTCAGGAACCTGCATTGCTGGAGCATTCTCACCTACAACGAGGAGACCCTGCTGGATCTTCATGTTAGGGTTGTCTGCGTAGTTCTTGCAGTTAGGGTCGTTCTCATCATAACCGTAGTTAACTTCTGTAAGGTTTGCACCATAGTAAACCTTTGTACCTGCGTTGTTCTCAATAAGAGAGAAATTCTTATTAGCCTCGAGCCAGATGTACTTCTCGTACATACCTGTACGAATCTTCTTCTCTACCTCGTTTGAACCAGCAGCCATTGCGTTAGCAGCAATAACCTGATCTGTTCCTGTTGCCTCACCGTAAACATAGAAACCATCAAGAACGATGTTATCAAGGTCAAGACCGCCATCACCCTGATTCTCCTTGTCACAAGCTGTGAAGCCTGCCATCAGCGCCATAGCACTGAGAATGTAAATGATTTTTTTCATGGTAAAATAAATTAAATGGTTGTTTGTAAGTATGTTCTTAATTAAAGATTTTCGTATCCAGGAGACTGTGTCCAGATCTTGTTGCCGTTCTCATCAATGAGAGACTTCTCAAGGACAGAGAATGGAATAGGGAACCACTTGCGATGAGCTTCCTTTCCAGACACATACTGAACATCATCAAACTTGTCATAACGGATAAGGTCACGACGACGTACCATTTCCCAAGTAAACTCACGTCCGCGTTCAGCAAGAATCTGATCCAGATCCCATGAAGCCACGTTACCGTAAGCTGCCTCAAAAGCTGCGGCTGGGTTAGAATCATATGCAAAGTTTCTCTTGAGCATGGTCTGGAAATCAGGTGTATCTATGCCACTTGTACCGGCAGCACCTCTTGCTATAGCTTCTTCCTTCATCCAAAGAACATCTGCGTAGCGGAAAAGAGGGAAGTCATTCTCACAATAGGTATAAGTACCGGTCTGGTCGATCTCCCACTTGTTAAGACGAGCTCCATCGAAGTTGTGTCCATTATTTATATTGGTGATCTCAGCGTGGATAACTGTCTCTTCATCATTATTTGTATCCACATAAAGTTCTGTAGAACTGCCCTTCTTATGAACAGGACCGAGGAACCATCCCCACTGTTTTGTATTACCTGTACCCTTAAGTTCATTACCAGGTCCACGAACGTCAGTATCTGCATAAAGTTTAAGGAAGTCAGGACGCGCACAGAAACCATTCCATGTATCCAGAATCATTCCATAATAGAACTGGATACCATAGTGGTGAGTATTATGGATGATTCTAAGCTTGTTCTTAGTCGATCCGTTGTCACGTTCATCCTCTGTAAGTCCATTCTCTACAATAACGAAGATATTCTCCTTACTTGACTCGTTGAAAATCTTAAAGTTATTGAAATAGTTGCTCTCGATGCCGTATGAGCCTGACTCGATCACTGCATTGCAACATCTCAGACAGTTGTCGTAGAATGAGCCCTGATACTGAGCAGGAGCTTCCACGGTCTTGAACACATTGTCAGGATTACAACCGAAACCTTCTGCATTGAGATACAGACGTGCGAGCAACGCATATGCAAAACCCTGGGTTGTTCTTCCGTAGTTCTGCGCGCGGTTTCCGTCTGTCACTACTGCCATGTTCGGAGCATTGCGTTCAAGTACTGCAACAAGATTTGACCATACTTCCTCAGGATTGAGAAGAGGACCTGTAGCTTCTTCGTACTTTTCAGTATAAGGGATTCTTCCGAAGCAGTCGAAGAGCAAGTAAAAGTAATAAGAACGCATAACCTCAACCTCTCCGAGGTACTGAGCATAAACCTCAGGAGACATTGAATCCTTATAGCTGTTGAGAGTCTCGATAACTCTGTTGCAGAGAACGGCTCCCGATATAGTCACATTCCATACATTCTTAATGGCATCACCTCTGTGATCCCATGTGTGGGTGTTCTGCTTGAGCCAATATCCACCGTCATTCCAGTGCTCACCATTACTGCGTGGGATACAGATACCCTCATCACCAGTAATTGTAGACAAACCCCAATATCCCCAATGGTCATGGGTGAATTTAAGGTCAGCATAAATCTGTCCAACAAGCATAACCACGTTTTCCTCTGCCTTCATCATATCTTCCACGGTAGGGTTACCATAGTTAACCTCATCAAGAAGATTAGAGCAAGATGTCTGTACAGTGAAAACTGCTATGAATGATGTTATTATATAAAATAATCTTTTCATCTCGTTTTCTCCTATTTAAATGATATGTTGACACCGAACATTACGGTTGCAACGGTCGGATAAAAGTCGCAATAGTCAATTCCCGCATTCCAAACACTTGTAGTGTTGATTTCTGGATCCATTCCACTATACTTGGTGATTGTAAGCAGGTTCTGTCCTGTAAGGTATACGCGAAGATTATCTATGATATTGTTGTTCTCCTTCATCTTGAATGTATAACCTACAGAGATATTATCAAGCTTGATATACGAACCATCCTCAAGATAATAGTCAGAGAAGAGAGCCTTGTTGGTATGAACCGTCTTACTTGCATTCACATCCTTCATGAAGATATTTCCTGATACGTTTGAAAGAGGACCATATGCCCATCTTGTGAGATTGAGGATATCATTTCCTACAACTCCACGGAAGAAGATAGTGGCATCAATATTTCTCCAACGTACTGTATTGTTCCAACCGAATGTAAACCATGGCTGAGCATTACCTATCACCTGGCGATACGCCTCTGCTGCTGTAGAAGTATCGACTACACCACCTGCAGGGGTCTGGAAATACCAGTTACCGTCTTTGATAGCGATATTCTTATATCCATAGAACGCACCTACGCTCTGTCCCTCGATGAGGATCTGAGTATTTGTATTCATGAGACCGTTCTCACCCACACCACCAGATGTTGTCTGCTTATAGTTGAAACCCTTTGAAGGATCTGAAAGTCTTGTGATGTAGTTCTTGTTGAAAGAGATGGTCGGAGTTGTCACCCATGTCCAGTCCTTGGTCTGTACTGGAATACCGCTGATCGCGAGCTCGATACCGTAGCTGTCCATCTGTCCTGCATTTGCAAGGAGAGTAGGATACTGGTATGGAGGAGTAGGAACCTCATAATCCCAAAGGAGATCGCGTGTCTGACGATAGTATACATCCAAACTACCATAGATACGGTTGTCAAGGAATCCATAGTCGAGACCGAGGTTGTACTCATACTTCTTCTCCCAACGGAGGTCAGGGTTCACATTCTGTGAAACACCATATGTACTTACATACTTTCCGTTATACCAGAACTGACCGCTATTTGAAAGAAGGGCTACCGATTTAAGGTCAGAACCAAGGTTGTTACCTGTCACACCGAAACCTGCACGGAGCTTGAGGTCATCAACCCATTCCTTATCCTGCATGAACTCTTCTCCTGTGATTCTCCAACCGAGGCTGACAGCAGGGAACAATCCCCACTTGTTATTCGCACCGAAACGTGAAGAACCTTCGCGACGGAGAGATGCTGAAACAAGGTATTTTTCCTCATAGTTGTAGTTTACACGGCCAAATACCGCAGCAAGAGTATTTGAATTACGATAAGAAGATGCCTTGAGATATGTCTTTTCGGCATCACCGTTTCCTATCTGGTAATACTTCATATCCTCTGTAGGGAATCCTTTATTCTCAATATTCTGTCCATCGTAAAGGAAGTTCTGATAAGAGAATCCGGCAACTGCAGCAACATGATGCTTACCGAATGTGCGTGAATAGTCTGCAGTAACCTCGAAGAGCTTGCTGAAGCTTGTATCACTGCCACGACCAGCCTTTCCTGTTGCATCAAGGTCTGTGTTGATTGTCTTGTTGCTCCAGAAGTTGTGATTATCTCCTTCCTCAACTGCAGCAAAACCGCTAACTTTAAGTCCCTGTACGGGCTTGATATTAACAGTTGCCTTGACCGAACCACGGAAATAGTTTCCATCCTGATATGACTCCTTATTGTTCATATCTTCTACTGGGTTGCTAAGACCTGTACCCTGTGGCATATAATATCCATTCTTATTTGCCTTGTCATACACAGGGTATGTAGGATTGAGGACGGCTGCCATCTTCCAGTCAGCACAGTTATAATCGTTACGATAGTGCATGTATGAAAGGTCATAGGCAAGGTCGAGCCATCCATCAAGAGCCTTCTGAGATGCAGCAATCTTAGTAATGATTTCATTACGGTTGTTATTCTTTGCAATACCCTCTGCATTCTTATATGAAAGAGAAGCACGGTAGTTGAACTTGCTTGCAGAACCTACAATCGCAACATTATGACTATGAGTCAGAGCTGCATCACGGGTAAGTTCATCTGTCCAATCTGTGAGGGAGTAGTTTCCATCAGCATCCTTGATGATGGTAGGCTTTACAGCACCGCCAGAAAGAGCCTCGAGATTTACGAACTCCTCCGGTGTCGCCATGCCAGTGTTACCGTTACGCATCGAAGCTGAAACATATCCTGAATACTCAACCCTTGTAGTTGCCACCTCAGAGAAGTTGTCTCCACGCTTTGTTGTGATGATGATCACACCGTTTGTACCGCGGGTACCGTAGATAGCCGCAGCAGAACCGTCCTTGAGGACGTCCATGGATGCGATCTCGTCTGGCGAGATGTTATCAATATTGCTTACAGGAACACCATCAACGATGAAGAGGGGCGAGGTACCAGCACCCTTGTCGAGTGTAGAGAATCCTCGGATCTGAATGTTATATCCTGTGCTTGTAGGATCACTTGTGGTTCTGCTGATATTAAGACCTGCAACCTTGCCCTGAAGAAGGCCTACCGGGCTGGTCTTGATACCGGCATTGAAGTCCTCAGACTTGATTGAAGCAACCGAACCTGTCACTTCCTTCTTCTTCTGCGAACCGTAACCGATTACAACCACGTCGTCGAGGAACAAAGCATCCTCAGAGAGAGTGATTGTTGCAGGCACTGCAGATGCAGGGAAAGTCTGAGTCGCATATCCGATGCAGCTCACCTCCACAACAGCATCAGCTCCTGACACCTTAAGCACGAAGTCACCGTCAAGACCTGTCGATGTACCGTTGGTAGTACCCTGTTCCATTACAGTGGCACCCATAACCGGACCGAGCTGGTCTACAACGACTCCGCTTACCTCATATCCGCTCTGGGCGAATACCTGTGCACCCATGATGCATGAAAGCACGAAGGATACACAAAGAGTCATGATTCTATTCATAAGAATTTTGTTTGGTTAGTAGATTGTATTTGTTTCTTTATTTGGTATTAATTCTTTCCTTCCTTTACGAATCTCACAGCAACTGCTCCAAGCACTAGAAGTACTGCCGCAACGATGAACATGTTCACCTGCGCTCCGCCTACGACCTTGAGAAGGAGTCCGCCACATGCTGCAGCCACAATCTGAGGCAGGCAGATGGTTCCGTTGAACAGACCGAGGTATGTTCCGATATGGTCACCTGAGAGCGAGTTGGTCAGCAGGGTGAAAGGTACTGCAAGCATTGCCGCCCATGCAACTCCGATGAGGAGGAATGAGACGAATAGGAGATACTGGTCATGAATGAAGAATACTGACGCAAAACCGACCGCTCCGATGAGGAGGCTGATAACATACGCAGTCTTGATGTTCTTGAACTTAGGTATCACGAGTGCCCAGAGTACAGATCCTACTGACTGGATTCCGAAGAGGATACCCACCCAGTTACCTGCCTCCTGATAGCCTGCAGACTTCACATCCGAAGTACCCCATACTGTATCAGCAATGGCACCGTTGGTATATGTCCACATGTAGAGGAACGCCGCCCAGCAGAAGAACTGCACAAGGCCTACAGTCCAGAATGCGCTCGGAGCCTTCTTGAGAAGCTGGAACATTCCAGGTCCCTTGCCTTCCGCCTCTTTCTTTGCGAGGTCGATTCCATGGAACTCGGCATATTCCTTTGGAGGCATCTCCTTTACCTTGAGCGTTGTGAACAGCACACAGAGGATGAGGATAGCTGCTCCGATGTAGAACGAATACTTCACAGAATCAGGCACCTGTCCTTCAGGAGCGACATTAGCTATACCGAACCATGCGAGAAGGAACGGGAAGATGAATCCGACAAGACCACCGGCGTTCACAAGGAAGCTCTGGATGGAATATGCCTTACCCTTCTGTTCCTCGCTCACCATGTCACCCACAAGCATCTTGAACGGCTGCATGGCCATGTTGATGGATGTATCAAGGAGCATCAGTGCTATAAGTCCGAATGCCATCGCACCAGCGAAGGTAAGATTGAAGCTACCCGCATTAGGAAGGAGACACATAACGGCGATCGCTATCAGCGAACCGAGGAAAAGATAAGGAATACGGCGTCCGAAACGGGTCCATGTCCTGTCGCTGTACTTTCCTACAAGCGGCTGGACGATCATACCCATGAGGGGAGGAAGTATCCAGAAGAAGCTTAGGCTGTGTGGGTCAGCTCCCAGTGTCGCAAATATACGGCTGATATTTGCGCTCTGGAGGGAATATGCTATCTGGACTCCGAAGAATCCGAAGCTGATATTCCACAGCTGCCAGAATGTAAGTTTGTTTTTTTGCATTTTATGCTGTTTTTGGTTACTGATTCTAATGTAAATATAAGTCTGCGAATATAATCATTATATATATAAGGTATAAAAATCCCTTGACGAATGGTCCGAAGATAGGGACGAATGGTGGTTTTTAATGGACGAAGGCTCAGCAAAAGTTGCACATTCGGAGCATTTTTAGTAATTTTGAAGACTTTAAAAATATAGGAATGCCGTTTTTCAAGAGAATAAAGCCATCGTGGATCATTCATGCATTTGCAGTCATGCATGCAATCGTGGCCCTCTCATGTAGAGTAGCAGGAGTGAACGATGAACTTCTGCTCACAATGCTCACCATGGCAATGTCCCTGATCATCTGCTATAAGAAGGGACTCAATATCGAATTTACCGCTGCAATCATCATCATAAGCAATATCATAGGTTATCTGATTGGTACAATCGGAGCTGATCTGATGGAAATATTCATAACGTCTCCGTTAGTGGTGCATGCCGTATCAACAACAGTGACTACGGAAATCCTTGGATGGAGTATAATTGCAATCACAAAGATTTTTCCTCAGGGTACAGCATCAGAGGCACATAATTCCTTGTCAACATCCTATATAAAATGGATACTTCTGGCCGCAGGCAGCATCTTCATAATCCGTCTCTGTATCGTATTCTTCTTCACCAAGGAACTTAATAGCGAGCTGATTCTTGCACTTATCGGGAAGGTCCTGACCAATTCAGTCGGAATAATTATTCTCATTTGCATCAACATCCTGTTCATAAGGTTCAGCAAAAAAATCGAATACAAGAGCAGATTGGTCCAGGTACTGGTTCTGGTCACTTTTATGTTCGTGGCAGCCGTCATTGAAGGATTCATAGCAAGCATCGGTATTCCTCTCAGGTTTACAACCGAAATCAAAGACATTCCGGCTCTGTTTATAATATCTCTTCTGACACAGATCACCTTGTACTGCGTCATCTATATTATAAACTATGCCGTAACCATCCGCAGTGAGATGAACATCCAGAGGGAGAAGGCAAACATGGCTCAGTACAGATACCTCAAGCTGAAACGCCAGGTAAACCCTCATTTCCTTTTCAATTCGCTTAACGTGCTTGACTGCATAGTGTGTGACGAGAAGACTGAGCAGGCCAGCACTTATATCCATAAATTGGCAGGCATATACAGATATATGCTCAAGAGCGAAGATGACGAGATCGTCCAGATGAGGGACGAACTTGTATTTGTAGGACTATATGTAGACCTCCTGAAAGTGCGTTTCCCAGAAGGTTTTGAGGTAAATATTGATGTATCTGATGAAGACATGGCAAGATTCGTGCTTCCTTGCTCAATCCAGCTGCTGATAGAAAACGCAACAAAGCACAATGCAGTTTCCGTAGACAAACCATTGGTCATCAATGTAAAAAGCGATGGTCGGACCGTGAGTGTCTACAACAACATAGTTCCGAAGGTGACAAAAAGTCAATCAACCGGCCTAGGACATAAGTACATCAGACAGCAATATATGGATCTCTCCGGCAAAGAGATCGATATCATAAGGACAAGTGACAGTTATTGTGTAACATTACCTTTGTTATAAAGAAGATATGGCGACGAAAGTATTGATAGTTGAAGATGAAATCATGGCTCAGAAGAGTCTGATACGTGTACTCTCCCAGCATTTTCCTGACATGTCGGTCGTGGGTACGACCACATCAGTCAAGAATACGGTCGCGTGGTTGAAGGAACCGACAAACAAGGCTGACATAATATTCATGGACGTCGAGCTTTCAGACGGAGTCTGCTTCGAGATATTCAGACAGGTAGAGATCACAGCCAAGGTCATAATGACTACAGCCTATGACAGCTATGCATTGAAGGCATTCGAGGCCGGAAGCATAGATTATCTCCTGAAGCCTGTAGATCAGACGGCGCTTAAAAGGGCGGTGGCACGCTGCCGCATGAGCGGAGGACAGATTGACATAGAGGCGCTGATGAAGGCGATGGGAAATCAGGAAAATAAAAAGGACTACAAGGAAAGATACATAATCCGTTTCAACGACAGAATCATTCCTCTCCAGACATCTGAAATTGCATTTGTCTATTCGGAAGACAAGAACAACTATCTTGTCACATTCAACGGGCACAAATATATTATAGACTCATCACTGGATGTCATCAACGAGGAACTTAACCCGGATGAGTTCTTCAGGATATCACGCAGCTGCATAGTTTCAATGAAAGCCATAAAGAGCATCATCAAGCAGGCTGGCGGACGACTGAGGATAGTTTCAGATCCTGAACCGCCATTCGAGATGACAGTGAGCCGCTCCCGCGTGGATGACTTCCTTGTCTGGCTGGAGTGACAGACTGCCGTCCGCGATTTTGCTGGTTTTCGCGGACGGCAGATTTGTTTAATATGCAGGCGGGTTATTTCCTGCCGCTTGCCTCGATCATGCCGGCAAGAGTCTCATTGAATTCCTTGGCTGCAGCGAGCTGCTCTACAGTGAGATGCATTCTGTATCGCCAGTAGTGACGTGAGTTTGCAGGGACATTGATGCGCTCATCGTTAGGATTGAGGCGATGGAGTGCGCCGTCCATCGAAAGCCAGTCCTGAAGAGGAAGCACTGTGAGCATTGCCGGAGACCATAGATGCTGGTCAAGGATCTGACGGCATATCCATGGCTCACAGAAGTAAGGTGCCTCACCATGGTTTCCGAGAATCATCTGCCAGAACTGCTCTGTGACCTGACGGTCCTCCTCCCACCATGCACGTACAGGATTCATATCGTGTGTAGAAGTAGTACATACTGACAGATATGGATAGTTCGCAGGGTGAGCGAATGTCTCCTCGACAGACTTAGGCATACGCTGTATCTCAAGAGAAAGGATTCTGAGGTCAGCCATCACCTGCGGCACTGTTGCAGGAATCATTCCGAGGTCCTCACCGCATGCAAGCATTCCTGTCGAATCAAGGAGCGCAGGAAGCTTCTGCATTGCCTTTTCCTTCCAGAACTCGTTATTGCGACGATAGAAGAAGTCTTCGTAAAGGCGGTCGTATGCGGCACGGCGGTATGCGTCAAGCCACATATATCCCTGAGTCGACTTCGCTCCGATCTTAGGATGATAGTGACCTGTCTTGCGAGGGTCCTCCATGAAGAGGTCGAAGTTTGTCACATCAAATCCCTGGCCCTGAAGTTCATGAGCAGGGTATGGAAGAGCTGGGTTGAAGTATCCGTTGAGACCGCTCTTTGTCCAGAGAGGAATCTCCCA
>JAEIGA010016652.1_pt1 | contig 11178 bp, 28 predicted proteins | sample 9270691 | NCBI WGS metagenome assembly JAEIGA01 (sample SAMN17057246, study PRJNA624740) | gut metagenome | biome: biome; isolation source: fecal sample | host: Bos grunniens | place: China: Xizang | collected 2019
AAACTTTACCCATAATGGAAGCGATGACTCGACTATTGCTTTGACAATTATCATCGTAAGAACAAATGTCAAAACAACTCCTATGCCCATTAGTATGATTTTGATTCCTTCTTTCATAGCGTTACCTCATAAGAACATGTCGAGGTCTAACTGACCCTCACACTGATTATCGTTCTTTACTAACATCGTCTTGCTGAACGGACTCTTCCACCATTTACACGCCATGTAGGATTCCTTCCATTCCGGCACTCTTAATGGGTGTCTTAAACAGTAGCCTTCGTCTGTCTTGCCCCATGCCGTCTTGCTCTTCTTGCCCTTAACAGGCTTCTTTACGCTGTCGTAAAATTTGCACTCTCCGCAGGTGTGTTCGTGGTTACAGCCACCTGACATGTCGTACATTAAACTTATTCCTCGCATATCGTGATCACCATTTTGCTTTTAATACCGTATATTCAAGTTCCCGTGTCCGTTGATCCAGTCGATCACATCCTTGTATCCCAAACCGCCTTTATCCCAGGACTTCATGATGTATTCGTATTGTTTCGGATGGGTTTCCTTCATTCTCTCGAAACGACCTTCGCTCGGCTTCTCTAAGTGACATCCGAATCCGCAGAACATGCAGCCCGTTCTCTTGCAACCTGTCGTTGTTAATGTCGGTCTGCCTGTGTCAAATATCCCTAACTCCGACCACGTGTACTGACCTTGTAATTCTTCTCCTTCTTTTACGACATCGCCGTATACACTCGCTATCAGTATGTTGTTCTCCAGTATGTAAAGAAGTACGTCCTGTTCTGTCCAGAAACTCATAGGGTTGCTTACTTGCTTCACTGCTTCGAATGCGTTGCATCCGTATTTCAGCCACTGCTGTGTACGAAGCTTGCTCTCCGATGCCATCTGCCCAATGATCGCTACTCGCTTGGTCTCCTTGCTGTATCGCTTAAACGGCTCTTTCTTCATGACGTTGCAGCACTGCTGCCCAATCTCAAACGGTGCTTCAAGAAAAAACTGATACCTCGTGCAGGCATACATGGATTTGTCCTTGATCGTCTCAGGGATAGTCTCCAGAGTCGCTTTGCCTCTCTTTGGAAGTATCCCCAGAAGCCTCTGAACCCGTACGTTGTCGATCGCCTTTTTTAGAAAATTCTCGGAGTCCTGTAAGCTTTCTGTATCTGCTGTCTACCCCCCCTGCTTGGGTGACTTAAACTCGCCAAGTCCGCAAAGCTTTTCAAATCTATAGCGATACGGCGGTTCTGTCTGTCTGTCTGTCTGTCTGTCTGTCTGTCTGTCTGTCTGTCTGTCTGTCTGTCTGTCTGTCTGTCTGTCTGGGAGATGCTAATCTGATTCTCTAACTCTCGCAAGTACCTTCTCGCTCCGTTTACGCATTCCGCTACTTCCTTGCTGATGAATGGATATCCATACTTCTCAATTACATTACGGAACGTCATCTTCGGTTTTAGCCAAACGACATTGTCGAAACCCTTAACGAACTCTCGTATCTCTGGATATTCCAGACCTGTATCACAGAACACCGCAGGGATATCGGGGTACATCTCCCTTACCATGTGAAGCAGTACCGTGCTGTCCTTGCCACCCGAGAAGCTGATGTATACTCCGTCTTCTCCAAAGTGATCGACCCACTCTCTGATCCTCTGCTTCGTTTTCTGTATCTTTACGTTCAGCGGCAATGCCTGCAACTGATGTAATTCTTCAATTTTGCTCATCTCACGCTTCCTTTACCGATAACACCGCATAACCTGTCGGTGCTTTCGCCTTCGCAGCTTCTTCGCTCTCCGCACTTACTTTAAGAAAGACTTCTTCCTTTTCGTCCCCTGCGGAATTGCTTAATGTTAGTACGTACGCTTTCTCGATCACGTTCTTCCGTAACATGCCCTTCTTCATCTGCTCCTTCTCCTTTAAGTTCTTCTAAAGTGCTGTTTACCAGTACCTTCGTTGCCACACCGATTGATGCCGTTATCATGTCGACCAGCCTACCGTATGCCTCTTCATCAAGTGTCATCGCTGCATTTTCTGTCGAAGCGGCTATTATTCCTGCTATCTCGGTTATCAGGTCTGCTCCGCTGCCTTTGAATTCTAAAATGTTTCTTTCACTGTCTACGTGTATCATCCTTCTCTCCTTTCTTTCATCGCTTATGTGAACCACTATCAACCCAAGCCGTTCAGCACGTATAGACGGTGAACTCTCTTCGTATATCCTTCAATCGGTACACTCTTCCATTCCATCTGGAAATCTCCTTTTTGTTACGGCAATGCAGAACTCTTCCACTTCTGAAGCCCACAGTGGTTTTGCTCCGCACCTGCTGAAGACAAGCTCGAATCCACCTATGCCGGAAAAAAGGCTGCCCATCGTTATGTCCCTCTCGTATTGAGCGCAGATCCGTCTTGCAAGATACTGCCAGAACGGTAAAGCTATGCTGTTTCCTAATGCCTTATACCTTGGTGCATCCGCAGGCTTGTGAACCTTTCCCTTGCTGTCCGTCCATTCTCCGATGTCCGTCCATCCGTCCTGGAATCCCTGAAGTCTCTCGCATTCAAGCGGTGTCAACCTTCTTACTGTAGAATGTGCCATTACGTTATTTCCCCCTTTGTACTGTCTGCTCTGCATGCTCGGCACTGTATCGTCAATTCTTACGACATCATCCGCACGAGATGTGTCTATGCTGACAGCTGTTAAAATAAGGTCTGTCGAGTCTTTGTAATCTCTCATCTTTAAGCTCGAAGCTTTGTCTGATTCCTTGTATTCATCTATCCTCTGCATCGCAAATGTTTTCCTCATGCTCCGTTTTTCCAATGGTTCTTCGGTGTCTTCAGTTTCTGCTATGCCCCGGTCAAGGACATATCCCTGCTGGTAACCACAACCGCCACAGCCCCGTAACGTGGGATATGTCCCATCGCTATCCGCTATCTGCATGCCCTGCGCCATCCACGGGTTGAGAATTCTCACCATTGGCTGCCCTTTCTTCCGTTATCCATATTTTTCAATCGTCTGCCATATCTGCACGGAACATGGCAACCGCTCCCGGCCCCTTTGCCGTCTGCGTGGCTATCTTTTCTACCTCGACCGTAAAGTCATACTGTGCGTTTATGCCCTGGTTGTATGAGGCACGATCAAGGCCGTAAGATATGACAGCATTGAAGTTCTCTTTGTCCGGCATACGCTGTGACCCGTTTGCGTTATGACTCGTTAAGGTCGGGGATATCTGCGTCCCGTCCCATGCCGTTGCTTTCGCATTTATGCCCGTGCTGTCACTCGCCTGTTCCGTTTGGCTTGTACCGCAAAGGACTACCTCTCGCTCTATACCCTGTCGTTCGCCACAGCCTTTGTAGTAACTGGAATCCAGTGTGCCTGCTATGTCTCCGTTTATCCCGATTGAACCGCTTGACTCTCCAATGTTTCCTTCAGCATCTCCGGCAGGGCTTTCCCCCTCTTCGCAGCTCTCCGCAAAATCCCCTCGCAGGCCCTTGCGCTCAAACAGTACTTCGGGTGCGGCGAGTCCTCCAAAATCTGCGACAAGAGCGATACGTTTTCTTCTCTGGGGGACTCCCCAAAACTGTGCATCGTGTAACCGCCAAGCAATGCTCCATCTTCCCATTTCATCGTACAGGCATCCTGACTTGCTCCATTTACCCTTGTCAGGCAGAGGCACATCGGCTGCCCCTTCGTCAACGATTTTGACGATTTCCGTGAGGACACACTGGAAGTCTTTTCCTTTGTTGCTTGAGAATGCTCCGGGAACATTTTCCCACACCATAAATCTTGGTCGAATATCGAAACCTGTCCGTCCAGTTGCTCTGTCATGCTCTCGCATCTCCTTTACTATTCTTATCTGCTCCATAAACAAAACGGATCTCTCCCCGTCAAGCCCTGCCCTCTTTCCTGCTACGCTTAAATCCTGACAGGGACTTCCCCCCGTTATTACGTCTACTATCGGTAAGTCCCATCCGCTGATCTTCGTAATGTCTCCGTAATGTTTCATAAGGCTTCCCCCTTCCTACTTCTACCGTATCATCAGCTCCAAGCTTTCATTTGCACTCACACTGAATACACCCTGCTCCCAGGGCGATCAGTATGTGATCCGTACGTGAGGAAGGGGTGATAATGGGGCAAAGTGAACACATGTGGGAAGAACAGCCTCCCCGGGTGTTGGGCGGGACGTTCGTCCCGTAAATGGAAACCTACCGCCCCATGATTTCACATTATGTAAACCAAACCCAGGGACGGGGGACAGGGTCGAAACGATCCGACCCGATCCGATCCGATCATGTTTCGATTATCATGCATAATTGAAACGATCCGACCCGATGAGGCTGAAACAATGAGGCCGAAACGATCCGACCCGATCCGATCCGATGAAGACAGCAAACGAGATAGACAGCGAGACCATACAATCATTGTTTTTCATGGGACGTATTCACCCGATCCGACCGAATGAAGGAAAGACAGAAAAAGATTGATGATACTATGATTTTAGATATAGCAAGTGATAATAGAGCAAGCGTATATACTCAATATTTGATGAGACAGCATTATTATTTATTTATAACCATATAGGAAGAAACCCGATCCGAAACGGGAAAAATATACAATATGCACAAAATCCAGGCGAAAAAAATGTTTTATTTTGTACATTTTTACGTCTTGCAATGTGGTGCTATTGGGTGTATGATGTGACCATCAAATCAAACAAGGCAATCGCCTAGCGATCCGTTCGGATCATGAGACATCAGATCTCGATTGTAACCATAAACTAGCTTGCACATTGACAATTAAATGATGCTACTTTACGAAAATGACTTTGCATTGATCTTCGGCGGTATACGGTTTGACACGTAATAGCTTCGCATATGTCTACAGCAAAGCAACATGGGGCGGATAAATCCGTAACGCATGGGACATAAAAAACATCGTAAAGAATAATAGTACAATTGCGGTCGTATCTCTTTTATTGCATTCGGCAGCCTGTCGGGGATGCTTTACACGTTCGAGTCGTGCGGATGCATTTACAGAAAAAAATATCTTTTTTATGAAAGTGAGGATTAAAAAATGTTTGAATTGAAAAAGGCAAAAATCGCAAGCGGTGGCAATATCAAATTGGGGGCTTCCATGGGGACATGGTCTAAACTCATGGGGGATGATGAATACCACATTGAAAAGCTGAATATGACGGTCTGTGGCTCATGCGGAAAACACTGTATCGGATGCAAAAAAGATTGCTATGTAAAGGCCTCGTATCGTTACGGCTCTGTAATCTATGGGCATGCAATCCGAACGATTGCAATGCGTGATTATCTCGATGATCTCGCAATTCAGCTTGCAAGGCAGCTTGACAGGAAGAAAAAACCGTTTGAAATCATCCGCATAAATCAATCGGGCGAGATCGAAACCGAAAAAGAGCTTAATATGTGGGTTTCCCTTGCAAGGGATCATTCGGAAACTGAATTCTATCTTTACACGAAAGCATTTGATATCGTGATTCCGTATCTGTTGAAAACGGATCTTCCGAAAAATATCACGGTGTTGATCAGCATTTGGCATGAATACGGAATTGCTGAATTCAACATGGTAAAGCATCTTCCGAATGTGAAAGCATTCGTTTATCTTGACGGTTTCGACTATGAAGCCCATGGGATCGAAATTCAGACCAAATGCAAGGCATACGATGGGAAAAAGCTGAATCACGACTTGACATGCGATAAATGCAAAAAATGTTTCGACAGATGCCCATGGCATCAGATCATTGGATGTGATGCCCATTGATGGGCATCCATCCAACAGAAAAACCAACAGAAAAACCAACAGAAAAAACGGAAGGAGAAAACTACCATGTGGAAACACTTTACATTCACGAGCGGATGCAATCCGTATATCACGACCGATGATAAAAAGGCAAACGCTGCGATTAAACGGTGGAGAAAAAACGGCTTCACCGTGGAGAAAATACAGGAAGGTTTTTACATAGTAAACGACAGTAAACCCGAAACGGATCTTTTCGGGACATTTTAAGGAAGGAGAAAAGCCATGAATAAATCAACAATAAAGGATCTGTTAACAGAAAAAATTGATGAGATTTTCATCAAAATCCAGGATTCGGAAAAAATCGAAAATGGGGACATTTCACCGCTTGACGGTCTCGCAATAGATGAGAAAATCGATGAGATTTCGGAGATCATCGCAAGGGTGATCGAATATCAGAAGGAAGGGGAAAAATCATGAAAGCAACGTTTATCTGTCAGCTTCCGAAAAAGGAACAGCTTGAAATTTACCGAAAGATTAAGCGGATCTTAATCGCTGAAGATGCCTATTCTTACGAGAATATCAAAGAGGCAATGAGTAACAAACTGTCGGACATATTGGACATGATCGGATGAGAAAAACGAAAGGAGAAAAATCATGAGTACAAAGGAATTAATCGAAATGATGCGAGTCAGCATCGAAACCGTAACAGATGATTATGAGAGCATTTCGCCGGAAGCGGTCACAAAAATTACCGCAATGCTCGAGAATTTCACGAGCGAAATCGACAGCATCCTGTTTTATGATCCCGAAACGGTTCGCAGATAATCGTCAAGCCTCGGTCAGAGAATGGTAAAAAGGCTCGTTACCTTTGCCGAGGATTTCCCGAAAAAGCAAACAAAAAAACTATAAGAAAGTGAGGCCCAGGATGAGCAGATTACAAAGGATTTTAACAGAAAACGGGGTGGAATTTCTCGTGGAAGATCGGAGACTTTATGCGGTCGAGTCATACGTAATTGACGGAGAATATTTCAGCACAAAAATTGATATCACTAATTGGTCAGCTTCAGAAATTTATGAATGGTTAGGAAAGTGAGGAGAAAAACCATGAAAGTAAAACTTGAGGAAAATTACAAGAGCATATATACACTTGAGAATTTAGAACAGGCGAAAGCGGTGATTGCATGGGAAAAATCGGAAGACGAAGAAACTGCTGTCGGATGGGCTGAATATGCGGTAAATGAGGCCTTAAAAGGTCGGTCAGATTTTCTGCGAGAGATCATAAAGGTCGAGGCTCACACAGCGAAAAATTGCCGGACATGGAATGCTTTCGGGGAAGACACGGGACAGATGGATATTTGGATTGAATGCATAGCAAAAACGGCAGATGGCTTTATAGAAGTCGGGGCATATCTCACGGACATATGGCAGACAGGGGCAGTTCCTTACAAACACCATGAATACATCGTTTACTATCCTCGTCAGAAAAACTGACGAGGATTTCTGTGAACAGATTCGGAAGAAAGAAAGCGAGGAGAAAAACCATGGCAAACAGGATTAAAAAGATGAAGGAATTCAATGTGGGCGATGGGATCATCGTCCAGGGATGGTCGGGAACTGTCACAGGAATCGAACGTTTCACGCACGTTTGCGGATCGGAAAGATTTCCATGCACATCTATTAGGGTAGCGTTTGACGAGCCGGAGAAAATCGGATATCAGTACAATAACGAATGGTACGGTGGACACGATGAAGTTGCCGTTTACGGATATTTTGAGAGATAAAACGGAAGAGAAAAAATCCGATCCGAAAATTCGGGAAATGGTGTTGACAACATGCCCACAATGTGGTAACTTGTAATCGCAAACAGCAAAACGAAAACCGTAAACAGAAAGTGAGGAGAAAAATCATGTGTAAGACAAGAGAAGAACTGAATGGAATCGTAGCAGATTATCGGAGTCTCAAAGCGATGAAAGAGGAGCTTGAGGACAATCTCAAGACCCTGGAAATGGAGATCTATGGCTACATGGATTTCCATCAGAAAACAGACGAGGTCGGCAACGACTACACCATTAAGATCAGCGAGTGCGAAAGATCCACCCTTGACAAGAAACGACTTGAAGCGGATCTCGGCAGCCTTGAGGAATACTACAAGACGAGTCATTACAGAAGGCTTTCCATCAGATAATGATCTACGGCTCTGTGGGCGAACCGAAACGGAGTTCATCACTCCGGCAGAGCATTTCTGAAAGAGAAATTTTCAGAGGAAATTCAGAAGCAAAACAAACAGCAGAGAAAACTGAAGGGAGAAAAATCATGAAAAGATACGTTAAGGAAATGGCAAACGATATTCAGAGGGAGATTGATAAAGAGATCAAAGCACTCAATATTCCCTTTGGAGAGCTTGCGAAACTCGGAAGAGATATCAACATCATTCTGAAGGGATACAAAAACTCCATGCTGACCGACAGGGATGCGGTATCTGCTCTCTTGGTGGCATGGGATCAGCTGAAGGATTTGCAGTGGAAAAACGCATGAGAAAAGAAGGGAGAACAATCATGAAATCAGTTAAATTGTGGGGATTCGAGATCAGATATGAGATCAATCTGCCGGAAGGCGAGAAGAGAAAATACTACGTAGATTTTATGGGCGAGACAAATGTTTTCTACAGGTATTCCGATGCGGTAATGTTTATTCAGGACCTGCTCGGATGGGATTGAAAAAGGAAGGAGAAATGCCATGAATATCATCGGAATCATTACGGCAGCATTTCTTACGGCAATGTCCGCAGCGACAGGAAACGCAGTAGAAAATCAGCCGGAAAAGCTTACAGGATATTACGCAGACTGCGGTCTGATTATGGATGCAATCAGGGAAACGCCGGAGAATTCCTACGAGATAACGATCACCGTGCAGAATGGAAATATGTTCAGCTTCATCAGTGAAGACGGTGACTGGAATCGGGGAGAAATCGTATCAGCAATCTTTTACGACAATGGTACGCCGGAAGTCACAGATGACGAGATCATCTCCTGCAGATACAGCGGATGGATATCGGCCGATGAAATGAGGAGCTGGATTAAGTAGGCACAGATAATCTATCAGCCTTGAGGAATGAAGTTTCCGAACCGGGGATCAGCTCCCGGCAAGGCAATCAGCTGAAGAGAAAATTCAGCAGAAAAGCAAACAAACAGCAAAACGAGAATGAGAGGAGAAAAACCATGAAGCATAAGAAGGGAAAATGGATCCGTTACGGGCAAGACGGATACCCAAACGAGAAGGATACGGTGTATTGGCAGTGCGATCAGTGCCTTACCACGCAAATCGGGCGAAGAGAAAAACCAATAGATTTCTGCCCAGAATGTAACGCAGACATGCGAACAAAGAGAATGAGTAGTAGAGATTTAATATCAGCACCCTGGAATGTGAGGTCAAGAGAAAATGAAAGGCATGAGAAAATTCATGAGAATCGTAAAGGATAATCTGTTGGTCGGTTCAGCGGTCGCAGCATTCCTGATGATAGCAGTTCAGCTTAACGATTCCACACCACTCGGAAACGCAGGAGAAATCATCACGACAGCGATCTGCTTTACCTGGCTGATGGTTTTCGGATACGCACAGATCACAAGGTGAAAGGAGAAAAATTCAGATGTTTAAAGAAGAATTACGAGCATTTCTGAAAGAGCGGATGCAGATGGAAATTGATACCGCCCTCGAGGATTTCCCGAACTGGAAGGTTTCGGATAAAACCGTAGAGGAATTAGATGACTTTATGGACACAATTGGAACAGAAATAAACAGCATCCTGATGTGCGATGCTGAAAGATGAAAGGAGAAAAACCATGAGAGATATCAAGTCATATAAGAAATTATCAGAAATCACACAGGACATTTTTGCCCCGGTTATGAAAGAGTTTAACTGTTCGATAATCGGATCGGACATATACTTCCCTCTTGACGAAAGAAGAATAATCATTGCTCAATTGTACAACAGTTGGTGCAGGGATCAGTGGGACAACGTAAGGCTGTTTCTGAAGGACAAGTTTACAGGGGAACTCGACAGCAAGGCAATCGGTTTCTCAAAGATATTTGAAAGCAGCGTAGATCTGTCCCATCCCAACAAGATTGGTAAGCACATTTGGCAGAGCGGTGGGCGATATTCCTGGTACGGGCAGCCGACAAGGGAAGACATATCAGCGATGAACGATGTGGTAAGAAGCTATATCCTGATGTGGAAATAAAGAAAGGAGAAAAACCATGAGAACAATTATGAAGATAACCGATCCGGCTTTATGGATCGAATGCAAGTACAGCGAAAAAGACAAGGGTAATCCGTACAGAGTTTATAAGCTCTGCAGGTTCATTGGGCAGTGCGGATACCCTACCACACACAGAAAACTGATCGCAAAATGCGACAGCATCCGTAGCGTAATGCAGCTGATGGCAAGTCTCTGCCGATGAGAAGAAACCAGGTGAAAACGCATCAGGAATTTTGGCAGAGAGCATTGACACAACGTGAACACAATGTTACCATATCACCATCCACAAACCACAATTTAATAAAGGAGAAATTCAAGATGGAAAACGAAAAATCACAGATGACCCATAGCGAATACACTTCGGAGTACAAAAAGGCTCACTACAAGCGTGTTTCTTTTGAGGTCAAAAAGGAGTTCTTTGAGGAGTATCTGCAGCCTACGGTCAAGGCGAAAAGGATGAGTTTCAACAGCTACATCAAGGAAGCCATCGAAGAAAAGATGGAACGTGAGGACGGCTACAAACGAGAGTTTTGAAAGGAGAAAACGCTATGCGAATGCAGACAATGGAAGTAACGCTTGACAGGAAAAGCACAAACTACAATGAACTGATGGAAATCATTGATGCGGTCGGTGGTTATCCTGTAGTAGCAAAAGATTTTGACGGTACAAAGCTTGCCATCTCATGCAAAGAAAACGGATCTGATGAATGGTGCATGGTCTTTGAACCAGGGGTAGGCGAAGAGAAAACACGAATCACCAACTATCACAAGGACGGCAGAGTAGAAATTACACACGGTGACTTTTAAAACAAACAGCCATAGAAAGTGAGGTCAAGAGTTATGGCAAGTACATTTAATCCGCAGAAGGATCTGAACGCATGGATTCAGGATGATTGGGAGTCGGATGACCACATCGAAAAAGGCAGAGGAAAAACAGAAGTTTACAGATCTGCACAGAAAACTGAAGAGAAATCTTCCGGGTGGATTTGGGCATTAGCGATTGCCGTATACATCTTAAAGAGTCCCATGTTCTGGATAGCAGTATTGATTATAGGATTCATCAAAGGATAAGAAAGCGAGGAAGGAATCATGTTGCTTATTGACATACCACAGATTGCCTACAAAACATGGGTAATAGAAATCCACACAGGCGATAGATTAAAAGACT
>JAEIGA010016654.1_pt1 | contig 11178 bp, 3 predicted proteins | sample 9270691 | NCBI WGS metagenome assembly JAEIGA01 (sample SAMN17057246, study PRJNA624740) | gut metagenome | biome: biome; isolation source: fecal sample | host: Bos grunniens | place: China: Xizang | collected 2019
ATCGAGGACGTAACCATCGAGATGAACCAGGCGCGCGAAACGACCAATATCTACGCCCACATCCTCGACTCAACGATGGAGACCTATGCCTCTATCATCAACAATAACATGGCGAGCGTCATGAAGCAAATGACGTCGGTATCCATCATCCTCATGTTCCCCACGCTCATCGCCAGCATCTTTGGTATGAACCTGATTAACGGCATGGAAACTTCGTGGTGGGGATTCCCCCTTGTCATTGTGTCTTCCATTAGCGTAACGGCGCTGTTCTACTGGATATTCCGCCGCCGCACGTGGATTTAAGAAAATCCACAACCCACATAAAATCAAAAACAGCCTCGCCCTGCAGCATCAGGACGAGGCTGTTTTCTTCGTACTCAAACTTGCGATTATTCGCGAATGTCCAATTCGTCGAGCAAATAGGTGCTGCCACCGAAACGGTCGATGAGGAACAACACGAAGCGGATGTCAACATTGATACAACGCTGCAAAGCGGGATTGAAGCGGAGGTCGCTCGAAAGACTTTCGATATTGCCGTCGAAAGCCACGCCAATCAACTCTCCGCGTGCGTTCATCACCGGCGAACCTGAGTTGCCGCCCGTAATATCGTTATTCGAGAGGAAACACGTGGGAAGTTTTCCGTTAGGCAGAGCGTAGCGTCCGTAGTCGGCGTTGTTGTAGAACTTACGGAGTTCTTCGTTCATCACATAGTCGGGGTCCTTCGGATTTTCTTTTTCGAGCATGCCGTCGAGTTCAGTCATCCAGTCGTACTCAACAGCGTCGCGGGGCGAATAACCTCCGACCTTTCCGTAAGTCATGCGGAGCGTGAAATTGGCATCGGGCGCCTTTGTCCAATCATACATTTCGCAGAGTCCGCGCGTATAGATTTTGTCAAGCTCCGCACGCTTCGCATTGTAGTTTGCAAGCGCCTTAGAGAAATGCTGCTTTGTAAATGTTTGATAAGCCTTCCAGTAAGCGTAAAGAGGGTCGTTCTTCAAATCCTCAGCCGAGGGAGCCACCAGGAAAGCTTCGAGCACATCGGCAGAACGGAAGATACTCTTGGCATAAATCGCCTCCATCACCGCCTTGAAGTCGGGCGTATCCACTACAGTCTTCAATCCAAGTCTGTTGTATTTTATCCAGTAAGGAATGAGCAACTCTATCGTAGCGCGGTCGAACTCAAGATCCACCTGCGCATTCATCTTCTGCACGTTGCGGAGCGCCTCAGCCGCAGCTTCAATTCCTGCTGCACTATCTGCCTCAAGCGCTGCGAGATAGTTTTCCACTGCTTTGGGAGGTACGTTCATTCTCATGGCACCCAGCGTGTAGTTCACGAGGTAGAAGTCGTGCAACGTGTCCTTCACTGCCGCTACGAGCGAGTCGATACGGTCAATAATGTTCACGTATTCCTGCTTTCCGCTCTTGGCAGCAAATGCGCGAAACGCCTTTTCCTCTTCCGCCTTGATGCCCATGAGTCCGGTCTTCTTCACACTCTCGTTCATACCACCGTAGTTCTTCACCACGTTGCCGAGGCTCATGTATTCATCCGCCAACTTGAGGTTTGCCACGCTGTCGCGGTCCATCAGTGCCTTCATGAAATTGAGCTGCGCTTCGCCCGCAAGGTTAATGGGGAAGTTCTGGCTCTGCGTACGGAGTTCCACTTCCGAAGCGGTGAGATAGCGGCTCGTACGTCCGGGGAAGCCCATAATCATCGTGTAGTCGCCCTCTTCCACACCCTTGAGCGAAATAGGCAAGAACTTCTTGCACTTCAAAGGCACGTTTGACTCTGCGTAATCAGCAGGTTCGCCGTTGGCATCGGCATATATACGGAACACAGCGAAGTCGGCATTGTGGCGAGGCCAAAGCCAGTTGTCCTGATTGAAGCCAAACTGCGCAATGTTCTGAGGAGGATTCACCACAAGGCGTACGTCGGGGAACACCTGTTCGTAGAACATATAGAACTCGTTGCCACCGAAGTAAGGCACGATGCGGGGCTTGAGGTTCTTCTTGTCCTTAAGGTCGCTCTTCGCAAGCAATTCCTTTGCAAGGGGCAGGAGGAAACTCTGACTTTGTGCCGTGTAAACGTCCACTTTCTTTTCTGCCGCTGCAGCGTTCACGTCGGCAGTAACATCTACCACGCGAAGCACGAACGTAAAGTCGAGGTCGGGCACAGAAAGTTCTTCGGCACGGCTCTTAGCGAAATAGCCATCCTGCAAATAGTTATGCTCCATTGTGCTCATTGCATGAACGTAACTGAATCCACAATGGTTGTTTGTCAGCACCAATCCGTCAGGCGAAATAATTTCTCCAGTACAGCCATTACCAAAAATACCCACACACTCGCGGAGCGAAGGCGCTGTTTCTGAATAGAGCTGCGATGTTTTGAGTTTCAGGCCCGACTTCTTGAGTTTCTTGTCGAGTTGCTGGCGCTCCATAATCTTGAGCAGCCACATGCCCTCGTCGGCAACGGCTGTCGATGTGCCTGCAAAGAGGCTGAGCAATGCAAAAATGATTTTCTTCATTTAAATATAAATATTGAGTATTAAAAAAATTTACGATACATCCACTGCACTCCGCCGCATCAGAACGGATAGCCGATTGCAAAGTGGTATGCGAGTCCGTCGCTAAACTTTGGAATATTGTACCACCCCTTCTTCTCCGTTTCGTAAGGTGCATGGAGCGCCATACCTACGTCGAAGCGCAACACGAGGAAGTCAAGGTCGTAGCGCAAACCGAGTCCAGTGCCTACAGCTACATTGTCGAACGATGCACTGGAAAACTCTGCCCCGGGGCGCAGTTCGTCCTTGCGCAGCAACCACACGTTACCGGCATCCACAAAGACCGCACCGTGCAAATCTCCGAACAAACGCGCACGCAATTCAGCATTGATTTCCAGTTTTACGTCGCCCGTCTGGTCCATGTAGGCAAATTTTGCCTGACTGCTGCGAAAGGAACCTGGACCTAAGGCACGCGCCGTAAAACCACGCACACTGTTCGCACCACCTACATAAAACTGGTCGGCATAAGGCGCCGTCGTACTATTACCATAGCTATAAATCACACCCCCGAAGAAGCGGTAGGCAAAATAAGCACGGTTCGTAATCTTTATGTGGTTATGAAACTCCGCTGTTGCCTTCACATACTGTGCAAACGGCGTGCCCAACATCTTCTTGTCCTTCTCCTTGAAGTCCTTACCGCCTATGGCATAGATGAGCGACGTTAAGTTTCCGGCTTGCTTAAATGTAGTCTGCAACCAGATGGGGTTGCGGTGAAAATCTGCCGACACATACGTAAACGTGTAGCCCATAGAGGGCACAAACTGGTCGCGCATACTGATATAGAGTGCCGGATTGTTCTCGCGGATGGCATCAAATTCAGCTGTCGTTGATATCAGTTTGTTGTAGTCAAGACTAAGGATGTTCAACTCGTGCGACACGTTCGACATCCTGTGCCAATTATACGTCATGCTTCCCCCGACCGTTGCCATCTGGAAGAACTTGGCTCTGTTCTGCCAGTCGCCATTGAGCGCAAACTTCGTTGATGCCGGAAAGCGAAAGTGGCGACTACCGATAAACGGAGCTATGAAGCGCGGATACTCTACTGAGAGTTGCGTACCCACTTCGTAGGAATTCATGACCGACGCCTTGGCTCCCGACTGCTGATTGAGTTGCCATTCGTACGAGCCATACATTTTCCACGTCACCTTCTCTGCTCCGCCAAAGGCATTGCGCTTCGACAGGCTGTAAGCCACACCTGGTCCCAACTGGTCGTTGCTCTTGAGCGTTGCGTTCATCTCGAACGAACTGTCATAAAGTTTGTCGAGCATTGCTGTGACGTAAATATCGAGCGTGTCGCATGCAGCTGTCGTGTCGCGCGGAATGTATTGCACGTCGAAATTGCTGAAAGCATTGAGCTGCGCCAGTTTTTCAAACGTACTTTCCTGATAACTATGCTGATAAAGGTCTCCCTTGCGATGGGCTATGGCGCGACGCATCACCATTGGGCGTACCATGGGCTTCTTTCCACCGTAGTGGAACGTATATGAGCGAAGCGACAACTCCTTATCTACCACCTCAGTCTGCGAACGTCGCAAGAAGAAGTGCATATCGCCAATATAATAAGGTTTGAAGACATTAGTCTCGCCTGCCGTCTTCGGACGAACGCGTAGTTGCACAAACTTTTTGCGCATCAAGGTGTCCGCCTGGAAAGTAACGTTGCTTCCGGAAAAATAGTAGTAACCATGTTCGCGGAAAAGGGTCTCCAAACGTTTTTGCTCATTCGTCAAATCGAGCACACTAAAGCACTTATCGCGCTGCAAATAACTCTTACGGCGATGTTGCTGAATCAGCGTGTCGAGCCCAAGCGGAAAATGTTGGTACTCGATGCTGTCTAACCGATAGGGTACACCGGGAAGTATCTGATAAGAAATCTTGGCTTTCTTAGGATTTTTTTGCGTCAGCACGGCGTAATCTGTATGTGCTGAGAAATATCCATAATTGTGCAACGTATTGAGCGCAATCTTCGTACGCATCTCCGGACTCACCGTGCTTATCAGAACAGGAGCTTTTGCAAAGCGGCGGAACATCCACTTTCGGATACCCCCATGCGAATCGTAACAAGCATTGTACAACCTCAACCTGAACTGAAGCGGCGAACGCAAGGACGAACTGCCGAAGAGCGCACCATTTGGTTCGTAGGCCAGCACGGCTTCCAATTCTTCCTGAACTTTCTCAAAGTGCAAAGTCTCTTCTTTCTTCCTGCGCTTCTGCAAAGCCTTCTCTTCGGCAGTGAGCGCAACGATTGCTGGCTGTTCTGCGGATTGAGGCGAGGCGCTAACAGTTCCACTCAGAAATTCATCAATGTTATTCACAACGTCGCTCACGGCTGTAATCACTCCCGTTGAGTCAGCTGTGCCCACGCTGGCCTTCGGCTTCGTAAGATACGCGCCATAGCTGATTTCGTCAATACCCACATAGAGTTGCTCGCCCTCGGGCACATTCTTCGTAATCGAACAGCTCACGAACTGAAACATACACCCCACGATAATGACGATTCTTATAAAAATTCTCATACTTATATTTGTCATTAATGCAAATACCATAAACTTCAACCGCTGTCCTCCTTATCTGAAGATAAAGAGTTCGCCCAACTTGCTTGTCTTCTTACGCAACACGACACCTCCGCCCATCTTAGAGAGTTGTCCTTCCAAGGGGTCGAACGAACTGCGGTCGTAAAACACCTGAACGTAGCGCGTAGCGCCCTTGTCGAGGCGATACTCCAGCGTCACGTTGTCAATAATGCTGGCTGCCGAATTGTCAGCCTCGGCTCCGGTGCTAACACGTCCGCCTACGTTAATCGCAAAGCGGTCGCCAAAGAATCGCTTTGAGAACTGGAAGGAATAGTCCGTGGTAGTTGCCCCGCTTGTCGTCGTCGAATTTTCAACGCCGAAGTTGATGTCCACCGTCTGGAGCGCACTTCCAGCAATGCTCTGAATTTCGCTTTGCAGGAAGGCATTGAGCGCCGAACTTGCCTGAAATCCGCCCGTAGCCATATTGCCCTCGGCTATAAACAAGCCCGTAGCCATGAGCGAAACTGCCGTTTTTGAGCGCTGGGCAGCCGTCATCGTTGCAAGCTGATTCTGAATACTCAAATCCTCGGGTGCCTCTATTGTAAATTCAAAGCCCATATCTTCGAGCGTCTTTGAGATTGCCACGCCCACATCGAACGCCACCGAGCGTTGCTTGTCGTCCTCCGTCACAAGCGCCTTCATGCGTTCCGTAGCCTGAATGCTCAATCGCGGATTCATCACGTCGCCCGTAAATTCAATGTAGCTTCCTTGCTGCAGGTCGAACGTCTTCATCGGAATGACGGGCAGCGCATACTTCATCTCGCCGTCCTCAATCGTCATACGGCCAATGAGTCGCATTTCGCCTTGCTTCGTCATGCGCAACGTCAGGTTTCCGCCACCTTGAATATCAACATAGCTCTTGCCGTCCTCCGAAAGATTGCAATGGAAGTTTGCAGCTTCACTAATTCCCAATCCTAAGGTGACATCAATGCGCGCTTCGGGCAGAACGTCGGCAGTCTGCTCTGTTTCGTCGAGTTCAAAATCCACGAACTCCACCAGTCCGTCTAATTGGTTCTCAACTGTCAGCGGACTGTCCTTGAGTATGTAAGTAAGGTTTGTCCGGTTCAGCACATTCAGGTCGCCTCGCACTACAAGATTGTCCGTAGTGCCCTTCATCGTACAATCTACATCGACAAAGAGCTTGCCGAATGCCACTGAGGCGAGCTGTCGCTTTGCGTTAATCAACTCAAAATTCTTACCCTTCAGGCTGAAGTCCATCCTCACTGCGTCCAAGTCCGACATATCGAGCACTCCGTTCAGCGTAAGGGGTTCCTTGCCCTTCGTCGTGAGGCGGAAGTTGTCGATGTTCATGCAGCTATTTTCAAAAAGGATGGGTTTCTCGTCCATCGCGAAGTCAAAGCTGTAAACATTCGAGTAGATATGCGCATCGCCAAAGGTCAGCCTGCCATTGACATCAGGTGCTGCCACAGGGCCGGCTACGTTAAGTTGTCCTTCGGCGGTGCCTTTCAGATAAATGTCCGTTCCCTGCATAAAGCCGTTGACAATAGCGAGCGGAAAACTGTTGAGCATCGCCTCGCCCTCAAACCATCCGTCGCCCTCATTGAGATAAGTGCCATTGAGCTCCATGACGTCAGTTCCTTCCGAGGTGATAAACGCACTGGCATAGTGCTCGTCTGCCGACTTGGGCAAATATACGAGGTCGGCACCCAGATTTCCTAATTTCACGTCCTCAAAGGCGAAGTCCGAAGCCTGCACACTACCCATTGCCGCCAAATTCTGATGGTCATCAGTCACGTGTAGATCCGCATTCAGCAGCCCGCTTATCTTCGGCATATAAGGTAGCACGTTCGAGAGCTCACGCAAGTTCAGATGGCTCAGACTGAGCGTAATGTCGTTCACACTGTCCGACGGTTCGCCGTAGAGTTGGAAGCCCGTAAGGTCGTCGGCTTCGAGGCGAACGTTGGCGCTGAAGCGACGATCGCGGTCCAAGCGAATATAGTTGTCCTTATTGATTTCAAAATTGCGGAACGCGATGACGGGACGTTCGGGATAGAGCCTCAACTGCAGGCCACCGTCCATAATTTTTGAGAGCAAACCTACGTTGAACCCTACCTTGCCGTCCTTATCCTTGAACGAAACGTCAGCCCCTACGCTTTCCTCAAGCAGAAAGGCGCGCGACTCAAACAAAAATTTGTTGGGATTCTTACGCGTGTAGTTGTGCACAGAACTCTTCACCACAATGCCGCGCTTGCCGTGCTCAATGTCGGCTCTCACCTCGTCGAGCAGCAGTTTTCCAAACTTTAGTTTGTTGATAAACATGGCGCCATTGATACCTTCCTGCGGCGTAGAACGCAGGTCGATGGCCATAGTGTCGAGTTCGTAGCCCATTGCGCGCAGAATGTTGGTCAGCGGATTGTCGTTGCCCGCATCCATCTTCAGGCGAATGCTGGGCGAGAGCGTCTTCACCGTGTCGTGATTGATGCGGAGCTGCTCTATGCTCTGCTGGATGTAGGCTGCGAGCGGGTCGATGCTTTGTGCCACGTCCGAAAGAAAACCTCTCCCTCCGAACTGCAACGACAGGTTGCCCGCCTCCACAAAGGTCATGGTCGTATCAGCATTTGTGGCACAACCAAAGAAGATGTCCTTCATCATCACACTTTGCTCGGGCATCTGAAAGTAGTTGGAACACAAATTTCCTTCCACCTCTATATCCGAAAAATCGGGGTCGGTCGTAGCATTTATGGCTAAGCTCGTACCAATATCAATATCTTTCTCAGCACCTGCGAGCTGCTTGAGCGAAAGTTTTTCGAAAATCATATTGAGGTTGAGGTCATAGCCTTCATGAAGGGCTGCCTGCACCCGTCCCTCACCTACAATGCCCGTAGTATTTGCCTTGAAATCAGCGTTCAGCAACTGCTGCGCCAACTGAGCGTTGAGCCTCATGCCGCCTAAGTCGATGGCTCCGTAGTTCAGCGAATCCGTAGCAAGCACCACGTTCATCTCAGCTTTGGGGTGCATCGGATTGAAGCCCTTGCCGCTTGCGTCGAGATGCGCCACCACGGGCCGCATATCCACCAGCGGCATAAACGTCTGCACTGCCAATCTGTCGAAGTTCAGATGCGCTTCATAGCTTTCGGAATCAAGGTTTGCAGCCGCCTCGGCTGTCATAAATCCATCAGCAACCGTCAGCGCAAGAGCCAGGTCGCACTGCGCTCCGCGAAGGTCGAACGTACCTTGTGCCGACGTGCCCTGCGGAATAGTTAGCGTCGTGTCAGCCACGCCCAAACGGGCGAGCAAGGGCGTCAGATTGCCTGTTCGCAGTTCGAAGTCCATGCCCACCTCTATCTGTTGCGTCTTGCCGGCAGCACTGTCGGACAACAGATGTGCCACAGCGCCTACCGACTTTAGCTCTACCATGTTGGGCAGCGTAATGTCCATGCGCTTCAACTCCAGCCACTCCATATTACCAACAACATCGGCTATAAACTGCAGTTCGCCCGTGGGAAAATATTTTTGAGCTACGCCCAGTTGAAACATGCGGTCGGCCACAGCAACATCCTCGCTTCCTACATAGCCATCCATGCGCAAGCGCAACAGATCCTCGCCCGTAGGCGTCAGCGCACTGAAGGGCAGGCTACACGAAGCCGCCAATATCGAATGGGGCGTAGCCACCAAAGCCGCAGGCACTGATACTTGCGCACTGTCCATGTAGCACGTTGCAGCAATGTCGCTCAAAACGAAGCCTTGCTGCTCGCGCAACGTGGCGTCGCACAACTTTGCAAAAAGCGTGCCGTCCGCCCGATAGTCAACACTGTCGATCGACAAACCTAAGCTGTCAACAAAATAAGCAAACCCCGTGTGTACACCTGCCGACGAACGATGTTGCAGGAAATTCGCAAACTGCTCCTCTGCCGTCGTCGCAGAGTCCAAAGTTGCCGACAGAGCTGCCGACGACCGGCTCAACGATAGTTGCTCCACACTATAATGCGCAGCTCCCAAATCCAGCGCTGCCGCCTTGAGCGAAGCACTACCGACGCGCGCAAAGCCCAGCAAACTATCAGCAGGCATGCTGAGCGAAACAGCTACGTTGCTGACCGTGAGCCGAGGCATCACCAATTTCCAGTCAAGGGGGACAGAGGCCGACGTATCGGGCGCCGACGTGTCGGCAAGCACAACGTAGAACTGGGCATCTGCCAGCTCCACAAAATCCAGATTGACCAACTGCTCCACAAAATCGACTCCACGACTCTGAGCCGCAAGCATGCCGAGCGTACCGCGCACGTGTACATCGGGAACCATCGACTGCGTGTCGAGCGAAATCTGCTTCAGCGCAAACTGCTCAACATCTACCCTACCTCCAAACAGTGGCAACAGCGCCACATCAAGTTCGAGCGAACCGGCATCAAGTAGCGTAGCCTCAGCATCGCGCACACTGACCCCTTCGACAACCAACGTCAGCGGAAAACTCAAGCGCACGCGCGCAACGTCAATCTGCAATTGCGTAGAAGCCGAGAGTTCCTGCGCAACATAGCGCACCGCAGCATCCTGCACCTGCGGAATGTAGAGCACCGCTGCAAGCAGCACTACAAGGCACAGGGGCAAGCCCACTACGAGGACGACCGCCTTCAGCAGAAACCTTAAAAATTGCTTTATTTTTGACATGGATAAATCTGCAAATAAGATTATTGATTATAGGCTGCAAAAATACAAAAAATAATGGAATACACTCAACACTACGCGCCATCAGAATGACGTTAGAACCCGTTTCTTCAGAAAGTTTACAGATTATTAAGATTCTAACACGCTTCGCCCCTGCAAAAAGCGCACCCACTCACCTCCAACAACGCTCCGACAGCTGCTGAAATCTCAATTTTCAAGAATAAATTCGGTAAATTGCGAGGTCAAATCATTTTTAATTGTAACTTTGCACCCGATTTACAAATCAACCTCCGTTTTTGGAAAGGTGCTCGAGTGGTTGAAGAGGCACGCCTGGAAAGCGTGTATACGTCAAAAGCGTATCACGGGTTCGAATCCCGTCCTTTCCGCATTCAAAAACAAAGCCCCCCTCACACAGCGTTGCCGGACGTCCTCGCCCAGCAACGCTATTTTTGTATCCATGCGCACCATCCCGCAACAAACAAGATTGTTCAACATACGAATGCGCTATAGCATGTAGTTCCAACAAGCTCAAAGCCCAGGGCAACGCATTTCTTCACACATACATCCTGCATGGTGTAGGGCCAACTTTATGTCGGCCTGCCGCCTCGTGAGGAGCGAACAATCACATACAACATCGCAAAATAGGATGCATTTATAGTAATTCCAGCAAACGATGCGGCCCAAAGGGCCAATGAGCACCAAGCCCAGGGCAACGCCCTGGGTGATGCCACCACCAAAGAGTGCGCCCTGTAAGGGCAAAAGCGATGAATGTCAGTTATTTGTCTTTGCTTTTTCCCCTTTCAGGGCGCAATGTACATACGATTTCCTACCCAGGGCGCCGCTCCTGCGTCGCTTGCCCTGGGCTTGGTGCTCATTGGCCTTTCAGGCCGTGGCTTGGCTCGCTGATATTGCGAATATAAAATTTGTATTTCACATAAATACGTGTTGGGGGCATTTTGCGTAAATTGTATGTCATGCAGACACATATTGGGGTAATTGTGCGTAAATTATATGTCGTGCCGACACATGTTGGGGCAATTGTATGTAAATTGTATGACGAGCCGACACATATTGGGGCGATTGTACGTAAATTGACGACGGGCCGACACAAGGTACGGCCCCTACATCCTCCGGTGCATATCATCGCACAAACACCCTGCATAGCAAGCACGCGAAGCCCGTGCGCTTCTGTGAGTTCTGTGAAGTCTGTGTGAAAATAAAATATTACGCGGACACATATTGGAGCAATTGTACGTAAATTGTATGATGGGCCGACATATATTAGGGTAATTATGCGTAAATTATATGTCGTGCCGACACATGTTGGGGCAATTGTATGTAAATTGTATGACGAGCCAACACATATTGGGGCGATTGTACGTAAATTGACGACGGGCCGACACAAGGTACGGCCCCTACATCCTCCGGTG
>JAEIGA010016655.1_pt1 | contig 11176 bp, 3 predicted proteins | sample 9270691 | NCBI WGS metagenome assembly JAEIGA01 (sample SAMN17057246, study PRJNA624740) | gut metagenome | biome: biome; isolation source: fecal sample | host: Bos grunniens | place: China: Xizang | collected 2019
GTCTGCACCCTGGTAATAACGGAAAACCTGACGGCGTGACAAAGAAAGCATGGCAGGAGAAACGGTCACCTGTGCAGCACCTATATCTGATGGATGGCAGAATATATCGGCAAGGCCGGATGTCTCACCCCTAAGGTTGCTGTATGTATAAGGTATAAGAGTCAGAACACTATTGTCGCTCTGTTTGTCAAATTCTTGATATGAGAAGCGCTTTGAGTAGTTATCAAAGATACTCTTGCCACCCTTAACAGCATAATCCAGATAGAAAGCACGGTCGGCATACTTCGGAGCTGTTTCATTTGTTCCGGCACCGGTAATCTGGTTATAGAAACATTCTGCAGCTTTCTTGTAGTCACCGGCTGCACCGCGCCAGAGATACAGTTCACCGAGCAGCATACGGATAGGAACAAACAGTTTTCTTGTAAGAACGGCAATCTCATTTGCGTTCTCACTGTATCCGAAAGTGATTACTTTGCCGTTCGGACCGTCCTTATGCCAGTTCGGCATTGGGAATGCTGCTGGGTTTTCGTAAGGCATTATATCATTGATGAGCTTAGTCATCAGCTGCTCACGGCTGAGCGCAGGCTTCCTCATCACCTCCTCTGCCTCGCTATGGGTAAGAACAGGCTCTGTAAAGTACGGAACATTGCCATGATTTATTGCAAGCTGCAGATATGTCCACGCACGTATGCTCTTAACAGCAACATACTCATTCATCATCAGCTTTATGTTGTTCTTCTCAAGAGCAGTATCAACACGTGCAAGATATATGTTACAGTTGTTGATTATAGCATAATAGTCCTTTACGTCGAGATACTTGTTTGTCTCCGGCTTATATATGTGTTCACACAACTGCTGAATATCAACAACAGCCTTTTCGTAATTTGGAGAAACAAGATCGGCGCGGAGCTCATTCAGGAGTACCTGACGGTCTCCGACCTTCTGGACTGACTTCAGGATACCCAGAACAGAATATACCGAGTCATTAAAGGTCCAATCATCGAACTCGTATTCAACGCGGTCCGACTCGACATTCAGCATATCTTCACATGAACTGAGAGAAAGAACACCGCAAAGCAGGAATGCCATTGTATAAATAAAATTCTTTTTCATGTTTTTATATTGTTTGTTCCCTCCGGCGTCTCATGAGACGCCGGAGAGCATTCGTTCATTAGAGATTAACCTTAACACCAAGATGGAAACTGCGTGACTGAGGCAACAGACCTACATCAACACCCTGATACATAACATTGTTGCTTACAGAGAATTCCGGGTCCATTCCCTTGTACTTAGTGAATGTATATACATTCTCAGCTGCACACCATACAGTAAGTCCCTGCAGCCAGCTGAAATTCAAAGGAACATTATAAGACAGCTTTATTGACTTTATTCTGAAGTAAGAGCCGTCCTCAATCCAACGGTCTGAGAAACGTGAATTGCCCATCGGGTCTCCAAAAGCGACAGCAGGCATGTCAGTCTTCTGGCCGTCTATTGTCCAACGGTTAGCCATAGCAACAGTCTGGTTGAAGAAGTTTGAGCCACTCTCCAGCTGCTGGCGATAGTAGTTATATACATCATTGCCTACTGAATAGTTGCAAAGCACATCAAGCTGCACTCTCTTGTACGACAGACGTGTAAATACATTACCGTAGAAATCGGGATTCGGGTCACCTATGACAGTCTTGTCGTTCTCGTCAATGCAGCCAGGGTCTTTTCCAGGGTTCACGTCAACAAACTTGACATCACCGGCATTAAACGGAACCTTCTTGCCTGTCGCGTCACGCTGGAAGAGGTCATATGCATCGGCATCTTCAGTGCTTGATATAACACCGTCGGTCTTATATCCCCAGAACACACCTACAGGATGACCCTCCATTGTTGCAACTTCACCGCCATATACAGCTGTCGGATCTATCTTCTCGTCAAGAGAGGTTATCTTATTCTTGTAATGGCCTAAAGATGCACCGAGTTCCCACTGCAGGTTCTTCTTTGCGATAAGCTTTATATTCATAGAAGCCTCAAAACCGGTATTCTCAAGTTCACCGCCGTTTGTCCAATAGCGGTCCATACCGGTGATGAACTTATGACGCTTCTGTACAAGCAGATCACTTGTCTTTGACTTGTACCAGTCAAACGATACAGTAAGGCGATTATCGAACAAAGTAGCATCAAAGCCGACGTTAAAACGGGCAGTTGTCTCCCATTTTACAATATCGTTCTCGATGTTGCCAAGCTGGAGTCCCATTTGCTTGTCATGGAATTTCACTGTCTGGAGATAACTGCGCGAAGCAAAATAGTCAATCGCATCATTACCGGTTATGTCATAGCCTGCACGCAACTTGAGGCTGTTTAGTTGCTCAACCCGGAACCAGGGCTCCGAAGAAACCAGCCATGCAGCCTGAAGAGACGGGAAGAGTCCCCATGAAACACCGCCTATCTTTATTGCTCCATCGGCATTCTTTCCGAAACGTGAAGAGGTTTCCAACGAAGCTGCCAACTGCAGGAAGTAACGGGTCTTGTATGAATAGTCCGCTGACATATACCATGCCATATTTGTCCATACATTCTTGTCTCCGTCACTGCTCAGGTGGTCAAGATCGCCGTTTACGTCAACATCGACCTCGTTGCCGGAGTTCGCACCTGCGATTGAACTTGAGTCGAAATTGAATTTCGTATAACGGAAACCGCCGAACACGTCAAAGCTATGTGCACCGAAATTCTTGCTCCAGGAAACACGTGTATCGCTTGACAATGCCACCTCCTTACCGAAAGAAGAAGATATATAGTTGCCGATGGTTCCGTTCAGTGAAGAGACATAGAAATCATACCCACGACTTTCTGCAGAACGCGGGAAAGGAAGATAATACTTCTCACTTACACGATAAAGCGTATAGTTGAAAGTCTCCGAGATAGTAAAGTCACCAAGCTTCAGTTCCGGCGCTACCGTGATGTTCATATTCGTGTATTCCATCTCATTCTTATGAGGGTCTGAAGCCTTTGTAATGATTGTCATCGGGTTATAATATGAGTTGTTCGGACGTGCAATACCGGCATCTCTTACAACACCAAATGCAAAATCGTCACTCAGGTCAAGGTTCTTGCTTAACTCACCTGTTGACGCATAACGGTAAGGATTCAGGAACGGAGCCTTTATAGCCGAAAGGACACCTATTGATGTAAGCGGGAAAGCTGACTGGTCCTCACGGAAACCGTCATCAAGCAATTCTCTTGCAAAACGTGAATATGAGATATCGAAACGTGTACTGAGTTTCTCTGTCAGTGAGATATCGGAATTCAGACGTACGTTCATGCGGTCGAAAGAGTTGGCTTCCATAGGCACATCACCCATAGCATAACCGAAAGAGAAGTTGTACATAGCCACGTCATCACCACCCTCTACGTTAAGCTGGTAGTTCTGTGTTACAGCCTCTTTATATACGAGGTCGGCCCAATCCGTGTTGTTATGGTACTTGTCATAATATATGTAGTCCTTGTTCTCACGCATGAAGTCATAAGTCTTGTTTGCAGGGAGGTCCATGGTTCCCATGAGGTCATTGACATAACGGCGATATGCATCGGCACCCAACACATCGGGAGTTTCCGGAGCCAATGTAAAGTCGGCATATATATTTGCCGAGATACGTGTAGCCATACTCTCGCCACGCTTTGTATTTATTATCACAACACCGTTGGCTCCGCGGGCTCCATATATTGCCGCACCGTTCTTGATTACCTTTACATCTCTGATATCATTGACGTCTATTGCAGAAAGAACATTGTTATATGCACCCATATGGATAGTCTCATTACCCTCCTGCATGTCCCATATTATACCGTCAATCACGAAAAGAGGCTGTGTATTCGCATATATTGAGTTCAAGCCACGTATGAACATAGCAGCACCGATACCGGCAGTCCCCGAACGGCTTATTGAACGCACATCAGCACCTAACTTGTTCTGAATCTCCTCATCTACAGTAAGTGCAGCTGTTGTACCTACATCAAAAGCTCTCTCCGAAGTGAGTACAATGTCTTCATTGAAACTCCCCTGGAATGAATCGGAATAAAGACGGACATTCACGATATCATTCTTTGTTACAGGGCGCTGTACTAGCAGATAGCCCTGAGTAGAGAAGTTCAAGAGTGTGACGTAGTCCGGTACATTAAGCGAGTATTTACCTTCGGCATTTGTCATCGTAGTGATTTTCTTATGCCCGGTAGCTTGAACACGTACACCGGCCAGAGGTGTGTTCGTTGCCGCATCATATACAGTACCTGTTACAGCACGCAGATTCTCAGCTGTTATACTCTTCTCCTCGACCTTAACAGAATCGCCTGCCGCCAAGCTTACGTTTGACGCAATGGCTACTGATGGCACCAGCATCAGCAATACCATCGGAATTTGCATAAATTGTCGTATATACATAGTCATTTTCTTTTTTTATCCTACATACTATTCTTCGTCAAGCACCGGTATAAACATAATCTTGTCGATACGCAGTGACTTGTCAAGCTTGGCGCCTGTATTTGTCTTTATTAGAAGTTTTGTCGTATAATCCTGGTTGTTGCCGGTAAGGTAATATTCACAGAAAGGAATATCCAATGCCAAACGGGCATCCTTTTCAGTGAGGAACACTGTATCGAGACGTGCACCATCTACATCGAGCTTCTTTACGGATTTTACAGTCTTGCCGTTATGCATTAATGTCAAGTCCACTTTGGAGTCAAGCAAGTCTGATGCACTGACATTTGTCTTAATGTTTCTCGGAACAAATACGACTGCAATATTATACTTAGCCGACAGCAGATTTGGTATGGTATATTCTACTTCAATAGCAGTTCTCTGAGTCGGCTGACCGAACTGATGGTATGCACCGCCGGATACTTTAGAATTGACAAACGCAGAATCCTTGTTTATCTCATTATCGTACGCATATTTGGTTTCTACGGATATATTACCGGTATGTTTTGTAAGCATATTTGTGTTTTCCGCCTCAAGGAAGATTGTATCGTGGCATATCTCAAGCGGAGTATAAGGATACTTGTCAACAATCTTGAATGTTCCGTTAGAAAGCGTCTTCTCGGATATCACATTCTCTTCAAGCTGAGCCTTCAGGAACTCGACACGCTTGCCTCTCCTATAAGCCGGCATAATAGAGTCGGAGTTCTTTACAAATCTCTGTTCCTTGTCACTGAATGTCAAATACTTGAGAATATTCAGATGGGTATAGTGAGAACGCAGCGAATCACGGTAAGCTGTATCCATGTTTAACGGACGCTTCGCTTCTTTGTTATAGTTGTAGAACCGGTCAATCTTCTCCAGCTGTTCCATCCAGACATCATTTGTCGGGTAATATACAGTATAAAGCGAATCCTCGGCATCAAGAAGAGCGTCAAGAAGACCTATTCCGTACTCTGTTCTAAGCCAGATGTTACTATAGTAGAAGGTCGAATCGAGATAAGTCTGCACGCCATCGACGATAGGTCCCTTTATACTTTTGTTCTCGTCGAACTTATATTCGGTGAATGAGTAGAGATAGTTTGCAAGAGAATCGAGGTTCTCGGCAATTCCCAGATATTCCCAAACATTATACTTGTATTCAGAGGCCTTGGCAATCTTATGCATTATACCGTTCATTACACGTATATTCGCACGGTCAATGACACAGCCGTCAAAAGTATATCCCTTAGAATAATCTCCTTCGAACTTGGCCATCTTGTCATTGAGAAGTGTTATAAGATTTGTCTCGTCAAGCTTGCCGGTTGCCGGTTTCAGATAATTCGCAATATGAGCCTTGATGAATGTATTGAATACCGACTCCCTATTGCCGTTCTCTACTTCAAGAATCAACGAATCCTTATTGAAGGTATCGTTAAGCGGCACCCAAACGGTATATACTTTTGAGTGATTGAACAAAGAATCGGCACATTCGGCACCGCAACTGTTAAGCACCTCAACGAAATCAGTAAGCTGCGGATCTTTTGTCAGGACTTCGTACAAAGTCTTGTCTGCATATGGTGTTTCCTCGGTAACCTTCAAGCCTTCTATGCTGTCATTACAAGAGGTACCCAACAACAGGGATACAACAAACATTGCTCCTGTCAGAATCTTATTCTTAAAAATTGTATTCATATATGATGTTTTTATTTTTTCTGTAACCTCGGACATTGCAAGCAGCAATGCCGAGGTTTTATAAAAAACTTTCACACTTGTTAATTCATTTCGGCAGACCCGCCTTCTTTCTTATAGGCCGGATTCTGTTTCAGAAGTTTGTTAAACTTGAGTTCGTCTGAATGTATCGGGAAGAACAGACCGTCGATTGATGACATCTTTGTCTTTACGACACTGGCGTTGTTTGTGAGTTTGTCGGCAACAAACAATATGCCGTTCGTGCTCTTCTCACGCAATGCCTTACGTACAAGGTCGTACCAACGCTTTCCTTCATACGACAGTTCCAGCAGACGCTCTTTCATCACCAAGTCGAGAGCAGCCTCAGCTGTACGGTAACTGTCCGGGTTCAATGGCCTTGATATGTTTGTTGTATCCATTCTCGACCTCGTGTTTATAGCCTTTACAATATCAAACGCCTCGGAAAAGTCATTTGCCGAAGCCGATTGACGGGCCACAAGTGCCTCAGCCTTCATCAGAAGAACATCGGTACGGCGATACACGATCCAGTTTGCATCAAAGACGTCATTTTCCCTATAGTTGGAAGACGGTGAACTCTTTGCCGCATACTTCACTATGCAAAGTTCTGTATTGCCATCTCCTGTTCCGCTGAGATTCTTAGCGTTAGTATAAGAATAGGCACGCAAATCATCTACAGTATAGTTCTTGCTAAGGAAAGTCGAAGGAACCATAACCATACCTGGATTACCGTTATTGCCATACATGGCTTTAACACCGCCGTTCTGGGTATTCCTGTCAGCCTGGAGTTCAAAGATAGACTCTCTGGAATTTCCAAAACCGAAAATCTCGTCATACACCTCACTGTCCTTAGCTGTAGGATCATCTTCGTTAAAATCATTCTGCAAAAGATTATACGGATACCTCACGACCGGAGTATTGGATTTGTTCCACTCCTCTTCGAGTTTGCGGTCCATATTGTCGATAACGTCCTGGCAGTTCTGGATACACATGTCATAATACTTCTGGGCATCACCGGGTTTCGCATAATCGCCACCCTCATAGTAAGTAGCGAATGCAGCACGCCACAGATTGACGTCTGCCTTCATCGCAAGAACCGCATTCTTGGTTATACGTCCGAAATTCTTGGTTCTGTTCGCAGCATCTGCATAGCTGCCTGATGGAACCACCATATTCTCGGCACGGTCGAGGTCGTCCATAATGCTGTTCAAAGCCTTCATGGGATGCACCTGCGCATATTCCGGAAGTTCAGAATCATTGACAGCCGGCACAAGAGCCAATGGAATGTCACGGAACGAACGTACCAGATAGAAATGGCTAAGGGCTCTCAGGGCCAGCATCTCACCTGTAACAATCTTCAAATCCTCTTCTGTGAAGTCCGGGTCGCGATCCAGCACCAACGGAGCATATTCCATTACGAGATTTGCATAGTTTATAGCCTCGTAATAGATATTCCATCTACAGAATCCGTTATCCTCCAGGATGTTTGCTTCAACAATATACTTGATATCCCTATTGTTACTTGTAGGATATGTCATATTATCGGCACGCAGTTCTCCCCAAATTATGGCCTTCTGGATAGCGTCGTTGCTGATTAACTTGTAATATGCCGTTGCAAGCATACCGTTTACCTCATCTTCATTCTGCCAGAAGTTCTCATGAACAATCTTATCGGACGGTATGATTGTCAGATAATCGGTACATGATGTCGCAAAGGCAACAACTGTTGCCAATGCTGCAATGACAAGCTTATTGTATATTTTTACTATTTTTTTCATATCTACCTACTTTTAGAAACCAACAGATACTGAGATTGTATATGAACGCGGACGCGGTGTTGTTGACCCGTCAAATGCAATACCGTCTGCATTGCTTGAGACCTCCGGGTCGAGACCAGAATACTTTGTCCAGAAACATACGTTGTCGGCAGAAGCATAGAATGTCAGTGTCCTGAGACCGAACTTCTTCAACCAATCTGAATTGAAAGAGTATGACAACTGCACGTATGAAAGACGCAAGTATGATGCATCCTCTACGAAACGGTCACTTCCAAGATAATTGTATGTCGAGTTTCCATACACAGCGCGAGGTATCTCTGTGATATCACCCTCCTTACGCCAACGCCAGTTAACGGCAACGCTCTGGTTGTCGAATGTTGACATCTTCTCATAACTCATACGAGCAGTGTTCACTACGTCAACATCCCAACGGTAAGTGAAAGTCGTTCTCAATCCCCAGTTCTTGTATCTGAAATTAAAACCGAAACCGCCCTGTGCAACCGGGTTTGAATTTCCGAGATAAACGATATCGAGCTTGTCGATTGTACCGTCATGGTTAATATCCTCGTAAATGGCATCACCGCCCTTGAACTCATATACAGATGTCAAGTCCTCATTATCGAAGTAGAGAGACATCTTCTTTGGCTTGCCGTTTGCCTCATAGATAACGTGTCCGTTAGCATCGCGGACAATAGGACATGTACCGTCGCGGCCGGCAGCCTCTTCAGCAAGGGCCTTCTCCCAGTTTCTGTAGCTGTAACGATATACACCCTTGTAACGGTAACCGTAGATTGCACCAAGAGGATTGCCTATCTGAACACGCGGGAAATAATCTCCGTTTGAAGGATAATCGTAACGTGTTGGGTCATTACGTTTTTCGAGATAAGCGTCTTCGAGCTCAAGAATCTCATTGTAGTTCTTTCCGATATTGAAATACATTGTCATCGTCAAGTCCTTATAAAGCTTTATGTTTCCGGTGTTGAAGTTTACTTCCCAACCAGAGTTGCGTACAGAACCTGAATTCTTGCATCGGAGTGCTGAATAACCGGTAGATGACGGTATTCTATATTCATGGATAAGCTGGTCGCTTGTTGTACCGCTATAGTAATTGAACGCACCGCTCAATATACCCTTGAAAATCTCGAAGTCGGTACCAATGTTCCACTCACGTTTCTCCGAACGGCGCAAGTCGGTCAAACGGATACCGTCCATCTGGAGACCGGCAACTCCCATATAACTGTTTCCAAGTGGAGAATAACTGTTGAAGGTCCAGTTCTCGCCAGGAGCATGACCGTCAATACCGAAACCGGCACGCAATGAAAGCATCGGCATGAAACCTCTAGCCCACTCCATCCACTTTTCGTCTATGATGTTCCAACGTCCGGAAACAGCCGGGAAGAAGCCCCATTTCTGGTCATCACCCATAGAAGTGTTACCCTCGGCACGCAATGTAAAACGCAAGGAGTATTTAGATTTATATGAATAGTGCGAGTCGAACAGGAAGTTAAGTCCACGGCTTTCCCACTTGCTGGAACCTGGATTCTTGAGCATTGCACCTACCGTTGAACTGCTGATATTGCCTGTCGGCAAGCCTATCGCTGTAGAATATTGGGAGTTACCGCTGCCCGTATTGAGCTCAAAACGGCCACTCATTGTAAGATAATGGTCCTTGTTTCCAAAATATGGAGTGAAGACAAGCTCATGACGTGTAGTGAAGTTAAGGCTCTTGCTGTCATTTGACTCAGACCTGTTCTTCTGTTCGTCGGTCCAATCGCTCATAGAAAGAGACGCCGGCTTGTACACTGTTCCCGAAGAGGTAGATGCACCAAGATAGACTACACCACGATACTTCAGCTGAGACTCATTATCTTCAAGGCCAAGAAGGTTGTACTCGAATGTGATTTGAGGACTGATGCTGTAGTTCTCTGTATTGTATTCTACAAGGTCGGCAATAGCGACAGGGTTCCTTCGGCCATACAATGCCTGCTCAAATACATTCGCCTGATTGCCATAGTCAATCATGTTGTAATACTCATCGGTGTTGTTGCCTTTGCCGTCCTGTTTATATACACTCATATTCGGCATCATTGTCAACGCATCACCGAGGATATTTCCATCATTCTGTCTTCTCTTTACATACGTGAACGCAAAGTCCGCAATAACCTTGATTCTCTGTGAAACATAATAATCGAGTGCCAGACGGGAACTGAAAGTCTGCATATCCTGACCGATGACCTGACCGGTCTCCTTTGAATAACCGCCAGAGATACGGAAAGTCGCCTTCTCACCACCACCGTTGATATTCAGGTTATATTCATTCCTGTATCCGTGCTTTGAAACAGCATCGACCCAATCGGTATTGTTGTTGAAGTTCTCGTACTCTGCAAAAGTCTTGTCATAGTCCAATTCCTTGATATCATAGGTCTGGTAATTCTGATTGAACAGAGCCTGCTTAATAAGCATCGTATAGTCATCACCGTTAAGCAGATTAAGGCCTGAGGGTGACCATTTGTCCTTGAACTTGTATGTAAAACTTACACGTGTGGGACCGCGTTTACCACGCTTTGTCTTGATTTTGATGACACCGTTGGCACCGTCAGAACCCCATGCAGCACAAGAAGCAGCATCCTTGAGAACCTCAATTTCTGCGATATCCTCTGTGTTGACCATGAGAAGGTCGGCAAAATCCTCCTCGGTAGCCGATTCAAAGTTCATACCGTTAGTATCGACCTTAAGCGGGTTACCGTCAACTACAATGAGCGGATTGCCGCCACCGCCTTCAATCATTGAGTTACCGCGGAGACGCATCTGTGTACCGGAACCTACGTTACCAGAACTGAAGACGACATCAAGACCGGCAATCTGTCCCTGAAGAGCCTCATCGACTGATGAAAAGGAAAGACCTTCCATTTCGTCCATGCTTATCTTCTGAGTAGCGTGGGTCATTTCTCGCTCAAGAATGTCAAGACCGCCGGAACGTGTCGATTGCTTGGCGACAATCTCGACCTCTGTCAACACGTTGTCCTCGACCATCTTGATATTGAAGACTGTACGGTCGCCAATCTCAAGACGCTGTGTCTTGTAACCGATGTAAGAAATCTCAAGAACGTTGCTTGTGTTCTTTACAACCATAGAGAAGTTACCTTCGAAATCGGTTGCACAAGCCTCAATGATACGGTTGCTCTTGTCACGCTCTGTAATGTTCACCATAATCAGTGGACCCTCGGCGTCACTGCTGACAGTACCTGAA
>JAEIGA010016656.1_pt1 | contig 11176 bp, 9 predicted proteins | sample 9270691 | NCBI WGS metagenome assembly JAEIGA01 (sample SAMN17057246, study PRJNA624740) | gut metagenome | biome: biome; isolation source: fecal sample | host: Bos grunniens | place: China: Xizang | collected 2019
GACTACATCCACGTTGTTGACCTTGCACGTGCTCACGTTGCTGCATTGAAGGCTATCGTTGCAAACAAGGGTATCGCAATCTACAACATCGGTACAGGCCATGGCTATTCAGTGCTCGACGTTGTGAAGGCATTTGAGAAGGCTAACGGTGTTCCCGTTCCTTACGCTATCAAGCCACGCCGTCCGGGTGACATCGCTACATGCTACTGTAACCCAGCAAAGGCTGAGGCAGAACTCGGCTGGAAGGCTCAGTTCGGTATCGAGGAGATGTGCCGCGACAGCTGGAACTGGCAGAAGAACAATCCTAACGGTTTCGAGGAGTAATCAATTCCTTATATATACAAAAAATCAGCACCGACGGTGCTGATTTTTTGTATGTTATCTTGTCGGTGTTTATAGATTTCTCACATACGTTCGAAATGACACAAGTAAGGCGAGAAGTATCCGCGAAGTTGTCATTTCGACAGAGCATAGCTTCCTCAAATGTGTTCGGAATGCCACAAGTGCCCGATTCTGTTACTCTGCCAACATGGCATTTATTTTCGCAACCAACGCTGCAAACTCATCCTCCTTAAACAGGCGGGTGAGCATCACAATCCTGCCGTCGCGGTCGATGAGTACGTTACGTGTAATGCCCGACTCACGCAAGGCGTACTGCGCAAAGACATCGGCATTGGTATCCATTGCAATAGGGTAAGTGGTACCAACCTCCTGAATAAATGGGAGAATATCCTCAAGTGCCTCTTCGCGGTCAATTCCCACAAGGACAAAATCAGCATTTTCCTTGTGGGGTTGCCATATCTCGCTCTCAATGTGCGGCATCTCCTTGCGGCACACTCCACACCAGCCGGCGGTAAACTGTAGCATCACAACTTTTCCGCGCTGTTCCGAGAGGGTAAACGTTGTTCCATCGGTGAGTTGCAGTGTAAAATCAGGAGCTACGTCGCCCACCTTTACAATATATTCGTTTTCATAAACAACCAGCCCGGCAACTTCGTTTTCAACTACAGGCTGCACTATCTCCTGTTCCGCAGCCTTCTTGTTCCCGCCGCAAGATGCGACAAGGACTGCTGCCGCAAAAAGTGCAATAATATTTCTATTCATAGTAATATTGTTTTATGGTTTATACATATATATGCAAATATAGAGCACACGACAGAAAATACAGCATAAATAACAAGAAAAAACGTATATTTTGTTCATTTTTATCACTTGTTTTAATACATTTGCACTATGAAAAAGAAATTCAAGATAACAGAGAAATCGGGACTAATTCTTGAGGGTGGTGGAATGCGCGGCATCTTCACCATTGGTGTGCTCGACAACTTTATGGACCGTGGCATACGTTTCCCTTATATAATAGGTGTAAGCGCCGGTGCCTGCAATGGTCTTTCATACATGTCGCACCAGCGTGGACGTGCAAAGTATGCCGATATTGACCTGCTCAAAGAGTACAACTACATTGGGTTCAAGTATCTGCTCACTAAAGGTAACATCATGGACTTTGACCTGCTGTTCCACAAGTTCCCCGAGGAGATCAGCCCATACGACTATGACAGGTTGGCAACCAGCCCCGAACGCTACGAGATGGTGACAACAAGTTGCCTGACAGGAAAAGCCTGTTATTTCGAGGAGAAGAAAAATCCTAAGAGGGTGATTGAGATTGTAAAGGCATCGAGCAGTCTGCCGTTCGTGTGCCCCATTGCTTATGTCGATGGAGAGCCAATGCTCGATGGTGGTATCTCCGATTCAATTCCCCTTGAGCGTGCAATATCACAAGGTTTTGACAACAATCTTGTGGTGCTCACGCGCAACATTGGCTACCGCAAGCCACAAAAGGCTACAAGAGTTCCATTCTTTTTTTATCGCAAATACCCAAATGTAAAGAACGCTATACGCAATCGTAATGCAATGTACAACAGGCAGATGGAGCTTGTTGAAAGAATGGAAAACGAAGGCAGAATAGAGGTTCTGCGCCCCGTGAAGCCGGTTGAGGTGGCCCGCATTGAACGCGACATAGACAAACTGCTTGCGCTGTACCAAGAAGGGTATGACCTTGCATCGCAGATTGACTTTGAAATGAAATAAAAAACCAATCAACATAAAGAGCTGTCAACATTAAGTATTGACCGCTCTTTGTATTAATATCCGGCTAGCCCGTTGTTTACAGCGTTCATGTATTTTTCTATTGTTGTTGCTTTGAGTATCGCTTTTTTATTGCGTTTGAGCATATCGGGAAGCAGATACTCCCAGTAGGGCTTCATCTTGCTGAGAAGTTGGGTGTTTCCTTGCAGACGTGGGGATAGTTCGCGCATCATTGCATCGTGCATCTGCCTTGCAAGGTTGCGTTTTTCTTCATTTGACAATTCACGCCTGCTGCGATATTCAACTCCCAACGCCGGATTGGCAAGCAGCCCACGGCCGAGCATAATGCCCTTTAGCCCGGGAAAATGCTGCTCGATGCGCTGAATGTCGGTCAAGGTAAGAAGGTCGCCGTTATATATCACGGGATGCTTGCACACTTCATAGAACTCAGCGAATGCATCAACAGCCACACTCTTTTTGTACTGTTCTATGCCCAGACGGGGATGCATGGTAACGTGGCGCAAAGGTGCATCATTGAGGATTGGCATTAGTTCTTTCCACTCATCCTTGCTGTTGCAACCAAGACGCATCTTCACCGAGAAGGAAAACTCGGGATGCTGCGCAACAACTTTCATTAAATCGGCAACAAGGTCAGGGTGGGGCAACAGGCCGGCACCGTGACGCTTGCGCATCTGCAATGGGAAAGAACAACCCATGTTTATGTCAACGCGACTGTAGCCTTCGTTGGCTATAAGTTCAAGTAAAGGGTGCATCTCCTCGGGGGTGGCAGCAATGACTTGCGGCACAAGATTGTCGACACAATTGTTCTTACGTTCAATATCGCGTATATCCTTGTTACGTATCTCGCCATGCTCATACCTCAGGAATGGGGTATAGTAACTATCAATTCCACCAAATACAGCGCTATGTACATTGCGCCACACAGCCTCGGTAAATCCTTGAAGTGGCGCTGAATATATTTTCATAAGACATTTATTATTTAGCGAATATACACTTTTTTAACAAATATTTGGTTGTCAATCCGATAATTTAAATAACTTTGAAAAAAATAACGCATATATGAAAAGTGTTAAGATTTTCTTTATAGACTTGGCAATAAGTATTCTAATACTCCTACCATGCTCTTTTATTTGTGACAGCTTATGCAGTAAAACTATTCTTGATTGGTTGGACATACAAATAGGCTTGAGTTGTTTTGCTGTTATTATGCTTATTACCAATATATTGCTTAAAACGAGAACCAAAGAGAGAAGGATTACCAAAATTGTCAACTCAGTGGCAATTATAGCTCTTGCCTCCACATTGATATATGGTGTTTTTATGATTCTCGAATGTGTGTTCCCCAAAGAAACAACCGCTTCATTTACCGGCAACTGGGAACAATGGTTCCCGGTAAGTATCTCACTGGCGACATTCCTGCATTTACAGGAAAGACACAGGGCAAAGAACTACAAAAATGAGAATAATCTTGTTTTACTTGCCGAATATGATGAAAAAGCAGAGGCCGAGACATTATGTACCATGCTCAAGCAGAAAGGCATAAATGCAATGACCGTGGAGAAGGGGAGTCCCATGTATATAAACAGTGAGAGTGGTGCACCGGTAGAGGTGCAGGTTATGTGCAAGGATTTGCAAAGCGCCAAGAAGATTATAAAGTGATATATACTTACCTTATTATATATATTGTGAAATGAAGAAGATTTTGCTGTTGGTTGCGGTGTTACTGACTCAAACGCTGTCAGCACAGATTGTTCGTGGTGACAGCGAACTTTTCAGTTTTACACCCGACGGCGATACAGATAACTACAGAACAGAACTGGGATTCATCAGGCATTACATAGGTACAAAAGGGGAGAGCACATATTTTGTAATATCAATTCCTGGCGACGGTAACCCTGTGAAGATTGAGAAGAACAAATCGGTATTTATTAAATTTGCCGATGGAAAATACATAAAGACACAGGTACATTCGGTCAAATCGTACAAACTGTCAAAACCATATGCAAGGAAAAAATTCTACACGACCATTGTTGAATGCCCTATAGATGAAAACGAATTTTGCAAGAAGAGAATCAAAGGCATATACATTGAAATGAATGAAGGTAACGAGTACGAAATAAGCATTGGATATATTTGGAGCAGGGTACTAAAACGTGAATTACCTGGTTATTTCACCAACGCAAGAAAAGTTGCCCAAAAGAAGAAGGAACGCAAGGAGTTCTTTGCAGAAGAATTTGAGACCCCCAATAACATACAGCGTTTCATTGATGAGAACCACTCTGACAAATCGTACAGAATCATAGGATTAGACACTGTAAACTTACCAATTACAGCAGTGTCTTCACTCAATTATTTCATAACAAAGGAGACCATTGAACTTGAAAATAGAATAAATGAAAACTTGGATTACGACAGCCTGCAAGCAAGGACCGACAGCATTGTAAAAGAGTTCAAGAAGGAGGTTGATATCTATGAAGCAGCATACAATAACCCTAAGCCGGCAAAATATGATGGTAACGACTATCAACGTGCTGTAGTAGAACTTATTGACCACAATGGCAATGATACTATAAAATTACTTACACGAATTGGAGAAGAGGAGTTTTCATCAGTCAATTTTTACCGGGAAATAGAGAATTGCCGAAAGGGGATAAGTGAAATTGAAGAAGTTCTTGAAAGGATGCGGAGTCTGCAAGAACCAGCAGTAGAGGAACAAGATACAATAGCCCACAAAAAAGTTCGCCAATATCAATAATTTTCTATTGGCGAACTTTTTCATAAATCTAAACTGTTTCTTACTTTACAATCACCTTGCTGTTGTCAACGAATTCACCCTTTTTCTGCAGTGTAAAGTTGTACATTCCACTGCGCATCATAGCGGCATTTACCTTGAATGTGTTCTCGCCGGCAGGGATTGTGCGTCGCTCAATCAATTTACCGTTGACACAGGTGATAAAGTCATCAAAATCCTCAAAAATTCTATCAACAGTGCAGAAAGTGCGCAAATATCAAAACCATATTAAACATAATATTTATTATCATGAAATAGGGGTGGAATTATGCGATAGAGCGTTTGCTGTTGTAATTATGGTCTGCCTCATGAAAAAGATATAAAAAAGATATATGAAAAATATATATAAAACTAATTCTCAAAGGATTTCATATTTGATTGTAATTTTCTTAAATTTGCAAACTCAAAAAAAATAAGAGATTATGCCAGAATTATCGGAAAGAGCCGTCTTGATGCCTTCGTCGCCAATTCGTAAATTGGCGCCTTTTGCCAATGATGCAAAGGCACGCGGTCTAAAGGTCTACCATTTGAACATCGGTCAACCCGACCTGAACTCACCGGATGTTGCCATTGAGGCAATAAAGAAGTTTGACCAGAAAATTTTAGAATATAGCCCAAGCGATGGTTTTCTCTCACTGCGTGAGAAACTTGTAGAATATTATGACCAATATCAGATTAAACTGAAACCGGATGATATAATTGTGACTTCAGGTGGTTCGGAAGCTGTGCTCTTCGCCTTCCTTACCTGTTTGAATCCCGGTGATGAGATTATCGTACCGGAGCCTGCGTATGCAAACTACATGGCATTTGCAATATCTGCCGGTGCTGTTATACGTCCAATACGTTCAAGTATTGACGAGTCATTTGCATTGCCTCCTATGGAGCGTTTTGAGGAACTAATCAATGAGCGTACACGCGGAATACTCATCTGCAACCCCAATAACCCAACTGGTTACCTGTACACACGAAATGAGATGAACCGCATTCGTGACCTTGTGAAAAAGCACAACCTTTTCCTTTTCAGCGATGAGGTTTACCGCGAGTTCATCTACACCGGTTCGCCGTATATCTCGGCTTGCCACCTGGAAGGTATTGAGGACAATGTTGTACTAATTGACTCTGTTTCAAAGCGTTACTCCGAGTGTGGCATTAGAATTGGTGCATTGATAACCAAGAATGCAGCTGTGCGTCAAGCTGTTATGAAGTTCTGTCAGGCTCGTCTTAGCCCACCATTGCTTGGGCAGGTTATTGCAGAGGCGTCAATCGATGCCCCACGTTCATATACCATCAACACATACGAGCAGTACATTGAACGCAGAAACTGCCTTGTTGATGAACTGAACAAGTTGCCTGGTGTATACTCCCCTATTCCAATGGGCGCTTTCTACACTGTTGCACGCTTACCTATTGATGACAGCGACAAGTTCTGCCAGTGGTGCCTGACCGATTTCAACTACGAGGGAGAGACTATTATGATGGCCCCGGCATCAGGATTCTACAGCGAGGAGGGATATGGCAAGAATGAGGTGCGTATTGCCTATGCCATTGACAAGGCCGACCTTAAACGTGCAATATTCCTTCTTGGCAAAGCGCTTGAGCAATACCCGGGCCGTGTGGAACCCTAAACATCAGTTTTTATTATACAAAAAATATAGGTCGCAGTCTTGAACAGCGACCTATATTTTTGTCTTGCTATGGAGTATTTAATTTACTCTTCGCCCATCAGCGACTCCTGCAACTTCTCAAGTTCCTTAACCTTGTCGGACATATTGAGGTTATAGTAGCAGTTGATGAGGTTTGTCAACCAAAGGTCGGTCTTGTCGGGGCAGTTGATACGCAACTTCTCCAACAAAGGAAGTGCCTGGTTGTAGTAACCGTTGAGAATCTCCTTATCCTTTGCAATCTTCTTCTTGTCGCTGAGTTTTGTTGATGACTGCTCAACACTGTAGAGATATGCCTTCTGCAAATAACAGCGTGCGAGGTTTGAAAGAGCATTTGAATATTCAGGGTCAACCTCAAGTGTCTTGTTGTACCACTCGATTGCAGTGTCGTAATCCTCCTTCTGGTGTGGGATATATCCCTTGAGATATACAAACAATGGGTTGTTTGGATCGGTTGCAATCAAATCATCGGCCAATGCGTTGAGTTTGTCGCTCTCACCACGGCTGTCATAATACTGGATGAGTGACTGGCTAAAGTATGCATCCTCGGGGAAACGCGCTGTACCCTCCTTGCAGAGTTCAAGCCAAGATGCTGTGTCACCAAGTTCAACACAAGCAACAGTTTTGTAGCGGAATGCAGCAGGAGCCATCTGCTCATTTGCCATCGCCATATCAACATGTGTAAGAACCTTTGCATAATCCTCCATCTGCATACCGCAGAGCGCCATGTTATATGCCGCAACAGGAACATTGACTGTATCCTTTGGCATCACCTCAAGCATATACAATTTATCGGCTGTGTCAATGAACATCTTGAAGAGGTCGTAGGCCTTGTTGTAGTCCTCGTTGCCATAGTAATATGCGCCAGCATTGTAAAACTGTCCATACATCTGTGTGTAGAGAACCTTGAGTTGCTCGGCATAACGTGGTTTGATGCGCCCTTTTGCATCGGGGAGATTATCGCACTCCTCACACTTTTCAATGTCGTATCCAACCTCATATGTGTAAGAGTAAAGCATCTCTTCATTATATTCTGCACCCTCTACACGTTTGTTGTTCTCATTATCTATAACTGCCTTCTTTGCTGTTGCGCTGACAAACCATACACGTGCATCCTTGTTTACCAAAGAGTTTTTCACTACCGGTCTCAGTGCATTGGCAGCACCTACTGGGTCGCTCTGCAGGTTTGTCTCAGCATCATTTACAACATTCATAAGAGCTTTTATCTGTCTCTTCTGCTGCTTCAATTCCTCTTTTGTCAGTTCCTGTCCAAACGCAAATGTTGCGCCAAGAACCATTGCTAAAGATAATACTAATTTTTTCATGTCAATCACGTTTAATAATTATGTGTTAGTTATTGATTGTTTGTGTTTTCAATTTCAACAGTATCGCCACCTTCTGCAACATCGGGAGTATCGATATTTTCCTCGACTTCGGTTTCATGGGTAACCTTGCATACCGAACCGATGCTGTCGTTCTTCTTACCCAGATTTATAATGCGAACACCCTGAGTAGCACGTCCCTGAACCGGTATCTGGTCAACAGAGGTGCGGATGGTGATACCCGACTTGTTGATGATCATCAGGTCGTTGTCATTGTTCACATCCATAATGGCAACAAGCTGACCGGTCTTTTCGGTTACCTGCAACGTCTTCACACCCTTACAACCACGACCTACTGTCGGGTAGTCATCGGTGGCAGTACGTTTACCGTATCCCTGCTCCGAGAGGACAAGCAGGCTATGCTCTACTTCGTCCTTCTTTGGCAGTACTACCATACCTACAACCTCGTCGTCATCGGCAATATCCATACCCTTGACACCGGTTGCGGTACGTCCCATAGCACGCACGGTACTCTCGTTGAAACGGACAGCCTTTCCACCACGATTTGCAAGGATGATATCACTGTCGCCATCTGTGAGAGCTACAGAGATAACCTTGTCATCCTCACGGATGGTGATGGCTATAATACCGTTTGTACGCGGACGTGAGTACTGCTCAAGGCTTGTCTTCTTGATGATACCGTTCTTGGTACAGAAGACGATGTTATGGCTCTCGATGAAGTTCTTGTCGGCAAGTGTCGTTACACGAACAAATGCATTCACTGCATCGTCGGCATCAATGTTTAGCAGATTCTGTATTGCGCGTCCCTTTGAGTTCTTGTTACCCTCGGGTATCTCATATACCTTGAGCCAGTAGCACTTACCGCGCTGTGTAAAGAACAGCATAGTGTTGTGCATTGTGGCTGTGTATATATATTCGATAAAGTCGCTGTCGCGTGTGTCGCTACCCTTTGAGCCTACGCCACCACGGTTCTGTGCACGATACTCGGTGAGCGGTGTACGCTTGATGTATCCCATGTGAGATATTGTAATGACCATCTCATCATCTGCATAGAAATCCTCGGGGTTGAAGTCGCTCGATGCGCTGTAGTCGATCTTGCAACGACGCTCATCGCCATACTTCTCCTTGATTTCATAAAGTTCGTCCTTGATGACCTGCTTGCAGAGATTGTCATCGGTGAGGATTGCATTGTAGTACTCAATTTTGCGCATGAGTTCCTCATACTCGGCGTGCAGTTTATCCTGCTGAATGCCGGTAAGCTGTCCAAGACGCATCTCAACGATGGCTGCAGCCTGAACCTCGCTGAGGGCAAAACGATCCATAAGAGCCTGACGTGCATCGGCCGGAGATTTTGCAGCCTTAATGAGACGTACAACCTCGTCAATGTTGTCCGATGCGATTATCAATCCCTCCACGATATGTGCACGTTCCTCGGCCTTGCGGAGTTCATACTTTGTACGGCGGATAACAACGTCGTGACGATGCTCTACGAAATTGGCTATACAGTCCTTGAGTGTGAGCAACTGGGGACGACCCTTTACAAGAGCAATGCAGTTCACACTGAAGGATGTCTGCAAAGAACTCATCTTGTAGAGTTTGTTAAGGATGACATTGGCGTTGGCATCACGCTTTACATCAATAACAATGCGCATACCCGACTGGTCAGACTCATCATTGATGTTGGAGATTCCCTCAATCTTCTTTTCGTTGACCATTGAGGCAATGTCCTTTATAAGTTCCTCCTTGTTTACGTTGTAAGGTATTGCTGTGACAACAATCTTCTCATGTGTACCCGACTCAATCTCGGCTACCGCGCGCATTATCACACGGCCGCGACCTGTCTCATATGCATCACGCACACCGTTAAGACCAAAGATATCACAACCCGTAGGGAAATCGGGAGCCTTTACATGCTGCATCAATCCATCTGTGTCAATATCCGGATTGTCAATGTATGCAACGCAGGCATCGAGTACCTCACTGAGGTTGTGAGTAGGGATATTTGTTGCCATACCCACGGCAATACCCGATGAACCGTTTACAAGCAGGTTGGGGATACGCGTAGGCATGACTGTAGGCTCCTGGAACTCACCGTTGTAGTTCTCCTGCATATCAACAGTCTCCTTGTAGAGATCCTGTGCAAGTTCTTCACCAATCTTCTGCAAGCGAGCCTCGGTGTAACGCATGGCCGCAGGCGAGTCGCCGTCGATAGAACCGAAGTTACCCTGGCCGTCGATGAGCGGATAACGCATAACCCAATCCTGAGCCATGCGGACAAGAGCACCGTAAACCGAAGAGTCTCCGTGTGGGTGATACTTACCGAGTACGTCACCGACGGTACGCGCCGACTTCTTAAACGGTTTGTCCGATGTGTTGCCAAGTTCCATCATACCATAGAGTATACGGCGGTGCACCGGTTTCAATCCATCACGGACATCGGGCAAAGCACGAGCCACAATCACCGACATTGAATAGTCGATGTAGGACGACTTCATCTCCTCCTCGACATTGACTTTAATAATTCTGTCGTTCTCAATCATCTAAGTTATTATTATAAAATTAATGTTATAGTTTTTTGTGTTTTACACCTTATTATATATAAATACATCGCTAAATTACTTAAATTTGCCGAAAGAAGCAAGTTTTTTAAGTTTTATTAAGCCCTAAAACCGCCATAATTCCGTTTTTAAGAGCAAAAGCGCTTAAAACGGCCAAAAACAGGCAATAACAAGACGCTGAGATTTTGATTTTTGCATATAACCTTGGGGGCGGCCGTAAATTTCACATTCCTTTTGCAGACATCACCCTCCGTGCTTGTATGAGACGCTAATGGTCACTCACAACCGACTTGGGAGTACTTGCTCCGACAAGATTAATCAGCCTTAATAGAAATACGAATTTCCCGGAAAACGAAATAATTGGCAATAGCAGAAAGCCATTAGAATAAAATTCACTATCTTCGCAGATGAAAAGAAAACAGCACAAATTGAACAAATAACGATTTACAAAAATATATTTTATATGCGAGTTGACATTATTACAACATTCCCTGAGATGATGGAGAGTTTCTTCAACTCCTCAATAATGGGCCGTGCACAACGCAACGGGTATGCCGAAATTTGTTTACATAATTTACGCGATTATACAACAGACAAGCATCGCAAGACCGACGATTACCCATTTGGCGGATGCGCAGGACTTGTAATGAAAATAGAGCCTATTGACAATTGTATAAAGCATCTGAAGAGTCAAAGAAACTACGACGAGGTCATTTA
>JAEIGA010016657.1_pt1 | contig 11176 bp, 20 predicted proteins | sample 9270691 | NCBI WGS metagenome assembly JAEIGA01 (sample SAMN17057246, study PRJNA624740) | gut metagenome | biome: biome; isolation source: fecal sample | host: Bos grunniens | place: China: Xizang | collected 2019
AAATCGCTGTCGAGGAACTTCTGGAATTTATCCAAGATGCTCGGATAAATCTTGTATTTAGGCGTTGACATACTGCTTGGTGAGCTTATCAAACTTGAATCCAAGTTCGGAAGCCTTCTTGTTGAGCATCCTTCCTGCAATCAGCTTGCTGTTGTAGATATGCTCGATGTTACCTATTTTGCCAAGGACCTCGTTAAGGGTGTCCGCATCCTTGCACTCTGTGATCATGCCCTCGATGACATCCATCAGTTCCGCGTAGTCGGCGGTCTTCTTCTGCTTGGCCAACTGGAAGGCATTGTACTTGTCGACCACAAGGGAGAAATAGTTGTTGGTTCCGACCGCTTCTCCATTCTCGTCTACCGTTACAGGCAGTGCCTCAATCTCAGGAAGAGAGCAAGTGTTCTTGGCGTAGTAGTTCTCGGTAGGATTGAAAGCGATTGTCCTCTGCTTGCCGATTGCCCTCATATAACCCACAAGGTCAAGTTCCTTGATGAGGTCTGCCGCCGATGATCCTCCGATCTCTGGTCTCTTAACCCACTCGTCACCTCTCTTCTCCTCTTTCTCGTGAGCCACAAAGATGACATTCTTTCCCATCATGGAAAGGCGGTTGATGAAGTCCACGAACATCTGCTTCCTGACTCCGAATCCCTTGATAGAAAGAGAGCCGTCAAACTGCTTCATCTTCGGATTCTTTACCTTGATGTAATCCTCCATGAAGGTAAGCATCTTACCTGCAGTGTCGATGACGATTGTCTGCACCTCGGGCATCTCTCTCTCAATCTCCTCGATGGCTGCATTCGTGTCTTCCCATGAAGTTGGCTGAAGAGTAGGCACCTGATGTGCTCCGTTGATTCTCTGAACACCTCCGTCATAGTCGAAGAGGACTGGGTTAGGTGCTGAACATGCGATAGTGGTCTTGCCGATACCCGGCTCACCATAGACAAGCACACTGATTGTGCTCTTAGGAGCGATTTCGCTCGGTTTCTTGATAAGTCCCATAATATTATTTGTTTAAAACTAATTCTGCTATGTCGTAAGGGGATGTGATGTTAAGCACCAGGATTTCTGCAATCTTCTCTTCTCCCTTAAAGATTGCCATCTGATCGGCATAAGGAGTCATCTGCAACTTCAGTTTATGCTCTGCACACATCTCCCAAATACGAGGGAGTGACGAGTCGAGGTCGTCCAATGAAATGTAAATCAGTTTCATATCTTGTAATTATTGATTGTTTCAATGAAAAACCCTCCTTGATTTGACAAGGGAGGGCATCGAGATGAGATGAGGAGTCCTTGCCAGCCGGGCAACAATAGGACTGCTCGAAGAACGCATCCGGATGTAACTAAATTAGCCATGAAAAATGAAAAAACAACAACACATCCCTGCGTGTAGGTGGGGAGCACCCTGCCCCGTATAAAAACCTATTATGAGTAAAACTTGTGGGTGCTGTGGCCATCGGAGAGGGACTCGAACCCTCACTGCACCTTGCCGACTCCTAATCGGTTTGGTGGGCACTGCCATTATACTATCCGATGTGGTGGGATGGGGCGGCATCCCAGTATTATGGAAACTTCACTCTCATTCTGCGTCCGACCACGCAGTAAGCCGGGGGTGGGCCTGCCCCCTATAATTATTAACATGACACAAAAACATCTGCAAAACGGTTTATATAGTGGCCCATTATCTTACCTTCGTCTCTCTTCGATGTACTGCTCGCAGTAGTCATCCATTGCATCCTCCCACGATTCGTGCGCTTCCTCCCACTCTTCATAGGTCTCGTACTGATAAGGCATCGGCTCCCTGTCTGATAGTCTCATGATTAATCCTCCTCATCTTGAACCGCACCGAGTGCGAAGATTAGACTTGATGTTATAAGCTGATGGTACGCATGAGCTGCAACACTGTAGATTGCAAGTGCCCCGGCAATCGCCCAAAGCACATTGCGGAAAGTCTTACGAGTCATAACTATGATATTGAGTTGTAGAACTTAATTATGTCAGTGCCCTGGATCCTCTGCGACTGCTTCAGTTTATGCAGCCTTACCCTTAGGTATCCTAGTTTGATGTACTGATATATGGTAGGTCGTGTGACCCCCAGAAGCCTTGCGGTTTCGGATACTCCATAATGCTCGTTAGGCCTGCATCCGTTGTTCAGTGGATTCTCCATGGCTTTCCCTCCTTGTCTTTGAAACGACAAACTGACTGCCTCTATAACAGCAGTCGTAGATGAAATCCTTGTCTGGACGGTCGTAGTTGGTTCGGGCAATCGTGGTCCTGAGACACTCACTCTGCTTCCTGTCCAGTTTAAGGATGTGCTCTCCCTCGGAAAGTGCCGTAAGCAGCATCTTCCATTTGCTTAACTTGATCAAAGTCTGCTGTGATATTCTTCCCATTCCTTTTAAATTTTAAAGGGGCGACCTCACGGCTGCCCCACGCTAAAACAATCTATACCTTATGATCCCACTCTGCATTTGTGCGGGCTTGTGACCGCCTTCGGCTGCATTAGGATTCCTTAATAAACATGGCGTACCGATGGTTGTCGGCCTTGGGCTTACTACTCGATTCCACTTTTCGAGCTCCTCGAAGTTTCAGACCCTATGTCACTGCTCAATTCTCCACTGCGTGCAGGATTGTATCCCTGCTTTCTACTCTCTCACCTTTGTCGGGGGTCCCGGTACTGGCTAGGTACTGCGTCCGACTTATCCCATGTTTAGTGATGACCTCTGCCACGGACAAGATATCACATCTTCCCTCTCTCTCCTCACGTCATCTCGTGTCTAGTTTTACCACCGCTCTCTCTCCTTAATCAAAGATTCACATCTTCTTTTCACTCTCCTCGATCACTCTCAAATCTCTCTCTCTGGACTGGTGGACGGATAGGACCGCTAAAGAACTTTAGTTAAATTTTGTTTAGTTACCCTAAACTTTTTGTAACATTTGTTGCAAAATCAAAATCCTATCCCTATATTTGAAGTCCAAAATCCTGACTTCCACATCGTGACCTGTACCGCAAATACAGGGGTGGGATTGTTTTGTAACCGAATTACGAATGCAAAGTAAGCAAATTGTAAGCAAACCTGCAAATATTTTGCTAACTTTTTGCATAAAAATTTAAGCAAATTATGACACCTTTTGCTAAATTCTTATCTATCAATGGGTTAAAAAGAAAGGATATTGCAGCCTTTTTGGGCGTATCCGGGGCCTTCATTACCCAAATTTCTTCTGGAGACAGAAAATTGCCAGACGAAAAGTTAGCAGCGATTAAAGCAAATGCTTACGGATGGGACACCTCTATGCTAGAAGACAAAACTCTCTCGGGAATGGATAGAGTAAGAGAGCAAAGACCAGTGTCAGAGGAACAACTACGTTCGACTGTTCTTGGTGTAATGGAGCCAGCAGAGAAATTCCATATAGAATACCTTGAAAGAAAGGTAAACGATCAGGAATCTCTGATACGTGAGCTTTACAAGCAGATCGGGATACTTGAAGAGAAACTTGACTCTGCAAGAAAGGGGGAGACTGCAAGTCATGTCGGTACTTCTTCCGCTGCTCATGTCGGCTAAATCGTGCCTGTTTGTGAAACTCGTTTTCATTACACAAATGTGTTAACAACTTTACAATTCCCGTGTTACTAAATAGTGTGCCAAACACAAATTCTGTAATAAAAATATTTTAATATGAAAAGACTGATACTATATATAATAGGCGCACTCGCTATTATTGGATGCACGAAAGAGGATGCATTCGACCTGAGCGAACATTGGTGGGGCAACGACACCCTCTGGGGAGCAAAGGAGATTAGCATCCGATTCATTTCCGATACCGAGTTCGAGTTCAGAAGCGAGGACTATCTCGGCGGCAGAGGAAAATACCATAGAGATGGAACCCACCTTACATTTGACTTCGAAACACACACAATAGGATGGGGACAATCTTACATCAAGTTCATATCTGGGGAATGGAACAGGTATCCAACGCAGATAGAAGATACATGGAATGGAACTGAACTGAAACTGAAATATCAGAGGTGGTTCAACATGTCCTCAGATACCCACACAGATGTAGAAGAAAAAGAAGAGACATTATCAATCACAAGTAGATACGAATAATATGACCGAAGCACAAAGAATAGATTACCTCATCTCAGTCCTGGAGAATGGAGTCGGATCGGAGTTCGCAAAGAGAATAGGAGTCTCTCATGCGGCCGTCTCAAAGATGAGAAACGGCATCTTCGGAATCTCAAAGAAGATTGATGCCATCATCAAGGCTTATCCGTCAGTCAACCGAGAATGGCTCGAGACCGGGGAAGGATATCCAGGAGACCTCACTATCGACCTTGTGAAGGCTCACTACGAAAGAAAACTCAAACGCAACGAGCAGGTCATCGACCAACTCCTCAAGAAACTGAAAGAATACGAAAGCTTGCAAAATGCTTGCAAAGAAGATTAATACCCCTATAACATATTAACAATCAGCGATTTGCAATAGGTTGCAAATACCTACGGATCAAAAGGTTACAGGTTTGAATCCTGTCGGAGTCACAAGGGTAAAACTTATTGAAAATCAGGCAATTACAAGCGGATTTCAATAAGTTTTATCTGCATTTAGACCCTAATGACACTGAAATACCATTGTAAAAAAGTGTAAAATTTAGGCATCTTGTGTAAAGAAAATACCTGCAAAACGCTTGCAAATGGCCGAATGTTTGCAAAATGCTTGCAAAATCGCTGGCAAATTCAAAGACTATGGCAACAGTAACATTCTTCCACGACAAGAGGTCGGGATCAGAGACATTCCCTCTCAAACTGCGAATCACGCATCTCAGAAAGGCGGTTCACATCAACCTCGATGTGAAGCTCACGCCTGAGCAATGGGATGAAGAGAACGAGAGGATTGTCGGACACAAGAAAGCGGACACACTCAACAACTTCATCACCACCAAGAAGACCATAGCGGAAGCAGCCATCATGAGGTTCGGCCTTGCCAACGACCTCAGCAAGTTCACGGCCAGCCAACTGAAGACGGTCGTGGAGAGCGGCGGAGAGACTTCCGCCAAGGCTGTGGGACATAAGTTCCTTCCATACTTTGAGCAGGTCCGTGACTCTAAAAAGAAAAAGAAGAACACATGGATGAGTTACGAAAGCTCCATCCGAAAGATGAAGGAATACGACCCTCTTCTCGAAACAAGGGTGTTCGAAGACATTGACGAGACATACATAAAGAAGATGAACGAGGCGTGGGAAGCCCAAGGACTCAAGACCAATTCACGTGCAGTATACATGCGAAATATCCGAGCGGTCCTCAACAAGGCGGTCGAAGACAAACTGACCACCACCTATGCGTTTGGGAAGTTTTCTATCGAGAAAGCCCCTACACCTAAAAGAAACCTCTCGCTTGAGGAACTGAGGCAGTTGCGCGACTACCCTATCGTCAACGAATTCCAGGAAAAGTATCGAGACATCTTCATGCTCTGCTTCTACATGAGGGGAATCAACATGGTCGACTTGTGTCAACTTACGACAAAAAACATTCGTGCAGGCAGAATAAACTACATCCGCTCCAAGACAGGAAAGTTCTATTCCGTCAAGATAGAGCCGGAGATGAAGGCGATTTTCGACAAGTACAAGGGACAGGATTTCCTTCTCGACATCTGTGACGGAGCAAAGGACGAGGCCGAAATCAAGGTCAAGTATGAAGGCTTCCTGCAGAGGATGGACAGAGGGCTGAAGAAGATAGGTCCTTATACCCGCAAAGGACTCGGCGGCAAAAAGCACATCAAGCCGATTCTTCCAGGACTGTCCCAATACTGGAGCAGACACACGACTGCAACCTTGATGGCCAACATGGGATATCGAGAAGAGATCATCGTATGCTCTCTCGGACACGAACACAAGAACAAGACGACCAACATCTACATCGAATACAACGAGGTGGAGGTAGACAAGGCAAACAGGGCTTTAATCGACTTTGTAAGCTCAAATGATATGGACATCCAATTGAACGAGAAAACGGCTCAGAAAGCCAAAGAACTGGCAAAAACAATGGGAATGAGCGAAGACGAACTTGTCAACAAAATTGTGCAGTGGTATTTTGAAGATAACGAGAAAGATGATACCTTTGCAGGCGAAGAACTTTAGAAACGATGAGGGCGGCACTCCGTTAGTGGAATGTCGCCCTTTTCTTTTACCGCATTTACGGCAACGCGGTCGCCAAGTCTACATCTCCGAGAGTAGAGACATCGCAAATATACTATTCTTTAGGAAAGTTGCAAAAACCCAATACATGCCTTCCTTCTCCTAACACATCGCCCATTACATAGTATGTTTGCTTCCAGTTTCTTCCAAGCCTATCTGAATCATCTCCCGCATACTCCGTAGAAAGATTGTAATACAAGCCGGGCATATCCAAGTCATCACAATGCTTTGCTACGATTGCCTCAATGTCAGCAAAGCTATTCACTCTTTTGCGGGTTGCTATGGATTCTTTCAATCCACCCCTTTGCCATCTAAAAAACTTTATCATAACTATTCCTCCTTCATTCCCTTGAATTGTCCAGGTTTCTTCTCTATTCGTTCGGTCAGCACGAATTGTGCCATCTCGTTCAAAACCGCCTGCTGAAGCTGCTGATTATTGCAAGGCTCCAGGGATGTGAACACCTTCAGGAAGATGGTATAACCCTTGACCTTGGCAATAGGATATCTCCCCTGAACCATGTCCTCTATGTATCCATCAACTAGGTCGGGCCTGTTCTTGTTCACCTCGAAGATACTAGCAATGATATAGGGATGCTCAAGGGATATGACCTTCATCCCTGTAAATCCTACCGAATTGGTAAGGAATGCGTACTTAGGTAATTCCCTCATCTTATCTTCCTCCCATTCTTTTCTTGATGAACTCAGCCGCCTTGCTCAAGGCCCCTGCTATCTCCTTCAGATCATCGGTCTCAAAGACGGCATCCATATGCGGCTCCTTATGCCTGATGATATGCAGCTCGGTATCATCCTCTGAAATCCTCAGTTCGTATACTGGAGTAGGAAAGGCTTCGGAATAATGATGCAGGTACATGTAGTCTCCCAGTTCGGACATTGCCTGAGCAACCGTCTGCGCGTCCTTTCCGTCCAATGCTCCGAAGTCGGTGAACTTCTGAGTCTCGTTGAACCTATGGGTCTCGAACTCACAGGTAAACATCCACTTGGTGTCAGTCACGACACAGCATCCCACTCGTTCGGGATGCTCTGAAAATTCGTATCTCATACTCGTTCGGTTATTTAAAATATTTCAATGCTTTTACGTCCAGTTCTACCTGAGTCTTGACCACATATCGTTCGGTCATCTGAGTCGAACTGTGGCCCATGCACTTGCAGATATCAAGGAGAGGAACGCCAAGATTAGCAAGGTTGGTCGCAAACGAGATCCTGGCCGAGTGACTTGAAACGTACTCCCACTTCTCCCCTTTCTTATGCTCCCCGGCCTTGAAGACCTTCACTCGTTCGGTTATGCCTGCTCTCTTGCAGAGGTTTCTCAACACCCTGTTGTATGTCATAAGATTGACTTCGCACTCGTTCGCCTGAACTCGTTCGATTCGTTCGCCTATTCCTGCTTTCATAGGCACTACGGCGTGGATTCCTGTCTTGATTGAAGTATAGGATATGTATCCGTCCTGGATATTTTCCTCGGAGATCTCCCTTGCATCCGAGATTCGCATCCCTGTGTATGCCCCTATAAGAAACTCGTCCAGAACATACTGCTCTTTCTGGTTCTTCGGCTCGATCTTCTCGAGTCGTTCGAGTTCCTTCATGGTCAGGAAGGTCTTGACAGGCTTCTCGAGCTTCGCCTTGAGGATATTCGCATAGTCCTTGCAGAAGTCCGCTTCATCCTCATATCGCTTCAGGATAGCCTTGAAAACGGCAAAATAAGTCCTTGCAGAGGACTGTGCCACTCGTTCGGTCACATAGTCCCTGAAGTCGTTCAGATTGGTCTTTGTGAGGTCTTTCCATTCGTTCAGCCCGCACTCGTTCAGATACTTCGTGAGTGCCGGGGCCTGCTCTTTTGCGTGAGCCTGTATTGCTTCGTGCAGTGTTCTCATGATCTTACTGGTTTAGTTCCTACTAAAGTCCAATCAATTTGCTTGCCAGCTATCCTCATGCGCTGTGACCACACCTTGAATGTAGGGTGCACATACAGCCTTATGTCCTCTACTTTTGAGCCGTTTTTCTCGCACATTTCACGCACATACCCTGCAAGGTCGTTGCTGTGATAGTTTGAATCAAATGTGAAATGATCCGGGTGGTTTGACGGAACTGAAAGGTCGTTCAGTTCAATATAAATATTTGCCATACTCGTTCGCCCCTATTGTACCATCGGGGTTCGGTTTTAAAGGTTGATAATTGGCACCCGGTCGTTCGGTCAGGAAAGGCCGGGCGTAGGTCGTTCGGTTACTTTCTCTTTAGTCTACAGAATCGGCCGGACTTGGTCGGCACGGCGTAGAACCTGGTAACGCCTATAACCTGGAGCTTCGCGTTAGCCTCTTCAGCAGTCTCGAGGATCACTGCATTATACTCGCATTCGCCAGAACGCCACAGGCGTAATGCATGAGCTTCTGAGCCTGGAAGTAGGCTTGACAGCATTCCGTTATAATGTCTTCTAGGGATTGAAATAGGCCAAAAAATACCTAAATACTGGCGGTTGTTGGCGATGATCGCGCACTCGTTTAAGAATTCTTTTCTAGTCATAATGTAATACAGTTTTTCCCGTGTGTCTCACGTGTTTTTAGAAATGATATGCAAATATAAGAAATCGTTCAGTAATATCCTACTCGTTCGGGTAGTTTTTATAAAAAATCTAGTCGTTCTGTTTGTATTCGTTCGTCTATAGTGTTACATAATATTCGCTTCTCCACGAGTTCACACGTACCCGTTCAATTTTAAATCCTTCCTCTCTTACCCATTCCAAAGCTGGTTTTAGGTCGTAATCGTTCAGAAAGGCGCAACTATCGTCTACACTAGTTCGTTTGCCCCATGTGATGGAGTAATATTTATTTTTAATAATGCCCTTGCATACATGGTCGATAAACTCTTTTTTTGTGATCGACACAAGATCCTTTCTTAATAAATCAGCTGCATTCATATTCGTTCGGTTTAATTGGTTTATTGGTGCCTGTAGGCCCGGCCAAGAGCATACAGGCAAAATCGTTCGGGTCGTTCGGGGTCGTGTGACCGGGTTCGAGGGTTCGAGGGTCAACCGGGCCGCGTCCCTGGAGTGGTCCGCCCTGGATCCGTCAGGGTCGGCCGTGGGTGCAGCTTGCAACCTTCGACAGGTCGCCCGCCTTACTTGCAAGAAGCCAAGAAGCCAGCACAGCAAGCCCCGGCAAAAACAAGCCCGAACCCGCCTAAAATGAAAGTAAACAAGAGCACAACAGCCGCCAGGATCAGAAAAGCCAAAACGGGCGCAAAATAGCGGCTATTTACCAAGTTAAACACGAAAGACGGAACACGACAGCCGCCGACAAAATAACGTACTTTAGTTTTCATATTCTTACAATATTAAAAGATTTGGCACCCGGTAAGCCGATCAGGGCCGACCGGGCGAAAGGTTACGAAAGTCGAGGAAGGAAGGATGCGATAAGCTGCCAAGCCTGAAAGAGGGCGCGCCCCTCGCAAGCTAAAATATCCAGGTCGTCAAGTTTTCCGGCTTCAAATTTCTTAAATTCCGAAGCATTAAAGAGTCGTTCAGCTATTGAATACGAATAAACAAGGCCACCACCTCCTTCGCTGTAGTGCTTCCAATTGTTCGCGCCATTTAGGGCGACTTTCTCAGCTAATACCGGCAGCGGCTCGCCGTTGTCTTCGTTGAACGCGGCCCACTCGAAAAAATTATTTATAATGTCGTGAGCATACGCACGCACGCCGCGAGACCACGCACCGCGAGCGGGGGAAGATGAGATCATAATAGAAAGCTTTTCAAGGTTCTGGAAAGTTGCAACAGGGGCAGAAGTTGGTAAAGTTGTCATGATTTTAAACCCTATTTTATAGCCTGTTGGGGTTCAGGAAAATGAATATTAAAAGAATTGGAGCCAAGCCGGGCGGATCAGGCTCGGAAAGGCTTATAAATTAAAACACCCAGTTTACGCGCCTAATCTCGGTCAGTTTCTTAACCGCGTTAAAATGTGCTTTAAATAAAATCGATGCGGCAATTTTGGCAACCTCTTTGACTTCCTCTGGAGTAAAATAACCGCTGTTCTTCATCGCTTCCAGGCTGTTCGCGTTCTTTCTTTCGATTTCGTTGCGGGTGTTGTCCAGGTCCTGAATTGTGGTGCTTTCGTTCAAATAAAAAACGGTATTTGCTTCTACCTGTTTGCGGATGTTCTCTATTGCGTTCATGATTTTAACCCTATTTGTTCCGGTCGGGGTTCCGTTCTGATTGATTTTATTTTCTGATAACAAAGGTAAGCAATTAATTTGAAACGTGCAAATATATTATAAGAAATTTATAGTATAATGTAACATTTTTTTGAAAGGTGCAACAGATCAAATCAGGCAAGAAATTTGAAAACGACACAACCAAACAAATTTAATTATATTTGTGCCAAAATAAAGCACAAACCCAAATTTTAAGGTTATGGAAAATTTAAACGACTTCGAAAGAGCTGCAATAGCTCTACACGTTTACGCCGGTTGCAATGATCGAAAAACACTCTTTAAAATTGCAGTAGGTGAAATCCGTTATAATAAACTGAAAGACACAAGTTTAAATACAACCGTTTCAAACTGGTATAATAGCCACAAAATACAAACGGGAATAAAAGAATTTAGACTAATTCAGGAGCAAAAAGATAATGAAAGAATTGCAGAGTATTTAAAAGGGTTGGAAACTGAAAGCGAAAATACAACCGTTGCGAAAATCGAAAATCAAGATATAAACTTCTTGGATCCTGAGCAATTTTTGCAGCATGCAAATGAACAAGCCAACAGGATAAAGGACGATAAAGAGCGGCGTTCCTGGCTTGAAATGATTGCAAAACTTATGAACTATAAGGACGCAAACGACAGCGAAACGACCGAAATAAAGCGATTTTACATTATGAAAACGTGTGAAAATTGCGAGATTTACCAAAAATGCAAGGGGTGTAATTTGTCGAAATGTCCGAAATAGTTACATTATAATAATAATATAACGCGTT
>JAEIGA010016658.1_pt1 | contig 11176 bp, 8 predicted proteins | sample 9270691 | NCBI WGS metagenome assembly JAEIGA01 (sample SAMN17057246, study PRJNA624740) | gut metagenome | biome: biome; isolation source: fecal sample | host: Bos grunniens | place: China: Xizang | collected 2019
AGCAGCACAGGGCTTGACCAACACTGGCTTTAGCGAAAGTTCTCAGGTCAGTATGTATAACACATACCAGAACCGAGTGACTACAGCCAGAGAATCATATAACAATGCGGTTCTGAACTACAACAATGCAATCAAGGATGCCAGACTGCAGAACAATTCTGCATTGGCAGAGATTGCTTACAATTCACTTCAGAAACAGCTTGAACTTTCCTTGCAGGGCTTCCAGTATAAGAACTCCCTTATCCTTGAGCAGTCCAACAAGAAGCTTGAAGTGGAGAATATGTACTACACTCGCTATCAGGATGTCCTTCAGCAGATCAACACTGAGAACGCACTGGCTGAGCAGATTCGTCAGTTTAATGAGAGCATGGCTTTGGATCGTGAAATGTTTGAGTGGCAGAAAGCGCAGGCCGCAGCCGCAAGCGGTGGCGGCGGTGGCTATAGCTACAGTGGTTCTGGCAGTTCCAAAAAATCCAAAGGCAGTGCAAAGAATACGAAAGATTCTGACGATGAGACTATCAATAGATATATTCCTGATGAGACCATCAATTCTTCTGGTAACGGTGGTATTCCCTCCGATACAAAGGCAAGCTTAAAGAGTCTTGGATATACAGGCACATCTGCGGACTATGTTGCAGCGAGAGTTGCTTCCGGTGATATTGTCCAATCTACCAGTCCGACAACAGGTAATCCTATATACTCCGCAGGTAACTCTAACAATATCAATAATGATACTTCTGCATATTGGAATTCACTTAAATATTAAGAGAGGCGATTACTTATGGGTTGGTTAGACGAATATGAAAGCGCATTAAAACAAAAGCTTTCCAGCAATAGTTCTTCTGGAAACGGATCTTCTAATGCATCTAAACCTACCTCTACATCGTCTTGGATTGATGAATACTATAATTCTCTCGGTCAAATCCAAAAGAGAACTACCATGAATCATCAAACAGTTTCTCCTATTTTGTCGCCTGAAAAAATCGTACAATCTTCTAAGAGGAAAAATGATGAAGAAGAGCGCACCTGGTTCAAGAAGGGACTTTTTGCAGATGGCTACGACTTGTTTGACGTTACCAAAACAATCATAGGTACAGGTGCTGATGTAGCTGAGGATCTTGCCACTGGTATTCTGGGTCTGGGTGAAAAGGGCCTTGATACCCTTGCATACCTTGCACCTTATATTATCAGGGGTACGCAGACCGGCACTTTTAATCCCGATGCGGCTCAGAAGTACGATGATATGTACAATCAGGCCAAGAATGATGCTGCGAAGTTTGTTGCGGGAGATTTATACGACGAAGAGGCTGTGGCTGCTTGGCTTATCGGAAACCAGGTGCAAGGTATGACCGGGTTTGATGTGGAAGAGGCTTCTATTCTTGGTGCCAGATCTGATGCGCTTGTCCAGTCTGCAGGTCAGCTGGCAGCACAGTACGGTCTTCAGGCTGTTGGTGTTCCTTGGTTCGTTACTTCCGGTGTGAGTACGTTCGGTTCTGAAGCTGAGAATGCGCTGAACAGCGGAGCAACATATGGCGAAGCAGGTCTAAGTGCAACAATTTCCGCAGGCGCTGAAATCCTGTCCGAATGGCTGTTTGGTGGCGACTTGTTTGTAGGCAAATCAGGTTCGGATCTTGCTGCTACGATGCTTACCAGGTCCATAGCCGATAAAGGTTGGAGAACATTCCTTAAACTGGGCGGCGATGTCCTTGGAGAAGGTGCTGAAGAAGTTTTCTCTGAGATGATGAGTAACTTGGGTTCTTCTCTGTACAAAGAGGAACACTGGCTAGAAATCCTCTTCAACGAGGAAGCACTGGATGAATACCTTGAATCCTTCATCGGCGGTGCTGTTCTTGGCGGTGCTATGGGTGGTATCAACGCCTATAAATCTGGCAAATCTGGTGTCGATTATGCCTCTGGTATGAGAGACAGCGAGAAAGCAGTTGTCGATAAACTCTTTCAGGACAGACTGGCTGAAGCTGAGAAAGACGGTGGTAAGCTTTCCACTTGGAAGAAGAACAAGCTCTATGAATCTGTTATCCGGGATATGGACAGAGGCTATATCTCCACTGATACGATTGAAGAAGTTCTTGGCGGTGAATCCTACAGCAACTATAAGAAACTGCTGCAAAGCGATAACGACCTTCTTTCTGAGTATGACAGTCTTGGTGCAAAGAAAGATGCAACTCTGCAGGAACAGAGCAGATATGCCGAGCTTACTCCCAAGGTCAAGGGAATTATGGAGTGGCGTAACAAGGTAAAGAGTCAGCTTGACGAAGATGTCTATGGCATTGTGAAGGGCACCAGACTTGGCGAAAGCTATAACGAACGTTCCAGAAGGGGCGAGGCGTTCCAAGCTGACCTGACGAAGTATAATCCGAAGCAGAGAGCTATCGTCCAGAGAGCGATTGACAGCGGAATACTAAACAATACCAACAGAACGCACGATTTTGTGGATGTCGTTGCAAGGATATCCGCAGATAAGGGCGTTTCTTTTGATTTCACGAATAACGCCAAACTGAAGGAGTCCGGTTTCGCTATTGATGGTGCAACTGTCGACGGTTATGTTACCAAAGATGGCATTTCCATCAATATCGACTCTCCTAAGGCGTGGCAGTCCACTGTCGGTCATGAAATCACGCACGTTCTGGAAGGCACTGAGTTCTATTCCGAGCTTCAGCAGATGCTGTTTAGCTATGCTGAGAAGAAGGGTGTTCTTGGCAGCAGACGGAGTTCTATTCAGAATCGCTACAAAAACATCAAGGGTGCCAACTTTGATGCCGAGCTGACTGCAGACCTTGTTGGCGAGTATCTGTTTACGGACGAAGACTTCGTAAACAATCTTTCTGCGAATCATCGAAACATCTTCCAGAAGATTTACGATGAAATCAAGTATCTGGGCAAGATTGTTACTGCCGGTAGTCAGCAGGCGAGGGATCTTGAGAGAGTTAAGAGAGTCTTTGAGAAGGCTTACCGTGAAGGCAAGAACATGCCTGCTGATACCAAGTATTCTCTGTCTGATTCCAGCAAAACGCCGAAAAACCCTGGCAGATATTCTACTCCTGCCACTGATCTGCGGATTGAGAAACCGATGACTGCGCCTTCGACCGATGCAGACCTTATTCCCAATACGGAGCACATCCCTGAAACGGATGCAGACAATATCCCTGACACAGAACATCTTCAGACTGAAGCAGAAATGGTCTCTGATGATTATGCTCCCGCTGCAGCAGAAGATGCGGCACGGCAGAGCGAACGGAACGCAAGTCTTGACGATGCGGATGCGCCTCCCACTCCTGATGAGGTATCCGATGAAGAATTCAAGGCAGCTATTGTTCAGAGCCTTGCTTCTCGTCACACTCCTGGTAAAAGCGGCTCCGTTGAGTTTGAAGGCTATAAGATTAACAGCGAATTTGTAAAGGGCAGGAACACTCAGCAAAACGACAAGTTTTCTCGCATCACCGGATCTGACCGCTATTCCTATAGGATTAAGACTCCTACTGGTGGTATCTTGAGAGGATATACCAAGCCTGATCTTAATGCCCTTTACTCCGAAGTCTTTGACAGAATTACTGAGGATAAGAAGTCTCGTGACATCATGACTCAGCAGGGAGTGGATGAAGGCATTGCTCCTGTGAAAGATGGAGCTTATGTTGTTCAGGATGGTCAGCTTAATTGGGACGAACAGTTTGTTGGCAAAAAGACTTCTGGTAAAACCGCTAGGGTCAGAACGGAATCCTCTAACATTCAGAAAAAGAGGTTCCGCAAACTGGAGTGGGCTAAAGAGCATCTTCTTGACAACGGTATGGTCTTTGAGGATGTTGCGAAGAAGTTCAACAACAGAAACCTCGAAGCTAAGTGGCACATGATCCGCAATTCTTTCGCAAAAGCACAGCGGATGATTGGTAATGGTTCCGGTGCTGTGAAATCTCTTAATTCTATCCGTGCTGAAGTTGAGAAGTCCGGCGAAATTGAGCGCTTCTACAACTATATGTACCACAAACATAATGTTGATAGAATGTCGCTTGCTTTCCGTGGGTATGGCGATAACAAGGCTGTTTTTGGTGACCACGTTACTTCGGCTATGTCCGCAAGAGAGGTTGCTGAATATGAGAAGCACTTCCCTGAATTCAAGAAGTGGGCACAGGAAGTCTATGACTATATGGGCAATCTTCGCAAGCTTCTTCTTGATAGCGATGTTATTTCTCAAGATACGGCTGATTTGTGGGCTGAGATGTATCCGCACTATGTGCCGTTACGCAGAGTTGGTCAGGACGGACTGAATGCCACTGTACCTCTTGATACCAATAAGACTGATGTCAATGCTCCTATCATGAGAGCAACTGGCGGCAATCAGGATATCGAGCCTCTATTTGATACGATGGCACAGAGAACACTGCAGACCTATCGTGCCATTGCAAAGAACAGGTTTGGCATTGAGTTGAAGAACACACTTGGCTCTACCATCGAGCATAACAGGTCCTCTGTAGATGATGTTCTGGACAGCCTGGACATGGAAGATGTCTTGCTGAAACCGGGCGAAAATGGTGGCAATCCTACATTCACAGTCTTTGAGAATGGCGAAAGAGTGGAGTTTGAGATTACCAACGAAATGTATGAGGCTATGAAGCCGAGAGGCCGGATGGCATCTGCAAGAATTCCTGTGCTTAGCACTCTTAATGAAGTATTCAGAAAGCTGACTACGGAATATAACCCTGTTTTTATGCTAACGAATCCGATTAAGGATGTGCAGGATGTCTTGCTGAATTCTCAGCATCCTGCTAAAACCTACGCCAATCTTGGCAGATCCATTTGGCAGCAGATTAGCGATGGTTACTATTATCAGGAATACATTGAAAACGGCGGCGAATCTAACTCCTATTTCGATGGCGAGAATAACACGTTCACTGAAGAAAGTCCTTTGTCTAAGTGGAATCTTATCTCTCGTCTTAATAATCATATTGAGATGACCCCCAGATTGGCAGAGTACATTGCAAGTCGTGAATCTGGCGAAAATGTTGATGTAGCTATGTTGAATGCAGCTAGAGTAACAACCAACTTTGCAGCCGGTGGCGATGTGACTAAGTTTTTTAACAGAAACGGTGTTACTTTCCTGAACGCATCCGTGCAGGGTGCTGTTCAGCAGGTGAGAAACGTTCGGGAAGCACATCAAAAGGGATTCATGGGATATGTCGGACTGGTTGCAAGAACCGCTGTCGCGGGTATTCCTGCCATGATTCTGAACAATATCATTTGGGATGACGATGAGGAATACCAGAATCTTGCTGACTATGTTAAGCAGGATTTTTATATTGTCGGAAAAACAGACGATGGTAAGTTCCTTCGTATTCCAAAGGGTAGAGCGGTATCTGTTATTCAGGATGCTATGCAGCAGGTCATCAATGGTTTGACTGGTAATGACGAAGTTGACTTAGGTAACTTCCTCAAGTTGGCTGCAGCGAATCTCGCTCCGAATAATCCTTTTACGAACAACCTTGCTGCACCTCTCTTCCAGGTATGGAACAACAAAACTTGGTACGGTGAGGATCTGGTTCCCACCAGATTGCAGGACGTGCCTAAGACTGAGCAGTTTGATGAAAAAACTGACAAATTCAGTGTGTGGCTGAGTCAGACCTTGAACGAGGTCACCGGAGGTAAGGTCGAGCTTAGTCCCTACCAGATGAATTACCTGCTCAATCAGTATAGCGGTGGCCTTGGTGACTTCTTCCTGCCGATGATGACTCCTAGAGCTGAAACCGGCGATGATTCTGATCTTGGCTGGCTTACTGCACCTTTCAGAGATAAGTTCTCTACCGACAGTGTCCTGAACAGCCAGATCGTTTCTGATTTCTATGACAAGCAGCAGGAGCTTACCATGCTTGCCAACTCTAAAAATGCAACTCAGGAAGATGTGTTCAGATCCATGTATATGGATTCTGTTAGCTACTCTCTGAACGACTTGTATGCTCAGAAACGTGAGATTCAGTCCAGTGACCTGCCTGATTCCGAAAAGTATCAGCAAGTCCGTGCAATTCAGCAGGAAATCAACGATATCATGCAGCATGCCTTGGATTCTTACAACAACGTAAATATCGATGGCATGTATGCCGAGGTTGGTGACGTTCGTTACAACTACGACAAGGGCGCCGATCGCTGGTATGAAATCAAGCCTAAGAATGCTGATGGCACTGACAACTGGTATTACAAGCAGGAACAGAAGGTAACAGAGAAGTTTGGTATCAGCTATGGTGAGTATTGGAATAACAAGGCTGACTACGACCTTAAGTACGAAGATCCCGAAACCCACGCCTTTCTGAAGATGATTGGAATCAGTGCTGAATCCTATGGCAACATGGATTACGACACTCGTTCTGCTTATCGGTGGGCTGCTGAAGATCATGAAGGATATAACGTGGCGAAAAACGTATTCAGCAACTTTGTTGATTACAGAAAGTATATGACAGGCATGTGGGATCTGAAGGCCGACAAGGACGAGAATGGCAAATCCATCAATGGCACCAGAAAGACCAAGGTACTTGACTATGTCATGGGATTGGATATCGAGTATGGTCAGAAAGTGATTCTGTTCAAGTCTGAATATCCTGCAGATGATACGTACAACTACGATATCATTGACTATCTGAATGGCAGAGATGATATATCCTTCGATGAAATGAATTTCATCCTGAGGTACTTAGGATTTAATGTGGATGCAGACGGTTATATCACATGGTAAGGAGTGAGAATATGCGAAAACATGACAGGCAGGGGGCTAGAACCCCTGCCCAGCTTGAACGCAGATACGATTTTGAGAAACGTTTTGACAATGCTTTGGATGCCGCTTCTGATGCAAACAGGTCTGTAGACAACCTCGATTCCAGACTGGATCAGGACGAAATTCTCAACCGGCTAACCAGAAACGGCAAAGCACAGGGTCTTTTTCGTGACGATGAAGGAAACCTTTATGTCAATGCCAGCTACCTTGCAGCAGGCATCTTGAGTTCCAAGGATGGCAAGACATTCTATCTGGATCTGGAAAAAGGAATACTTAAAGGTGAGTTTACGGAGTTCACTGTTTCCGGTAAGAGTGTGGCAGATATTGCAGATGACTCTTCCAGCACGGCACAAAAGTATGCTTCTGCTTATGCAGATAAGGCGGCGCAAAAAGCTGTCGCATCCCAGACACAAGAAGATGTCTTTAATATACTTACCAACAATGGCGAGGCGGGCGGCATCTACTATATCGATGGACAGCTTTATATCAATGCTACATTCCTGGCAACCGGCATCCTGAAATCCGCTGATGGCACTACTTTCTATCTTGATCTTGCAAAAAACACACTGAAAATTATGGGTAAGACCGTTTCGTGGAAGCAAGGCTCGGACGGTACTTATACACTTGTAGGGGAGTAAGGTGGTTACTATGGAAGTCCAAATCGAGCATCGTTTGACCGAAGTTGAAGACCGCTCCAAGTCGAATCAGCATAGACTGGACGAATTGGAGAAACGGCAGGACAATCTTGATGATCTGGTTTCCACTGTCAAGGTTCTTGCTGTTCGGGAAGAAACTGTGGAAAACGATGTCAAGGAAATCAAGGAGGATGTAAAGCTTTTGGCAGCTAAGCCGGGGCAGATGTGGGACAGTTTGGTAAAGCAAATCGTTACCGCGCTTGCGGCTGCACTGGTCGGATTTATCCTGGCTCAAATCGGCTTTTAAGAAAGGAAGAATCTTATGAAGAACAAAACCTATTGGCAGAATTGGATTAAGGCGGCAACTGTTCGTGCCGTGAAAACTGTTGCTCAGACTGCTGTGGCTACTATCGGCACTGCTGCAGCTGTTGGTGAGGTAAACTGGACTCTGGTAGCATCTGCTGCTGCCCTGTCCGGTCTGCTGTCTCTGCTGACCTCTGTAGCCGGTCTGCCTGAAGTTACTGCGGAATAATGAGTTTGAAATGGGGAATCGGCTGACAGTCGGTTCCCCATTATTTTTCATATATGAGAGGACGGATGCAACATGACTGTTAAAGAGAAGCAACACCTCCTTGCCTATCTAGGCTATTATGTTGGCGATGTTGACAACGAGTGGGGAACTTTGTCGAAAACTGCTTGCAAAGCATTTCAACAGGATTATTTCCAAATGGATTCTAAGGTTGACGGTATTTGCGGAACCGAAACAGAAAAAGCGCTGAAGCACGCTGTGTGCTATGGCATGCCAGCTAAGAAGCAGGAAGTCCTTGTAAGCGGAGATTTTTGGGATGACATCAAATATTGGAGTCGTGAAGAATTCCGCTGTCAGTGCGGCGGGAAGTATTGTAGCGGTTATCCGGCGGAGCCTGATCAGACTCTTGTGGAGCTTGTTGACACTCTCCGGCACAAGGCAGGAAGACCGGGGCATCGATCATCCGGCTTACGGTGTGCAACATGGAATACAATTCAGGGCGGTGTAGCAAACAGCAAGCACATGACCGGTAAGGCTCTGGATTTCTTTATCGAAGGTCTGTCTGGCAATCAGCTTCTGGCTATGGCACAGTCTGATCCACGGACTAGCTATGCATATATCATCGATGGACAGTATGTCCATGTGGATGTTAAGTGAATAATATACGATAGGGGAGATGGGCAAATGCCTTTCTCCCCTTCTTTTTTTGTGTCCAATTTCGTGTCCAATTTTTTGAAAAATGTCCAACATTCCTGTAATTACGATTACATGTTCGAAAAACAAACGGAGCTATAATGTTAGGATAATATATAATAATTGCGAAAATAAAGAAAAAAACAGCCTGATAATGTTGAATCAGGCTGTTTATGTGTGGTGGAGCCGAGGGGAATCGAACCCCCATCTAAAAGTCGAAAATGCGTTGCGGCTCTAGCAACTTTTATTTTCGTGTCCAATTTTGTGTCCAAAATATCCGTCTATGGCACTGTTGATCTCTTCCATGCGATCAGGCATTGTGTAGGCGTAGACTTGTTTATACATATAATCCGTTGACCATCCATTGCGTTGCTGTGCATATTTGCTGTCTACACCAAGACGAATCATGGCAGCAGCATTTGCTCTTCGGAGATCGTGGAAGCGGCAGTGGCTAACACCTGCTTTTTCCAGAAGTCGTGAGAATCTTTTGTAAATGGCTTGACCGCTTAGACTTACGATGTACTCGTTGGGATCGCCATCTGTGATCAGACTCTCGATGTATTCTGGCAGGGCAATCCATCTGTCACCGGAATAAGTTTTTGTGCCTTTTTCAATAGGCTTGCCGTTTGTATCGTCCACGACTGCACGGCAGATGTGGATTTGTCCTTTGTGGATATCTTTTCTCTTTATGCCGCGAATTTCAGATAGGCGCATTCCAAGCCATAATGCAAGGAGAATTGGAAGCTCCATCTCTGTTCCCTTGGCAACTTGCAGGACACTTCTTATCTCGTTGTCATCCAGCATCCGCAGGTCTGGTTTGCGTTTTTGAGGTGTCATCAGGTCTGCCAGTTCAATGCTAGGAGCATATATTTTAAGGATAGATTTTAGGAAACCTACGGCATTAGAAAGGTATTTTGGAGACTTCTTCTGCCGTTGCATTTTGTTGATTTCTTTCTGAATCATCTCTGGTGTGATGTTCTTCAATTGGTAGGCCATCAGATCTTGGAAGGTGTTTTTCTTAAGACGATTGTATCCGGCAACGGTGGAGGGTGACCAGATATCTTTATTGTTTTCTATGTGTTCTTTGTAGGCTTGCTCCAACGTGATATTTTCCGGAGTGCGTTTCGCTTTCTTGATGCCTGTTTTCAGAGCAGCAGCTTCTGCGAGACAGGCTTTTTTCGTTGGTTTAGTGATGGATATTCTACGACCATCTACAAGAACACGGACACGCCAAGAGCCTGATGCGAGTTTTTGTGGTTCGGGAATCTTCATTTTGACCTTGCCTTTCCGGGGCTGGTCTGTTATTATAAATGGACAGAATGCCCCTATATGAGAGTGGGAGGTTTTCTGTATAGCCCTTCTGGAGTTGCCGCTCCGGGAGGGCTTTTTTTACTTAATACAAGAAGCATTGTGCTTTGTGCCGATCCTCTGACATACTGCGGCCTATAAGCATCATAACAACAGATGCGTATATAAGCCATCCGTTTTGTGCGTAGAACCAGAACATATAATCACCATGAACGTTGCCCATTATTGCGGAAATGATCCAAGAAGCACAGTTGATGATTTCGTAAATTCCAACAAAGTAATAACGGAACGCATGGTTGGAAGGATAGATTTTATCTGATAATGTTACCAGCAGGGAAGACAGGAATGTGGCAGAATAAAAAAATAAGCCAATAATTGTGCTGCCAAACAGCATTGTCCAAATAATAACAGAAATGGTGGATAATCCATCAAGTCTATAGGTGAGGTACTCGCCAACAAGGCACATCAGCTCACCCACAAGTTTCAGCCCCACAAACATGATGCTCGTTGCAACCCATGCAACAGGGCGTAATAGCCATGGCTTGTTTGTTTCCATAATTTCTTCCTTTCATCTTGCTTCTTTCTCGTTAACCCACACAGGATCATCATTATAGAAGTGATCCTTCCGGATGTGCTTGAGTTCATGCTCCAGAGCTTTCTGCTGAAGTTCTTCGGGCAGTCTTGAATTAATATAGATGTCGAATGTACCGTCATCATTTGGCAGTGTAACCGCTCTGACAGCGTCTGAGGGGAAGCGGATGAGACGGACAAAAATATAACTGCCCATAGTTTTCCTTTCTTTATTTCTTGCGGATTGCTTCAATGACACGCACTGCAGCTTCGACATCCTCCTTGGTAGCATCCTTGGAGATCTGGAATAGCATCCGCATCTCAGGTCTTGACTTTAATATTTCCAGGTATTCTGTAAGCTCTTCGTCTCCGTTGACGAGGGGTTTTTCTTCATTGTCAGCAGGCTGTAAATCTCTTAAAGGGGAAACATCATAACCCATGAGCCATGTTTCACTTACGTTTAGAGCGAGCCCCAGAATTGTCAACTTTTCCTGTCCTGGTTCAACTTTGCCGTTTACATATTGGCTTAAGTCGTTCTTTGCGAGTTTTACACTATAACGGTCACAGTACGGCTTGGCAGCAGCCAAGATGTCTACTTGGCGCATTCCTTTTTGGGACATTATTTCCTTTAATCGGGCTGAAGTATTTGAAATCCTCATAAGCAACCCC
>JAEIGA010016659.1_pt1 | contig 11176 bp, 9 predicted proteins | sample 9270691 | NCBI WGS metagenome assembly JAEIGA01 (sample SAMN17057246, study PRJNA624740) | gut metagenome | biome: biome; isolation source: fecal sample | host: Bos grunniens | place: China: Xizang | collected 2019
ACTACAACCGCAACGGTTACAACAGCGAGCGTCGTCAATACAACAACAGTGGCTACAACAATAACAACCGTGGTGGTTATAATAACAACCGCGGCGGTGGCTACAACAACAATGGCGGCTACAATAACAATCGCGGTGGCGGCTACAACAATAACAACCGTCCCCAACGCAACAATGGTGCTAACAACAAGCGCTTTACTCCCCGCCCCCAACGCGTAGAGTATGAGTTGCCCCCTATCGATCCTACACAACCTATCCGTCTCAACAAGTTCCTTGCCAATGCAGGTTTGTGCTCTCGTCGCGAGGCCGACGAGTTCATCCAAGCAGGTGAAGTACAAGTAAACGGCGAGGTAGTAACCGAGTTGGGTTCAAAGATTACACCCGCCGACATCATCACATTCCGTGGTCAAGAAGTGGGTCTTGAGAACAAGGTATACATCCTCCTCAACAAACCCAAAGATTGCGTAACAACCGCCGACGACCCCCAAGGTCGCCTCACCGTTATGGACATTGTTCGCAATGCTTGCACCGAGCGCATCTACCCCGTAGGTCGCCTCGACCGCAACACAACCGGTGTACTCTTGCTCACCAACGACGGCGACTTGGCGTCGAAACTTACTCACCCCAAGTTCGTGAAGAAAAAAATCTATCACGTATGGACCGATAAGGATGTGACCGAAGAGGATATGCAACGCATTGCCGACGGTATCGAACTCGACGACGGAACCATCCACGCCGATGCCGTAAGCTACGCTACCGAGACCGACCGCAACCAAATTGGCATCGAAATTCACTCGGGTCGCAACCGCATCGTACGCCGCATATTCGAGGCTCTTGGCTACCATGTTGTCAAGCTCGACCGTGTATACTTTGCCGGTCTTACCAAGAAGAACTTGCCCCGTGGTCGCTGGCGTCACCTCACTCAAGCCGAGGTAAACATGCTCATGATGGGCTCTTTTGAATAAAAAACCTATCTCATCCCTACACTACAACGTGTAGAGGTGAGAAACAAATAATACTACAATGGAACAAATAAAAAGAACAAAAATAGCCGACATTTTCAACCCCGAGCTACTCAACACAACAGTGTGCGTTAAGGGTTGGGTACGCACCCGTCGTGGCAACAAGCACGTAAACTTCATTGCCCTCAACGATGGTAGTACAATTAAAAACATTCAAGTAGTTGTAGACCTTGCCAACTTTGACGAGGAGACTCTCAAGCCCATCAGCACCGGCGCAAGCTTGTGTGTTATAGGTAAACTCGTAGAGTCAATGGGTAAAGGCCAAACAGCCGAAATCCAAGCCGAGAAAATCGAGATTTACGGTACTGCCGATCCCGAGCAATACCCCTTGCAAAAGAAAGGTCACAGCCTCGAATTCTTGCGCGAGATAGCTCACTTGCGTCCTCGCACCAACACTTTCGGTGCTGTATTGCGCATTCGTCACCACATGGCCTACGCCATCCACAAGTACTACAACGACCATGGTTTCTTCTACATGCACACTCCCCTCATCACAGCAAGCGACTGTGAAGGTGCAGGTGCTATGTTCCAAGTAACTACACTCGACATCAACGACGTTCCTCGCAACGAAGAGGGCAAGGTTGACTATACTCAAGACTTCTTCGGCAAGCAAACCAGCCTTACCGTATCGGGTCAGCTCGAGGGTGAGTTGGGTGCAACTGCATTGGGTGCTATCTACACATTCGGCCCCACATTCCGTGCCGAGAACTCTAATACTCCCCGCCACTTGGCCGAGTTTTGGATGATTGAGCCCGAGGTTGCTTTCAACGACATTACCGACAATATGGACCTCGCCGAGGACTTCCTCAAATATTGCATCAACTATGCACTCGAAAACTGCATGGACGACCTCAACTTCCTCAGCGAAATGTACGACAAGGAACTCATCGACCGCTTGCGTTTCGTTGTTGATAACGAGTTTGTACGTCTTCCCTACACCGAGGGTATCAAGATTCTTGAGGCATCGGGCGAGAAGTTCGAGTTCCCCATCTTCTGGGGTGCCGACCTCCAATCGGAGCATGAGCGTTACTTGGTAGAGAAACACTTCAAGAAACCCGTTATCCTCACCGACTATCCCAAGGACATCAAGGCCTTCTATATGAAGCTCAACGACGACAACAAGACCGTTCGCGCTATGGACGTATTGTTCCCCCGTATTGGCGAAATCATTGGCGGCTCGGAGCGTGAAGATAACCTTGAGAAACTCCAAGCACGTATCGTAGAGATGAACATTCCCGATAAAGATATGTGGTGGTACCTCGACACTCGTCGTTTCGGTACAGTACCTCATGCCGGTTTCGGTCTTGGTTTCGAGCGTTTGTTGCTCTTCGTAACCGGTATGACCAACATTCGCGACGTTATCCCCTTCCCCCGCACACCCAAGACAGCCGAATTCTAAGAAACAAATACAACTCTATACAGCGAGCGCAGGTCACATCGACCTGCGCTCGTTCTTTATCTATAGAATGAAATTACATAGGATCTACGTCGTAATATAACGTAAGCGACTTGAAGGCATCGTCCACAAGACTATGTTCATAGATTTGTCGCAACAGTTCCTTCACTTGCGCCATCGAAGCCGTAATCTCTACCTTGAGCATCACCTTGCGTATGTATAGCGACTGTATGCGTGCCACAGGTGGATTGTCGGGTCCTAACACACGTTCGCCAAAGACTTTGCGCAACATCGTGGCATATCGTTGCGAGAGCGTATCGAGTACCGCCTCATCGCGATGCTTAAGGTAAATATATATAAGACGGGTAAACGGCGGATAACCGAACTGCTCACGTTGAGAGAGTTGGTCATTATACATACCTACATAGTCGTGATTGATGACCTGCCCTATCAAGGGCAACTCCGGCTGCGAAGTTTGCAACAGCACCACTCCTCGGCTCTTGCCACGACCCGAGCGTCCTGCCACCTGTGCCATCATCTGAAAGGCACGCTCATGTACCCTGAAGTCGGGAAACGACAACATACTGTCGGCACTGAGAATACCCACTATACTCACGCGGTCGAAGTCAAGACCTTTCGTCACCATTTGTGTTCCTATTAGTATTTTACTCTTACCGGCTGCAAAATCATCAATTATCTCCTGATAGGCATTGCGCGAGCGAGTGGTATCCATATCCATTCGCGCCAAGGGAACTTCGGGAAAGAGCGTCTCTACATCCTCTTCAATACGTTCTGTACCAAATCCTCGCACCTCGATAGTAGGCTGCAAACAAGCCGGACACATTCGAGGCACTTCGCACGAATATCCGCAATAGTGACACACCAATCGATTGTCGCGCTTGTGATAGGTAAGACTCACATCACATTGTGTACATTTGGGTATCCACGCACATTCGCGACACTCGACCATAGGGGCAAAACCGCGACGATTCTGGAATAATATTACCTGTTCCTCACGCTTCAATGCACCACGCATCTGGTCAAGTAAGGGTTCCGAGAAATTTCCTTTGGCAAGACGCTTGCGACGCTGCTCACGCATATCAACAATGCGCACCTCGGGTAGCGGGTTGTTAGCGTATCGGGTATGCAACTCCACCAAGCCATACTTACCCGATAGAGCGTTATAGTAACTCTCAACAGCGGGCGTAGCCGAGCCCAACAGCACCTTAGCACCATACATCTGCGCCAAGACAATAGCCGCATTGCGGGCATGATAGCGCGGCGCAGGATCATACTGCTTATAGCTCGTTTCGTGCTCCTCATCGACTATAACAAAACCCAAGTCGTGGAAGGGCAAGAATATCGACGAGCGCACACCAAGTACCACACGAGGCTCGCGACTACGCAACAATTTCTGCCACAGCTCCACCCGTTCATTATCGGAGAATCGCGAGTGATATATCAGCAATTTATCACCAAACACCTTCTGCAAACGCTCGGTAAGCTGGGTAGTAAGGGCTATTTCGGGCACAAGGTACAACACTTGTCGCCCCTGCTTCAATATAGTATCTATTATATGTATATATATCTCGGTCTTACCGCTTGACGTTACGCCATGCAGTAGCGTAACCGACTTATCGTGCAAGGTGGTAAATATCTCATTATAAGCCCGTGCCTGCTCACTACTCAACACCGGCATGGGGGAACAGGCACGTTGCACAGGGGCAAAACGACTCACCTCGCGCTTATAGGTCTCCATGACCCCTTTATTAACCAATCCCGCCAGGACAGCAGGCGAAACATCGGCACGAGCCAACAATGCCGCACGAGACACCTCGGTGTAGCATCCGGCTTGCATAAAATGTGATAAATCTAAGAATGAGAGCAACAAGGTTTCTTGTTGCTTGGCACGACGCACCATATCAAAGGCATTGCGCAGGGCGTCGTTATTACCTTGCTCGAATGTCAAGCGCACACACACCTCGGTCTTCGGCTTGTAATTGGCACGCAAGCGTTCCGATACAAATATCGCTTCGCGCTCAACCAAGCGACGCAAAACAGGCAAAGTATTGCGCAGTCCGGTAGCCTTCTCAAGTTCATGTACTGTGAGTCGACCTTGCGCCGACAAGGCCTGCATCAACACAGCCTCTCGCTCGGTAAGTCTGTCATTAGCCTCCTCCTCAAACTCGGTATTGATTGTAAGGGATGTTTCACTCTCGAGCTTCAGGCCCGACGGCAACGCTGCCTTATAAACATCACCCACCGAGCATAGGTAATACTCGGCAATCCACTCCCAAAATTTCAGTTGAGGTCGCAAGACGATAGGCTCATCGTCAAGTAGCGTCGATATCTCCTTCACCTCATATCCTTGCGGCTCGCTATCGTGCAAGGCCACAACAATGGCTGTATAGAACTTGGAACGTCCAAATGACACCACGACACGATGTCCTTGCCGCAAGTGACCTTGCATCTCCTCGGGCACACGATATGTAAAATATCGGTACAGCGGGAGAGGCAATATCACATCGGCAAAACGGTTCATCTATATGCTTAATAGTTATATATTAACAACGAGTACATCAATGTTTCTCGTCAATCAAGCCCATACGATAGGCACACAAAAGTTTCTTCAAATCTTCTATCTGACCGGTCAATTCATGACCTATATCAGTATCGCGCACATGCATACGATTATCATTAAACTCAAGAACGAAGCGGTTTGAGATAATATCCACACCCTCTTCAATAGCCTTTTGTGTCGATTGGAAAGGCTCATGTTGCACGAGTTGCAAACCTCGCGAGTGGTATATCAACGTATAACCGGCAATACCGGTCTCTGATTGGTAGGCTTTTGAGAATCCACCATCTATCACCAGCAATTTACCTCCGGCCTTAACAGGTTGTTCTCCCTTTGCCACCTTAACAGGAACGTGACCATTGATGATATGCGAGTTAGGACCCTCGAGACCAAACTCTTTCAACACCTTAATACATATATCATACTCATTGCGCAAGGTATAATAGTGACCTTTTATCTCTTTCATCATACTCTTATCGGGGATAAAGTACTTCTCAAAGTTGGTCATCTTATCCTTGTCGAAGAAAGGCGAATTGGGTCCGCACCACAAGTACCACATGTAGTCGACATCGCGTTGATGATCTTCATGTGTAGGATCGCCAAAGTAAGCTGCACGTACAATGCTATCGACGCGATCAAACAAAGCCTTACCCGAGTACTCCTCACCATGTACGAGCACTTTCTTGAATGTACCATCCTCGTTCATAGGAACCGAAGCATGGAACATCAAGTTGGCATTACGCACAAGATACAAGCTACCCTTGGCATACAACCAACGCATATGCTTGCGCATCTTGTCGCTATTCATAAACGAGAATTTCAGCTTTTGCATTACGCTCGCTTCCTCCTCGGTAAGTTCGTAGGGATTGTTAGGATCGACTGTTGGCAAGTTCTTGTCGGCAAGCTCAAACAATCGGCCGCCCAACTCGATAGTCATATTCTCATAGTTGATACGCTCAAGCAGGTTGCGGTCTTGCATATTATATTCGGGGTTGCGATTGATAATCTGACCCTCGACCTTAAACTGTATAACAGCAATAGCCTTTTGCATCATTGTGATGAGACGTGTAGTCTTCTCGCTATGCTGTACGGCTGTGGGTGTAGGCTTGAACTTAACACACTCATCATCGCCATACAAATCCATTGCCAATGTAGCCAGAGGCAACAAGTTAATACCATAGCCATCCTCGATGGTAGGCAAGTTGCCATAACGCAATGCCATGCGCAACACGTTGGCAATACAAGCTTCATTACCACAGGCTGCACCCATCCACACGATGTCGTGATTACCCCATTGCACATCGATATCGTGATATTTGAGCAACGTGTCCAATATGATGTGTGCACCGGGGCCACGGTCAAATATATCGCCCACAATGTGCATCGAGTCGATGGTGAGTCGTTGTATCAACTCGCACATGGCGGTAATAAAGTGGTCGGCACGACCTATCTCAATAATAGTCGATATAATTACATTTACATAGTCTTGCTTGGGCTCCGAGAGCGACTCGTGCAACAACTCTTGCATGATATATGCAAACTCGGGAGGCAATGCCTTCGACACCTTCGAACGGGTGTACTTCGACGAAACCGAGCGTGCTACTCTGATGAGTTTGTGCAGCGTAATGCGATACCAGTCTTCGATATTCGGCACGGCATCCTTCACCAAATCCAACTTCTCCTCGGGATAGTAAATGAGTGTGCACAATTCTTTCTTCTCATTCTCGAGCATTGTTTGGCCAAAAATCTCATTTACCTTACGAGCCACCGAGCCCGAAGCATTCTTCAATACATGTTGGAAAGCCTCATACTCTCCGTGAATATCGGTAAGAAAGTGCTCTGTACCTTTGGGTAATTCGAGAATAGCTTCAAGGTTGATAATTTCGGTACAAGCCTCGGCTACCGTGGGAAACTTCTTAGACAACAACTTCAAATATCGCAAGTCTTGTTTAACCTCGTTTCGCTTCATTTCATCGGCTTTGGACATCATAGTGGTATAGATTAAGATTGGTTAGTTGGTTGTCCACACTGCTCGCTCATCAGTAATCATGGCACAATATCAAGTCCATGTCGACAACCATGTGTTCTGGTTTATTTTAATTTGTAACAAAGTTAGGTATTAAAATCTTAAAATGCAACCCTTAAAACGAATGTTTTACAATACACCGGCTATCGTGTTATGAGAACACCGCCCATGGGACTGAAATATACGGCATAGGGTTGCAAAAAATATCGCTCTTCGGCAGCAACACCCGATAGGGGCGAACCAGTTGAAGTATCGTAGGTCGATCCACACTCGTCACAGCGCAATACCAACGACTCATCGTCATACTCTATCCTGATAACACTGCTGCGCTCCACCGGGCACGACATGTCGTAGGCATGCACGATACCCACCGGGTCACACAATAGCATCACACCGCCATATCCGGTATAAGAGTTGGCTACATAAGTAAAGTCTCGTGGCTTATTCTCCGCCTTGATAAACTCTTTGTGATCGGGATATGCCGCAACTCCATACATACTCCACATGGCAGCATTACCAAACTCAAGGCGCACTGCTGCAGGCGGAATACGATCATATTCGCCATACTCACAACTTGCCAGCAATAGCATAAGCAACACTGCAACACATACACTTTTTATTACATTCATCATTTGTCTTATTTATATACAAAAAGCGACCTGCATACCATCATCGTAACGGCACACAAGGTCGCTCTTTAAAATATCTCTACCCGATATTACACGTTATACGGTATCACCGCAAGCACATCGGCCATGCGGTCGATTGCTTCTTGTAAGGGTTTTGACACCATTGGCTTGAGAAAGGCATTTATTTCGGCCTTCACTGTAATACGTGTCTTGGTAGTGTACTCATCTACCGGCAACAACTGTATCCACAAGAAGAGAGGCAACGGAGACTTATCGGCCGTAAACTTGATAGTTTTAGGAGGCTCGCGGTCGATAATCTTAAAAGTCAACTCGCCTACAGGGTCGACATTGACAGTACAACTATCGGTGTCGAAGCGCATCTCCTTTATCTGCGCGGCCTTATCGGCAGGTATCATATTGCGCAGGGCTTCCAGATTACTCAAATCCGAGAGCTTAGCATACACTGCTTCAACGGGTGCCGGTATACGGGTTATTTTACTTTCAAAAGAGGTCATACTCCGTTATCTATTACTTTTTAAGCCAGTTAGCGGGGTCTTTGCGCCACTCTTTCAATGTTTCGAGATACTCGGGTGCAATATAGTTGGTTTCAACAGCCGCCTCAAGCATTGCATTGTAATTGCTCAAAGTCAACAATTTAACGCCAGCTTCTTCAAATCGACGAGTTGCCTCGGGGAAACCATAAGTAAAGATTGCAGCCATACCGATTACCTCACAACCTGCTTTGCGGATGCTCTCTACAGCCTTGATACTGCTACCACCTGTCGATACAAGGTCCTCAATAACAACAACCTTTTGTCCGGGCTTAAGGTCACCTTCGATAAGATTTTCAAGACCGTGGTCTTTGGGTGTCGAACGTACATACACATAAGGCAAGCACAAAGTATCGGCTACCAAAGCACCTTGTGCAATAGCACCGGTAGCAACACCGGCAATAGCGTCCACTTCGGGGAAGTTCTCGAGGATAAGACGGCACAACTCTACCTTGATAAAGCTACGCACATCGGGATACGATAACGTACGACGGTTGTCAGTGTAAATAGGAGAATTCCAACCAGATGCCCAAGTAAAAGGATTGGCGGGTTGCAACTTAATGGCGCAGATGTTCAACAACTTCTCAGCCAACAATTTTTCAACGGTTTTCATATTCGTTATTTTTTATTGTTTAGACTAATTTACTCAGTGACCTATGTGGTCTGTTTATACTCATTGCAAAGGTAAACAAAAAAGGAAGAAAGCCACAACGAATGGCACAAAAATATATCGCAAACTTAAATATGGTGTATCAACAGTCAACAATAGCTTATATTTTGGCCGCTGCAAGGGTCGCCATACTTACCTTACTCACACCACTTTTCAGCAAAGCTTCGCCACAAGCCAACAATGTTGCACCTGTTGTTACAACATCATCAACAAGCAGCACATGAGCTCCATGCAATGAATGATCCTCGAGTAATTCGAATGCCTCGCGGGTAGCCAAATAACGATCGTAGATACCTTTTCGGGTCTGCGACTCTCGATGGGTGCGACACACCAAAGCATCGGTACACAGGGGTATACCGGTCTCGTCAGCAATACCTTGAGCAATCCATTCACTCTGATTATATCCGCGCTTGCGCTCTTTGTTGCGATGCAATGGCACTGGTACAATATAATCAATACCAGCAAAGGTTGATGTAGTTATCAATTCGCGCGCCATCATTTTTCCCAAATAGCGACCACACTCTTTCTCGCCATTGTATTTGATACGGTGAATAAGCCTGCGATAATCGCTACCCTTGGCAAAATAGAAGTACGCCACCGCTCGTTCGACAGTAATTTTTCCATAAAAAAGTTGCGCCATCGCATTATCGGGCCGCGCACCAAAGTCGGTGCGAGGCATATCCAGCATACACTGCATGCACAGATAATCCTCGTTATGTAACAATACCTTTCCACACACTCGACAAGTGCGTGGAAAGAAAAAATCGGCTATATCTCTGAACCAACTTCGCATTCCAATGACAACTCTTTAAGTGCCTCATGAACAAGATTAAACTCAAATCCTCGAGACAAAGCAAATCGCATCAGTTTTTCGGCCTGTGTTTGTTGTGGCAAGACCTTCAGTGCACGCAATTTGCCTTTGAGGGTCTTTATCAAGCTTGCCATATACTCATCGGGATCGATTGACTGAAGAGCCTGTGATATAGTAAGCGAATCTATGTGTTTCTGGCGCAATGTATAACCAATCTTTATACGCCCCCAGCCCGAGAAACGAAACTGATCATTGACAAAAGCTCGTGCATAACGTTCTTCGTCGATAAAACGTTCAGCGATAAGTTGGTCTACAATACTATCTTCATCCACACGCGATATATTCCAATTGCGCATCTTATCTCTCACCTCCGACACACAATGCTCCCTGGTAACACATCGTGCCGAGAGTTTACGAAACGCCTCTTCGCGCGTTATCACATCAGCCATTTTATTCAAGTCTTTTTTATTTTCCAACAATAATCCTTTCAAACCTTCACGCAACGCACCATGCGATCGGCCTCCAGAAAGTCTTTAAATACCTCAACCTCAGCAAAGCCTTTCCGGCATAACATTTCACAGCACGCATGCCCCATACTACGATTTATCTCGAAGTAAAGCACACCGCCCGGGAAAAGTTCGGACATAGCAATATCGGCAATCGCCTCGTAAAAGAGCAAAGGTTTATCATCAGCAACAAACAAAGCAGTGTGTGGTTCATAGCGCAATACATTATCTGCCATTTCGACACGCTCACGCTCCATGATGTAAGGCGGATTACTCACCATCACTTCATATCGAGGCTCACCCGACGATTTGTAGCCCAACACATCACACTCACGCCACTCTATATCAACACCATGCGCACTACCATTGCGACGAGCATAAGCAAGAGCTTCGGACGATATATCCCAGCCCTCTACCACAGCATCTTTCCATGCCTTCGCCAGCGAAATAGCAATACATCCGCTACCGGTGCACAAATCGGCCACTCGCCCCTTTACATTGCCTTGCATATCAATGATACGCTGCACAATCTCGGCCGTTTCGGGACGAGGTATCAACACTCCCGAGCCAACCTCCATACGCAAATCGCCAAAGTAGGCACTACCCAGGATATATTGTATAGGCTCGTGCCGAAGCAGTCGCTCAACGATATCTTCTATACGGGCAACGGTCTCAACCGAGAGCATCGCATCGCGATTGAGCAATAGTTGCGTGGTGCTATATCCACACAACTCTTCGAATATAAGACGAATGAATGCCTCCACCTCACCGGTCGGATAAAGATCGACCAACGAAGTGCGTATCATTCGCATTGCTTGTTGTACATTTTCTATGGCCATTACGAATATAATAGCTTATCTACCGCCTCTATCTACGGCTAATTTCGATGTGCAAAACTACAAAATTTATTAGAAAATGCCTATTTTTGCATCATGAATATCGACGAACTATACATGCAACGCTGCCTGCAACTTGCCGGCATGGCCG
>JAEIGA010016660.1_pt1 | contig 11175 bp, 8 predicted proteins | sample 9270691 | NCBI WGS metagenome assembly JAEIGA01 (sample SAMN17057246, study PRJNA624740) | gut metagenome | biome: biome; isolation source: fecal sample | host: Bos grunniens | place: China: Xizang | collected 2019
ACATACTTGCACTCGTCACCACCGCAGCACTCGCCTTCAGCACATTCATATGGCTTGAATATGAACTCAGAATCAGGGTCTGTTCCAGCATATTCAGCCTTGATCTCTGCAGCGACACGATCAAAGACAGCCTTTGCAGCCTCAACTTTGTCAGCAGGAACATATACTGTAGCGAAAGCCTCACGCGGAATGGCATTACGAAGTGTACCACCCTCAAAATCAAGAAGTTTCACATCCGCTTCCGTCATAAGAGCATACAACACGCGTGCAGCAAGCTTATTGGCATTACCTCTATAAAGGATGATATCCATTCCCGAGTGACCACCCTTGAAACCCTTGACTGCAAGTGACCAGCACTCCCAGTTCTTGTCATAATCTGCAGGAACGTATGTCGCAGACGCAGACGCATCAAGACCTCCTGCACATCCTACGTAAAGTTCTCCTTCGGTCTCAGAGTCAAGGTTGATAAGGATATCACCCTGAAGGACACCTGGCTTCAGTGCCATTGCACCTGTCATACCAGTCTCCTCATCGATGGTACAAAGGAGCTCAATCGGACCATGCTTAAGATCAGAAGACTCAAGAACAGCCATTGCCATAGCGAGACCAAGTCCATTATCAGCTCCAAGAGTAGTACCCTTTGCCTTCACCCACTCACCATCAATCCATGTCTGAATAGGATCCTTTTCAAAATCATGTACTGTATCGGCATTCTTCTGAGGTACCATATCGATATGTCCCTGAAGGATTACACCTTTGCAGTTCTCATATCCAGGAGTAGCCGGTTTGCGGATAATGATATTTCCTACCTCATCCTTTATAGTCTCGAGGCCATGCTCCTTACCCCAGTTATACATATACTCGACTGCGAGTTCCTCGTGCTTTGAAGGACGTGGAATCTGTGTCAGTGCATAAAAGTTCTTCCACACAATCTGTGGATCAAGTTCCTTGATTGTCATAATTTATCTTGTTATGGTTATTAGTTTTACTGTAATGTCGCATTGACAGGCATCGATCCGAGCACACCAAGCTGGTAGACAGGGACACGACGTTGCATCAGAAGCTCAGATCCATCCTTGATCTTCACTGTACACACGGCCGGAATCAGGTAATTCACCGTCTGAGTCTTGCTGTTGGTCTGTATCTGAGGCTGTACCGGAGATATTTCCTGAGGGATGATCTCCATTACCACAGGCTTGCCGGACAAGTTATCAGCAGGTACAAGTCCTGAAGTTTCCGACACACGGAATGCCATATACATCTGATTCTCTTTGCTGCCGTCAGGCACAATCTCGAATGTCATATTCTGAGTCTGGACATCGGAATATCCGATAAAGAGGGATATGTATTCTTCCTCAAGACGTGTAAGTTCAGCAATTGCAGCTCCCATAGCCTCGCCGCTATATGTAGCATCCGTATCTCCTGTAACGATCTTGAACTTCTGGTCACGAAGGCTGAATATCATCTGTGCCGCCTCTGACGCCTTCTGTTCAAGGGACTTTTCCACCACCATGCTCTGCTGTACAGAAACTCTGTTATATGCAGACTCCTTCCTCTCGTTACGATACAAGGTGGTTGCTTCTGATGTAAGGTTAGATGAAACACCCTTTGAAGAAAAGTCTGACCTGTCTGTCATAGGGAATCTCCATGTATGCTCTTCTCCAAAATTACCATCAGGGAAAGAAATCAGTCCTGCAGATGTAAGCTTCAGGAACGACACATCCGGAGCAGACTTCTTGCTCACAGCAAGGACATATCTCCTGCTCAGGTCAGCCTCAACAACAGGAGTGACACTGACGCTTGTGATATCATATGTGACTTCATCTTTCTGTCTCACCTTGACACCAAGGTATTTTTCTGCATAACGGGCATACGGTCCGGCATGAAAACTTTCCTGCACGGCCTCAACATCGAGTACAAGAGTAGTCGAAGGCAGTGAATATGTAACGTAAGCCTCAGGGTCTTCAACTTTCTGAGCAGACATCAGCACAGGCATGAGCGCAAATGCCGACACCATCAATGTTTTAACAATCTTTCTCATATCGTCATATTTTACCATTTCCATCTGTTGTGACTCCACAGCCAATTATGCGGAGTCTCTCTTATTTCTTCCTCCAAAAGATCATAATACCTTCGCATTATGTCTTCCGGAGACATTCTTGACGCATCTTCACATATAGGAATGAATGTCATTTCATATCTTCCCCTCTCAACCTGCTTCATCTTCAGATACATGACAGAATGAGAAAGTTTGCAGGCCAGCCCCGCACTTCCCATCATGGCCATAGTATCCTGATTCATAAACTTTCCTATCGGAAACCTTCCTGCTCCGGCATACGGAGCCTGATCCGTAGGATATATATACATCCTCTTCTCATTCTTCCTCTTGAGCGCATAGCGGAGAATGTCATGTGACTCCACTTCACATTCCGTACCCACCATTTCGAGAGGCGCGACACGGTTCAAGGCAAACACACGGTCAGATACAGCATTCGTCATCCTTTTGTAAACCACAGAAATCGCAGTCTCTGGAACTGCAAGTCTGATTCCTGACGCAGTGTCATATCCAGGCAAGCCGCCAAGAAGTTCCCAATTTCCGCAATGCGTACTCAGGACCGTCATGCTTGGGGAGATTTCAAACATTGCATTGACAGTCTCAGGATTGGATACAGTCACTATCCCGTTTTTCCTCAACCGTCTATAGCTGCTTCCTCCAAACCAGATAGTCTCTGCAAAGATTTCTCCCAGATGCCTGTAGAAGTCATTGTATATCTTCTTTATGTCACGTGACTTGAGTTCCGGGAAAGCTCTTGAAATGTTCATTGACACAACAAGACTTCTGTAGCGGAACACATTCTTTGCAAACCAAGAAAGAACGTCTCCCATGAAATAATGAAATTTCAATGGAAGCTTCGAAAGAAGCACAATGAATCCTCTTACTATCTTTACGCTCAATTTCTTCATTATCAACCCAATAAAATTGCATGACAATTCACAAGCAGCACATTGTCCCCACATCCTGTCATACAGAAAAGCAAATATATCAACTTTCCACGTGATTTCCGATATTTTGCCTATAAATTAAATTTTGTATCTTTGCATGTTTGTGTATTGATACATACTTCTGATAAACAAATAAAAAACAATATTAATAACTGATAAAACTGAAAAACTATGTTTAAAGGACATCCAAAAGGTCTCTTGGCAGCGGCTCTCAGCAACATGGGAGAGCGTTTCGGATACTACATCATGAACGCCGTCCTCGTACTGTTCCTCTGCTCTAAATTCGGTCTTGGCGAAGGTACAGCCGGCACTATCTACTCATGTTTCTATGCCGGAATCTACCTCCTCAGCCTCGTAGGTGGTCTCATCGCAGACCGCACACAGAACTACAAGGGCACAATCAAGTCGGGCCTCATCATCATGGCATCCGGATATGTGCTTCTTTCTATTCCTATTCTCGCGACTTCAGGCAATATCGGCTGGCTTCTTCCGCTCACATGCTTCGCACTTTTCCTCATCGCCTTCGGCAACGGTCTCTTCAAGGGTAACCTTCAGGCAATCGTAGGTCAGATGTATGACAACTTTGAGGCTGAAGCTGCAAAGAAGGGTCCTCAGGCTCTTGCCGAGGCTAAAGACAAGCGCGACTCTGGATTCCAGATCTTCTATGTATTCATCAACGTCGGTGGTCTTATCGCTCCGTTCGTGGCTCCTCTCCTCCGCTCATGGTGGCTTGAGACCAATGGAATGGTATATGACGCACAGCTCCCTGCACTCTGCCATGAGTTCATCAACAATGCGACAGGAATGGGTGCGCAGGCTCTCGATAACCTCAAGACCATGATGGCTGCAGCAGGAGGTAACGTATCTGACCTTGCAACTTCGTGTCAGAACTATCTTCAGATCTTCAACGAGGGTATCCACTATTCATTCATCGCTTCAGTTGCAGCGATGTGTATCTCTCTCGTGATCTTCTTCTTCTCACAGAAGATATTCCCTAACCCTGCAAAGAAAGAGGCAGTGAAGGGTGTTGAATATACAGCAGAGGAGAAGGCTGCCATGGCAAAGGAAATCAAGCAGCGTCTTTACGCTCTTTTCGCAGTACTCGGCATCGTCATCTTCTTCTGGTTCTCGTTCCACCAGAACGGTATGTCACTTTCATTCTTCGCACGTGACTTCGTGGACTCTTCATCAGTGGCTCCAGAGGTATGGCAGGCTATCAACCCATTCTTTGTAATCGTGCTCACTCCAGTGATCATGGCTATCTTCGCAGCCCTTGCACGTCGTGGAAAGGAAATCTCGACTCCAAGAAAGATCGGTATCGGTATGCTTATCGCTGGTCTTGCATTCGTATTCCTTGCAATATTCTCACTCCTAAAAGGCTATCCTTCAGCTGAGGATTACAAGGCGCTCCCTATCGCAGAGCAGGTAGCACAGAAAGCACACTGGTGGGTACTTATCGCAACATACTTCTTCCTTACTGTAGCTGAGCTCTTCATTTCTCCTCTCGGACTCTCTTTCGTTTCAAAGGTAGCTCCAAAGAGCATGCTCGGTCTCTGTCAGGGTCTCTGGCTCGGTGCGACAGCCATCGGAAACCTCTTCCTCTTCCTTGGTCCTCTCATGTACAACGCATGGCCTATCTGGCAGTGCTGGACAGTATTCGCTGTTGTATGCTTCATCTCTATGGGAGTGATGTTCGGAATGGTGAAGTGGCTTGAAAAGGTAACAGCTTAAAAAATATAATATCATGTTCAAAGGTCAACCAAAAGGACTCTTTGCCCTTGCGCTCGCCAATACAGGTGAGCGCTTCGGCTACTATACAATGCTTGCCATCTTCCTCCTGTTCATTCAGGCGAAGTTCGGTTTCAGTGCAGCTACAGCGACACAGATCTACTCGATCTTCCTCGCAGGAGTATATTTCATGCCTTTCTTCGGAGGTATCCTCGCCGATAAGATCGGATACGGAAAGTGCGTGACCATCGGTATCGGCGTGATGTTCCTCGGATATCTCTGCCTCGCTATCCCTACAGCACCGGATATGGCGGGAAAGATTCTCATGTTCGGCGCCCTCACACTTATCGCCATCGGTACAGGTCTCTTCAAGGGTAACCTCCAGGTAATGGTAGGTAACCTCTACGATGACCCTAAGTACTCCGCAAAGAGAGACGCGGCTTTCAGCCTCTTCTACATGGCCATCAACGTAGGATCGATGTTCGCTCCTTCAATGGCAAAGGCGATGACTAACTGGTCACTCAGCAAGTATGAGCTTTTCTACAATGCAAATGTACCTGCACTTGCTCACCAGGTGATGAACGGAACTATCACTCCAGAGAACATGTCCAACCTCCAGAACATTGCGGCTTCGATGCCAGGAGCAGCAGGAATGGACATGGCTACATTCGCACCTTATTACATTGAAAGACTTTCGACTGCATACAACGGCGGCTTCGCTGTAGCATGCGTTTCACTCATTCTTTCTGTGCTCATCTACTATGGATGCCGCAACTGGTTCAAGCATGCTGACGTAAATGCAAAACAGGCTAAGGCAGCTAATCCGACAGCTGAGGTCGAGCTCACACCAGCTCAGACAAAGAGCCGCATCGGAGCCCTCATCTTCGTGTTTGCAGTAGTTATCTTCTTCTGGATGGCATTCCACCAGAACGGTGCAACCATGACATTCTTTGCACGTGACTATACTGCAAGCAGCGTCACAGGAGGCCTCAGAATCGGATTCAACATCTGGTGTCTTGCACTCATCGCAGCTTCAGTATACACTCTCTTCGGATTCTTCCAGGCAGAGACAAAGAAAGGCAAGATGACAAACGGAGCCATCACACTCGTCCTCTGGGCGGTTGCAGCCTTCCTCTATATTGGAATGCCTGAGCTCGTAAACATCCAGCCTTCTGACTTCCAGCAGTTCAATCCGTTCTATGTAGTGGCTCTCACCCCTGTATCACTCGCCATTTTCGGTGCTTTGGCAAACAAGGGCAAGGAGCCTTCAGCTCCAAGAAAGATCGGTCTCGGAATGTTCGTCGCAGCAGCAGGATTCCTTATCCTGGCTGTAGGATCAATGGGACTCGCTTCTCCAAAAGCACTCGGCGGTACAGTAAGTCCGGACCTCGTATCTCCTACATGGCTCATATCGACTTACCTCGTACTTACATTTGCGGAGCTTCTCCTTTCGCCTATGGGTATCTCATTCGTGTCAAAGGTAGCACCTCCTAAGTACAAGGGTATGATGATGGGAGGATGGTTCGCAGCTACTGCGATAGGAAACTATCTCGTTTCTGTTCCAGGTCTTCTCTGGATGAGGATTCCTCTCTGGGCTATCTGGGTAGTGCTCATCGCTATCTGTGTACTTGCCGGACTCTTCATGTTCGTCAATATGAAACGTATCGAATCAGCCACAGAGTAGTCCCTATATATCTAAAATATTATGGCCGGTCACGGATGGGTGACCGGCCATTTTTATTATATTTGCAGGTTGTATGGACACAGCCGTAAAAGATACTCTCATAGAATGGGCTCACAGATATAACGACCCGCAGTATTTTCAGGAAGACCCGATAATCTTCCCTACTTGTTTTGCGAGGAAGTATGAAAAAGGTGAAACTTCTCTTGCTGACGTTGAGATATCCGCACTGCTGGCCTCGCATCTTGCCTGGGGACGACGCAGCATGATCGTAAGAGACTGCGAAAGGATGTTTGATGAAATGGACTGGAGACCGTACAGCTATATCATGAACGGCGAGTACAGGGACGAGAATGTCAGCATGCACAGGACCATAAAATGGCATGATTTTGCAGAAATCTGCAGAAGACTCAGAGGCATCTACAGCAGGACAGACAGCATAGAGACATTCACGGATATGGATATCCGATGTATGATATACGGTCAGAAAGAGGATCGGAAGGCACCGAACAAGAAGATAAGCATGATGAGGAGATGGCTGGTCAGAGATGACGGTAAGGTAGATCTCGGAGTATGGAAGTCTTCCGACAAAAAGAATCTTATCCTACCCCTTGATGTACATGTCTACGAACAGGCTGTCGCACTGGGACTTACATCACGCAAACAGAAGGACATAATCACGGCTCAGGAAATAACAGATACATTCCGGGAAATATGGCCGGAGGATCCGTGCATGGGAGACTTTGCCCTCTTTGGTTACGGAGTGACACGAAATTTATAAAATATATATGCCAAAACTATATATAATATCAGGATGTAACGGTGCCGGCAAGACGACGGCGTCATATTCCCTGCTTCCAGAGATGCTGGACTGCAGTGAGTTCGTTAATTCCGACGAATTCGCAAAGAGTCTCTCCCCTTTCCATCCGGAAAACGCATCAATACAGGCCAGCCGTTATATGCTGTTGAAGATCAGATATCTGCTCAAGAAGCAAAGCGATTTTGCTGTGGAGACCACATTGGCTACAAGAACTCTGCTCAAGATTGCAAGGACTGCTCAGGCTGCCGGATATTCGATTACCTTGCTGTACTTCTGGATCAATTCTCCGGAACTTGCCATAGAGAGGGTACGCGCAAGAGTGGAAAGCGGAGGGCATAACATCCCTGAGGAGACCATCAGGAGACGATACAATGTAGGCATAGATTATTTCTTCCATTATTATGCACCTATCAGTGACAGATGGATTCTTGCGGACAACTCCCAAGCACCGTTCCGCGTTGTCGCTGAAGGCTCCGGCAAGGATGTAGTCAACATCAGAGATGAGGAAACATATTCAAAGATTCTGGCTATTGCGGAAGAACATAGAAGACATACTGAGGAGACAGGAGATATCCTGTCCTTATAGAAAAGAATGGATAACAGACAATATTATCTGGGGCTGTTCAAGGTGACAGAATCCCAGCTCGAGAAGATCACCGCGACTGCGTTGAGGCATGGAGGTGACTTTTCTGATCTTTATTTCGAACATACCACATTTTTCAATCTTCTGCTCAAGGACGGTGTAGTCTCATCTGGGGGCTTCCATACCGATTACGGTGTAGGAATACGTGTTCTCAAGGGAGAGAAGACTGGCTACGCATACTCAGAAAACACAGAGATGGCTGACATGCTGAAGGCTGCAGAAGCTGCATCCGCTATCGCAGTAGGCTCTTCAGGAAGCAGGACATATTCTCCTGTCTGCAATACTGCACATGACCTGTATCCCATGAAGACAAACTGGAGAGAGGCTGAAGCATCAGCTTTCCTGCCATTCCTCAAGGATCTGGAAAAGGAGATATTCAGCAGAGACAGCAGAATTGTAAAAGTCGTTGTCAGACTTTCAGATTCCGTAACAGACGTATTGATGTACAATTCTCTGGGTGAACTCACATACGACACACGCCCTATCGGAAGCGTATCCGTATCTGCAGTCTTCATGCAGGACGGGAAAACAGAAAACCGCAATGCTGCGAGAAGCTTCAGAATGGGAGCAGAACTGATAGGACCGGCTTTGCTTAAAGAGCTTGCTGATGATGTAGTCAAAGACATCGATGCCCGATTCGAGGCAAAAAGGCCGAAGGGAGGTCAGATGAGCGTAGTCATGGGTGCAGGAGCATCTGGTATCCTCCTTCACGAAGCCATGGGTCATGCATTCGAGGCCGACTTCAACAGAAAGGGCCAGTCTGTATTTTCAGACAAGATGGGTCAGCAGGTTTGTCCTAAAGGAGTCAATGTCGTGGATGATGGCACAGTGGCATTCAACAGAGGAGCAGGAAACTACGATGACGAAGGCGTAGCCGGAGAAAAGACATATATGGTAAAGGATGGAGTGCTGACCTCATATCTTCACGACAGAATCAGCGCAGAATGGTACGGAGTGAGACCTACAGGCAACGGCCGCAGAGAAAACTTCCGTTATAATCCGATTCCACGTATGAGAGCGACATATATGGAAAGCGGAGATGCAGATCCTCAGGACATCATTGCAGATGTGAAGCAGGGAATATATGTCGATGAATTCTCCAACGGACAGGTCAAGATAGGAGAAGGTGACTTCACATTCTTTGTAAAGAGCGGATATCTCATAGAAAACGGAAATCTGACCATGCCTGTGAAGGACATAAACATAATCGGCAATGGTCCTCAGGCACTTGCAGACATTCTTGCAGTAGGAAACGACCTCAAGATCGACAATGGAACATGGACCTGCGGCAAGGAACAGAGTGTGGCGGTATCCTGCGGAATGCCGACAGTATTGGTTAAAAATCTGACAGTTGGAGGAGAATAGGATGATCAACGAAAACGAAATACAGATTGCACGGCACTGTGTGGAATACGCCGTAAGCAAGGGAGCTGGTGCAGCCAGAGTCTCCCTCAACAAAAGCGTATTGGACGGATGCACTCTTCTGAACGGAGAGTTGGACAAGGTCACTCACTCCGCAGACAGGTCCATTTACCTATACATTTTTGCAGACAACAGATACGGAACATTCTCAACCAACAGACTGGAAACTGCCGAACTTGAAGAGTTCATTGTCAAGGCAATAGACATGGTAAGAATGCTGGGAGAAGATGAATGCAGAGGACTTCCAGAGCCGGACCGTACTGAAAAGAACGCACGTACAGGTCTGGAATTGGACCTCTATGACAAAAGTTACGAGTCAGGCAACGCTGACAGCAGGCTTGCAAAGGCTATGGAACTGAGCATATTCGGAAAGATAAAGGAAGATGATAGTTTTACCCTGATATCTGAGGAATGTGAATATAGCGAATCTGTTGATGATAATTTTGTCATCGATTCTCAGGGATTTGAGGGCCGCCACACAGAGACAATGTTCTATTGTTTCGCAGAAACCACAATCAAGGCTGCAGACGGTAACAAATACAGTGGTTTCTGGTGGGATGCTGCACAAAAATCAGCGGATCTGGCAAGTTCAGGTTGTGCCTCGAAGGCACTTGAAAAGGCTGTAAGGCAGATAGGCCCGAAGAAACGCCGTGGCGGACATTACCGTATGGTGGTGGAAAACCATGTAGCTTCCAGACTCATATCCCCTATCGTGTCAGCTCTGAACGCATCTGCACTCCAACAGAAAGTGTCATTCCTTGAAGATAGTCTCGGCAAGACCGTTTTCCCAGAAGGAATGACGCTCATGGATATGGCGAGGACTCCGGGAAAGAGCGGCTCACGACTCTTTGATACAGAAGGTGTCGCAACAAAGGACTGCGCCATAATAGAGAAGGGAAAGGTGTGCAGGTATTTCGTAAACACTTACATGTCGAAAAAGATGGGTATTGACCCTACTATAGAGGACCTTTCCCGTCCGGTACTTATGCCGTACATGAGAGGAGAAGATTTGGGTTCAGAGGAAAAAGAAGTATCTTTGCAGTCCGTTCTGAGTAAATGCTCAAACGGAATATTAGTGACCGGATTCAACGGAGGCAACTGCAATCCTTCCACCGGAGATTTTTCTTTCGGTATTGAGGGATTTGCATTCAGCAAGGGAAAGATAACTCACCCCGTAAGGGAGATGCTGATAACCGGCAATATCATAAGCCTTTGGAACAACCTTATTGCTGCCGGCAACGACTACCGTCCAAGCGCAAGATGGCAGGTCGGAACCCTCGCCTTCGAGAATGTATCATTCTCAGCATAATGATTGAAAGAAACAAATTAGAAAATATGAAAATCGCACAGAACACAGTAGTAGAATTCTGCTACGAACTTGAAGTTGACGGACAGATCGTCGACAAGACAACAAAGGAAAGACCACTTGACTATATCCATGGAACCGGAAGTCTTCTTCCAAAGCTCGAAGCTCACATCGAGGGAATGGAGCCAGGTGCAACATTTGACGTAACCCTTTCACCTGCTGACGGATATGGTGAAATTGACCCAGACAGGATCATTGACCTGCCAAAGTCTGCATTCGAGGTGAACGGAGAGATTCGTGAAGACCTGCTCGTTGTCGGCAACACTATCCCTATGATGAACAGCATGGGTGGAGTAATCCCTGGTGTAGTCATAGAAGTTTCTAAGGATTCTGTAAAGATGGACCTGAACCATCAGATGGCCGGCAAGACACTTCATTTCACCGGAGAAGTCCTTACTGTACGCGAAGCAACTGAGAAAGAGCTTACAGAAGGTCTGCACGGAGAGTACGTACACACATGCGGCGGTTGCGGCGGTGGATGTCACGGACACGAGGGCAGCTGCCACGAAGGT
>JAEIGA010016661.1_pt1 | contig 11175 bp, 9 predicted proteins | sample 9270691 | NCBI WGS metagenome assembly JAEIGA01 (sample SAMN17057246, study PRJNA624740) | gut metagenome | biome: biome; isolation source: fecal sample | host: Bos grunniens | place: China: Xizang | collected 2019
CACAAGGTTTGAAACGATACCCGTAACTTTACCAGTTGTTTTCATATTGTTTGTTGTTATTTTGTTTGCTGTTTGTAGATTCCTCGCCAAGCTCGGAATGACTATTCGTTGTATTCGACTCCTTTGAATGTACCGCGCACCTCTTCGACAAGCTTCTTGAACATCTCGCGTCCGGTGTTCTCATCGAGGATGAGCCATCTGCGGATGATCATCATCTTGACCATCATTCCGAGTATCTTGTCGAAATTAAGATAGTCGAAGATCGTGATCTCGTCGATCTTGTCCCAGTAGAGGTCGTCGATGCCTCTTTCCCTGGAGAGGATGTCGTGGCCTTCGAGGATGCTCTGCAGCCTTGCAGATTCCTTGAATTCCGGCTCCTCCGGTTCAAGTCCGGTCTCCTCCTTTTCAGGATCTCTGAGAGAGAGCACATCCTTTTCAGGATCTCTTCCCAGTGCCTGATTCAGATACCTTACCTTCTGGTTGCGTACGTTAAGGTCAAACTGGAAGAACTCCCTTATGAATCCTAGTCTGTGCGCAAGTGCCTCCTTGTAGAGTTCGGGACCGATCTGATCCTTGTCGAATCCTTTTACGATGAAGTCGAGAGCCTTGTTGTCCTTTTCTGACAGAAGTGCTCTGACCTGACCGATGTATTCGTCAAGGCTCTTCTCTCCCTCTCTCCAGTCAGGAGTGAAGTCCGGAAGACCTGCTATGATATATACGTAATTGCTCATAGATACTGCACTATCTTCAGAATGACACTAGCCGAAAAGAAGCTTCTTGGTAGCTGGTCTGAGGTACTCTGAAATGAGCTGGCTGAAAGTCTCGTCAGTGAAGCTTACGAAATATCCTCCGTCCTTAGGACCGATCTGGAAACCGCCGGCGATCTTCTTTGAGAAAGATGCCTGTACGCCTGCTCCGATGATCTTGGCAAGCTCTTTTGTGGCGAATGGCTCGAGATCGTTCTTGAGTGACTCAGGGAGTACAAGGTTCAGATCAACAGGGCCGTCAGTTGTGAATTTCTCTGCGACTGCCTTGATGATGTCCTTGATGAAATCCTTTGAAGAAAGAGCTGTCTTTACAGCATCACCTGTCATCTTGCCCACGATGAGGGTTTCGATGTCTTTCTTAGTAGCTGCGATGCTCTGGCTGGCAGCCATCTTCACATCTGAGGCTGTCTTTGTCTTGATCTCGTCAGCCTGTTTCTGTGCGGCAGCGATGATACGCTCAGCCTCGGCCTGTGCCTTGGTGATGATATCGTCAGCCTGCACCTTAGCTTTAGCAAGAAGTTCTTCGCCTTCCTGCTTTCCTTTAGACAGACCTTCCTTATAGAGCTTGTCTGTCAGTTCCTGCAATTTGTTCTGCATATCCGGATATTTTGTATTGGTTATATTTTATTCCTTATCTTGGCAAAAATACTAATAAATCGGCGAGGAAACAACCTATTTTCATTTTAATTTTTAAAATAGTTTCATTTCTCGCCGATAAATTTCGCATTGGATTGATTTATAGCATGTTAAGGAATCAGAAACATTCCCTCAGGATGTTCACGATATTCCTCGATTTGCCCATTGTATAGAAATGGACTGCAGGCACTCCGTTGGCTATGAGGTCCTTGCACTGCATAGCGCACCATTCTGTACCGATCTCATAGATGGCTTCCTTGTCATCACCGGCCTTTGCTATTTCGGATGTCAACTCGATAGGGATGTCAAGGGAGAATGATTCCGGCAGCAGGCTGACCTGTCTGGCTGTCGAAATAGGTTTGAGTCCCGGTATTATCGGTACGGTTATTCCGGCTTCACGGCATCTGCGGACGAAGTCGTAATATACCTTGTTGTCGAAGAACATTTGTGTGATGACATAGTCTGCTCCGGCATCGACCTTCTTCTTCAGATTTGAAATATCGGTCTCGATGTTTGCCGCTTCAAAGTGCTTTTCAGGATAGCCGCCGACCCCGATGCAGAAGAACCTGTCGATTTTACGTTTCTGATAATTGGCGCTTCCTTGATATTTCCGGATTCCCTCTACAAGTTCGCTTGCGTATCTGTAGCCTCCCGGAGTAGGGGTGAATCGTTTTTCGCCGCTGAGGCTGTCTCCCCTGAGTGCTACTATATTGCTGATGCCAAGAAACTCCAGATTGTCAAGCTTGCTCTCGATTTCTTCGGTGGTAGTGCCGGCGCAGATGATGTGTGGTACCGTCTCGACCTTATATCTGGACATGATTGCAGTACACACGGTTGTCTCGCTGATGCGGTTGCGTACGAGATGGCGGCTGAAACTGCCGTCCGCCTCCTCGCGATATTCGAATTCGTCCCTGTGACTGGTGACATTGATATACTTAGGACTGAATTCCATAAAAGGAGCTATGCTTTCAAGCAGCTCGTCCTTGGTAAGGCCTCTCAATGGAGGAACTATTTCCAATGAGGGAAAAGCACTTTTGCTTTCCGCTATTATTTCCGATACCTTCATCTTCTGAATCACTTTCTTATTTCAACAAATGTCCGAGGAATTTCCTCGCATCTTCAGATGACATTCCTCTGCGTCGTGCATAGTCGTCGTATTGCTTCTGTGAGATTCTGCGTATTTCCGGATAGCAGGCTTCCGGATGGACGATGATAAGTCCGCAGATGCTTGATTCCGGAGTCATGGCGAAGCTGTCGGTCAGTCTTATTCCGAGACGATCGCTTTCCGGGAGCATCTCAAGGATATCCTTCTTCAATGTGTGGTCAGGACATGCTGCATAACCGGCAGCAGGCTTGATGACTTTCACATTCTCATTTCCAAGTTCCTTCTTCAGTCTCTCGTCGAGCCAGCAGGAGGCGGCTTCAGCAATGGTCATACGCACAGTGCGTCCTACAAGGTCTTCATATTTGTTGCTGCAGGCCGGGCAGCAGCAACCCTCTTCGTGTGCGTCATTGGCCTTTATGCAGATGGCGAATACTCCGAAGGCGGATGCCTTGCCTTCTCCTGACTGTATGACGAAATCGCTGAGCGAAAGCATCTTGCCGCTTTCCTGCCTTAGCATAGGCATTCGTCTCTCACCTTCCGGAGTCTGTATCACGATGTCTCCTCTGTCCGAGCTTGCTTTATGGAAACCGGCGCAGATGCGGATCGTGAAGTTGGCCATGGCGAGTTCGTCCTCAGCATCCCTTCTCAACTGCATGAGTTCGGCGACTTCAGGTACGGGACTTCCGTATCTCACTCCCCATATTGCGTGGAGCATCTTCCAGTCAAAGTACGGCAGGACGTCCTCTACCGGCACTTCCATATAATCTATGCCGACAGGCAATGCCAGGGTGTAGGTCTCCTCCGAGAATCCTTCAGTCTTGATCTTCCATTCAGGTTTTGCTGCCGGAGCTTCATTTGCCGAGATGTACAGCGAACGTATATTCTCCTGCTCATGATGCTGTTCAGCTTCAAATGCCTCCCTGTCAATCATACATTTCTTGGCCATTACTGCAGCAGCCGATGCGTCCGCTCCATAGAATACGTGATTGTAAAGAGGAGCAAGCTTTACGGCGGTGTGTACTGCAGATGTTGTCGCGCCGCCTATCATCAGAGGGATTGTCATATTCGCTTCCGACATCGCCCTGCAGAGTTCCTCCATCTGATAAAGAGATGGAGTGATGAGTCCGCTGACAGCTATGATGTCGGCCTTCTCTCTTACGGTTTCTTCCAGAATGGTCTCCTTATCGACCATCACTCCCAGATCCTTTACGTGAAATCCGTTGCAGGTCAGGACTATTGCAGTGATGTTCTTGCCTATGTCGTGCACGTCTCCCTTGACGGTGGCTATCACCACCTTAGGCCTTCCTCCTTCTTCTCCGGAAGAGTCCATATATGGCTCCAGCATCTTCACTGCATCCCTCATGACCTTTGCGGACTTGACCACCTGAGGCAGAAACATCTTGCCGTCTCCGAAAAGCTTTCCGACAGTCTCCATCCCTCCCATAAGCGGTCCTTCAATGATCTCCAATGCGCCTGAATATTTCTCCATCGCTTCTTTCAGATCAGCCTCAAGAGTGTTGGTATGACCTTTCACAAGGGCATTCTGCAGACGTTGTTCAAGGCTCTGAGCTGCATTCGGAATCTCCTCAGCCTGTCTTTCGGACGTGCCTTCATCTGCTTCAGCCTTCATTCTTGCAGCCTTGCCTATAAGTCTTTCAGTTGCCTGAGGATCACTGTTGAAGATGGCATCTTCGATGCACTTGAGCAGCTCAGGCTCTATTTCATCATATACCTGAAGCATCGAAGGATTCAGGATGGCCATATCCATTCCTGCCTTTATCGCGTGGTAGAGGAATGCGGAATGCATCGCTTCCCTGACCGTATTGTTGCCTCGGAATGCGAACGAGAGATTGGAAACACCTCCAGAGGTCAGTGCTCCCGGGAGATTGGCCTTTATCCATCTGACCGCCTCGATGAAATCTACAGCGTACCTGTTGTGCTCTTCCATTCCGGTACATATCGAGAGGATGTTGGCATCGAAGATTATGTTCTCCGGAGCGACTCCGGCCTTCTCCGTCAGCAGCTTGTATGCTCTTTTGCAGATAGCTGTCTTCCTTTCGAATGTCGTGGCCTGGCCTTCCTCGTCGAAAGCCATTACGACTATCGCGGCTCCGAACGAACTGATGATCCTGGCCTTTTCGATGAATTTATCTTCACCTTCCTTCAGACTTATCGAATTGACTATGCATTTGCCCTGGGCATTCTTCAGACCGGCCAGGATGGTATCCCAATGTGATGAGTCAATCATCAGCGCAGCCTTCGCTACTGCAGGATCGTTGGAGATGTACCTGACGAACCGCTCCATTTCTTTTGCGCTGTCAAGCATGGCATCATCCATATTGATATCAATTATTGTAGCTCCGTCTTCAATCTGTCGTGCAGCTATCAGCAGAGCTTCATCATATTTTCCCTCAGATATCAGGCGGGCAAACTTCCTCGAACCGGCCACATTTGTCCTTTCACCGACGTTGGTGAAGTTATTGCGCTTCACATCGATTGTGACAGCCTCCAGTCCGCTCACGGTAAGGTGTCTTTCTGTGAGTTCGCCGCGACCATCGGCAACCGGTCTTGGAGCGACCCCGTTCAGTGCTCCGGATATAGCCTTTATGTGAGCCGGGGTAGTGCCACAGCAGCCTCCGGCAATGTTCACGAGACCGTTTTCTGCCATAACCTTGATCTGAGATGCCATATCCTCAGGACTCTGTCTGTAGCCTCCCATCTCGTCCGGGAGTCCTGCATTAGGGTAGCAGCTTACGGCACAATTGCACCATCGTCCGATATCTTCGATCATAGGCATCAGCTCTGCCGCTCCGAGCGAGCAGTTCAGTCCGAACGACAGAAGAGGGTAATGACTGACTGAATTATAGAAGGCTTCGATAGTCTGGCCTGTCAATGTCCTTCCGCTCTTGTCTCCGACAGATACTGATATCATTACCGGGATCTGATCCAGCTGGGAAAGCGCTGACAATGCCGCCTTGACATTCAGTGCGTCAAAGCAGGTCTCAAGAAGGATGATGTCCGCTCCACCCTTTATAAGCGCCTCTGCCTGGGTCTTGTATGCTTGTCTGATCTGATCGAATGAATATGGTCGGAATGCCGGATCGTTCGCGTCTGGTGAAAGGGAGAGCGACTTGGAGGTAGGTCCGATGCTTCCAGCCACCCATACCTTGCGTTCCAGTCCTACCTTTGCAGCAATTGCCTGAGCCTCGTCTGCTGCTTCTCTTGCTATGCGTGCTCCTTCGTATGCCATTCTTTCAGCAAAGCCTTCGCATCCGTATTCTGCCTGTGAGACAGCATTTGCGCTGAATGTGTTAGTCTCTATGATGTCTGCTCCGGCGGCAATGTACTCCAGATGAATCTCCTTTATTATTTCCGGATGTGTAAGGTTGAGGCATTCGTTGTTACCTTTCAGCTCTTTCCCGCATCCGCTGAAGATGCTGCCCTTGTAATCCTCTTCCCCAAGTCCGAACCGCTGGATCATCGTGCCCATAGCACCATCCAGAATCAATATCCGTTTCTTTATAATGTCTGTGATTGTCATTATCTTTCGTGATTTCCGGTTACAAAGTTACTCCTTTATACTCAAAATAAAAAGTATGAGGCTAAGTTTATGACAATGAGCCAATTGCAAAATCTCCGTGCGGCCTGGTAGGCAGCACGGAGACTTTTAAGCGGATATGTGTCAATGAGTTGTAGCGATGTTATTAACCGAGGAAACTGAGGAGGATGCCGGCCGCAACAGCGGATCCGATCACTCCGGCCACATTCGGTGCCATTGCGTGCATCAGCAGATGGTTGTTCTTGTCAAACTCGCGTCCTACATTCTGGGAAACTCGGGCTGCATCAGGCACAGCCGACACTCCGGCGTTTCCGATAAGAGGATTGATCTTGTTCTCCTCCTTGCAGAAAAGGTTCATTATCTTGGCGAATCCCACTCCGCAGACTGTCGCTATCACGAATGACATAAGTCCGAGAAGGAATATCTTCACTGAGTTGCCGGTAAGGAATACATTGGCCTGTGTCGAACATCCTACAGTCACTCCGATAAGGATTGTAACCACATCGATGAGTGGACCGCGTGCAGTCTCGGCCAGACGTTTGGTCACTCCGCTTTCCTTAAGAAGGTTACCGAAGAAGAGCATACCCAGAAGAGGCATTCCGGACGGAACGATAAGGGCAGTGAGGATGAATCCCACGATAGGGAAGATGATCTTTTCCTTCTGGCTCACAGGTCTCGGGGTCTTCATCCTGATGAGACGTTCCTTCTTGGTCGTCATCAGAAGCATTATCGGGCGCTGGATCACCGGTACAAGAGCCATATATGAGTATGCTGATACGGCAATCGCACCCATAAGATGAGGAGCAAGCTTCGAAGAAAGGAAGATGGCTGTAGGGCCGTCTGCACCTCCGATTATGCCTATTGCTCCGGATTCTGCAGGTGTGAAGCCCATATGCAATGCTATGGTATATGCTCCGAATATGCCTATCTGTGCTGCTGCTCCGATCAGAAGGAGACGCGGCTGGGAGATGAGTGACGAAAAGTCAGTCATAGCTCCGATGCCCAGGAAGATCAATGGGGGATACCATCCTTTCTGGACTCCCTGATACAGGATGTTCATCACGGACCCCTGCTCGTAAATTCCGATCTGGAGGCCTTCTGTGAAAGGTATGTTTCCGATGATCATTCCGAAGCCTATAGGTACCAGAAGTAGAGGCTCCCAATCCTTGACGATGGCCACTGTGATGAAGGCTATTCCGATGCATATCATCACAAGGTGCTGCCAGGTCATATTTGCAAAACCTGTATATTGCAGAAACTGCTGCAGGCTTTCAAAAATGGTATTCATGATGTCAGAAAGAGTTGCTTATCCGATTGTTACGATAGGTGCTCCCTCAAGGATGGAGTCTCCCTTGTTTACGTGAATGGCTGTCACTGTTCCATCCTGCACAGCTTCGATGGAATTTTCCATCTTCATGGCCTCGAGTACCGCTACCTCCTGTCCTGCCTTTACCGCGTCGCCTACATTCACCTTAACAGCGATGATTACTCCCGGAAGCGGACTGGTGACCGGTTTGCCTGCACCTGCTGATGCCGGTTTCGGTGCTGGGGCATTCTGAGGTGCCGGTGCACTTGGAGCAGCAGTCACGGGAGCCGTTACGGCCTGTGCAGGCATAGCCTGAGAGTCCTCCAGTTCTACCTGATAGTCTTTCCCGTTTACCTTGACCGAAGCTGTCTTGCCTTCCACTGCGCCGATCTCTACATTGTATTCGTTGCCGTTGATCCTGAATTTATAGGTTTTCATATATCACTTTCTTTTAATGGTTATTATGTAGCTTTCTATGTCGTGTACTGTGTCATTGAGATACTGATGAAGAGCCATTCCTATGGCTGCGTATGTCTCACCGTTAAGCTCCTGGTCCAGAGCCAGCGCTATGGCGGCGGCCTCCTCTTCGCTCGGCTGTCCTCCTTTTACGGACTTTGTGACGTCCTTCTTTTTTCTCTTCGGCAATGATATGGTGCCGGACGAGAGCTTTCCTATGAAGCTGTATGCGAAAAAAAGAACGATAAGTGCACAGAATACGACAGAAACCGACACGAGGGTTATGATGAGCCCGTGCGGATCCTTCTCGGCCATTTCCGCGCTCTTCTGGAGTACGTTTGCCGATGTCTGCAATATTGCCAGTCCTGTCATATTTATAATGGTAGATTATCGTGTTTCTTCCAAGGATTCTCCTGCTTTTTTCCTGCAAGCTGCTCCAGGGCACGGATGATACGGAAACGTGTGTTGCGAGGCTCTATCACATCATCGATGTAACCATAACTTGCGGCGTTGTAAGGATTGCAGAAAAGATCATTGTATTCCTTCTTCCTTTCTTCCGTTGCCTTGGCCTGCTCCATAGGGTCTGCAATATCCTTTATTTCCTTTGAATATAGGATCTCGACTGCACCCTCAGCTCCCATCACGGCTATGTTGGCTGATGGCCATGCATAATTGATATCTCCGCGTAACTGCTTGCAGCTCATTGTGATATGAGCTCCTCCGTATGACTTTCTCAGAGTGACGGTCACTTTCGGAACAGTAGCTTCTCCGTAAGCATAGAGGAGTTTCGCTCCATTGGTGATGATGCCGCCGTATTCCTGCTGAGTACCGCAAAGGAAGCCCGGAACATCAACCAATGTCACAAGCGGAATGTTGAATGCGTCGCAGAATCGTACGAAACGGGCAGCCTTGCGTGAAGCGTTGATGTCAAGAACTCCTGCAAGGATCTTAGGCTGATTGGCAACTATGCCGACAGAACGTCCGTTCATACGTGCAAAACCTATGATGATGTTCTTTGCCCAGCTCTTGTGCACCTCAAGGAACTTTCCTTCATCCACAATGCTTCCGATGACCTGATACATATCGTAGGCCTTGTTCGGATTGTCCGGGATGATGTCGTTGAGAAGATCGTCCACACGTCCTGCTGGGTCTGCCGTATCCACGATAGGGGCCTGCTCACGGTTGTTCGAAGGAAGGAAGCTGAGCAATGTCTTGATTGTCTGTATGCCTTCCTGCTCGCTGTCGGCCGCAAAATGTGCCACTCCGCTCTTGGTGGAATGTACGCTGGCACCTCCGAGCTCTTCCTGTGTGACGTTCTCGCCGGTCACTGTCTTGACAACCCCAGGTCCAGTAAGGAACATATATGACGTGTCCTTGATCATCACGGTGAAGTCTGTGAGGGCAGGGGAATATACGGCTCCACCTGCGCACGGACCGAAGATACCGGAAATCTGAGGCACGACTCCTGATGCGAGGATGTTGCGTTCGAAGATCTCACCATATCCGGCAAGTGAACAGATTCCCTCCTGGATACGTGCTCCTCCTGAGTCGTTCAGAGCAATGAAAGGTACTCCTGTGCGTACTGACAGGTCCATTACCTTGCATATCTTCTGAGCCATAGTCTCTGACATCGATCCTCCGGATACGGTGAAGTCCTGTGCAGATACATAGACAAGCCGTCCGTCTATCGTTCCCATACCTGTCACTACTCCGTCTCCGTCAAATTTCGTCTTTTCCATTCCGAAATTCGTACAGCGGTGCTGAACGAACATATCGAATTCCTCGAAGCTGCCTTCGTCAAGAAGAAGTGCAAGTCTCTCGCGTGCGGTGAGCTTGCCTTTCTTATGCTGCGCTTCGATCCTTTTCTGGCCTCCGCCCATTCTTGCAATTGTTCTGCGTTCTACCAGTTCCTTTATCTTTTCCTGTTGAATGCTCATAATATTATATTGCTGTTGTCAGGTTTTAGTTATGATACGGACAAAGATAATATTTTTTTTGACCTGCAGGATTCCTGACAAAGAAAAACCGATGACTCTTTTGAAGTCATCGGTCTTAAGATGTATGTCGTAAGTGCTTTACGGCTGCATTGTTGTATAAACGTTCTGTACGTCATCGTCCTCCTCGATACGCTCGATGAGCTTCTCGATATCAGCCTTCGCGTCACCTTCAAGAACCTTGAGGTCCACATTTGGGAGGCGGGTGAATTCAGCAGCGATGAGCTCGTATCCATTGTCCTCGATCCATTTCTGGATAGTATTGAATGCGGTGAACTCGCCGTAGAGTACGATTTCCATTTCCTCGTTGTCGTTCTCTTCCTCGAAGATCTCCTCCACCCCGTAGTCGATGAGCTCAAGCTCAAGTTCCTCGAGATCGTATGGGTTGGCAGACTTCATACGGAACATACACTTGCGGTCGAACATATAGTCAACGCTTCCTGAAGTACCGAGTGATCCGCCGCTCTTTGTGAAGTATGAACGTACATTAGCTACAGTACGGTTGTTGTTGTCGGTAGCAGCCTCTACAAGTACAGCGATACCGTGAGGACCGTATCCTTCGAATACTACCTCCTTGTAGTCAGCCTGATCCTTGTCTGTCGCTCTCTTGATTGCGCGCTCGATGTTGTCCTTAGGCATATTCTCGCTTCGTGCAGTCTGGATAAGCGCACGAAGGCGTGGGTTACCTGTCACATCAGAACCACCCTGCTTTACAGCAATGGTGATTTCCTTTCCGATCTTGGTGAAGACGCGGGCCATGTGACCCCATCTCTTGAATTTACGCTCCTTACGGAACTCAAACGCTCTTCCCATAATTATCTTGCCTCAATACGTCCGATATACTTGTCAATCTCGTAAGCCTCTACTGACTGAGGATACTGATCCTTGATCTTCTTATAGAATGAGAGAGCCTTTGCATTCTCGCCGAGCTTCTCTGCAACGAGGCCGGCCTTAAGGAGGTAAGTCGCAGCGAACATATTGTCAACGACACCTGCTGCCTGCTCGAAATATCCGAGAGCCTTCTTATAGTCCTCGAGTCCTACGTATGCATCACCGATGCAAGCCTTTGCTCGTGCAGAGAGGATAGCGTCCTTTCCGTTGTAAGCCTCAAGGTAGTTGATTGCAGACTCCCAGTTGCCGAGCTGGAGCTCGCATACGCCTGCGTAGAAGTTTACTGACTTGCCAGCCTTTGTACCGTACTCGTCAAGTACCTGTACGAAACCGAGTACATTGCCGTCACCGTTAAGTGCGAGCTCGTAGTTGCCGTTGCGGAAGTTCTCCTCAGCGAGAGCCATCTGACCCTGAGCCTCGGCAACCTTTGGCTGGTGAACGAACTTGTGCCAGCAGAATAC
>JAEIGA010016662.1_pt1 | contig 11175 bp, 7 predicted proteins | sample 9270691 | NCBI WGS metagenome assembly JAEIGA01 (sample SAMN17057246, study PRJNA624740) | gut metagenome | biome: biome; isolation source: fecal sample | host: Bos grunniens | place: China: Xizang | collected 2019
AACGGGAAGCTGAAATAAAATCTCAGGCACAGCTTTTTTTGAAAGATTTCAATTCAAAATTGCCTGAAAGCATGGAACTTGAATATGAAGGATTTTACAGAAGAGGATTCTTTGTAACCAAAAAGAGATATGCCGTTATCGAAGACGGAGAAATAATAGCTAAGGGACTTGAATTGGTTAGAAGAGACTGGGCTCCAATCGTTAAGGAAACTCAGGAAGCCGTCCTCATGGCATTGCTCGGAGAGGGAGATGCCGAAAATGCAATAGCTGCAGTTAAAAAAGTGCTTAAAAGAATCCGAAAAGGAGATGTTGAAAACAAGGAATTAATCATCCACACACAAATTAACAAGCCTCTGAAAGACTATAAACAGGTTGGACCTCATGTAGTAGCTGCCCAAATCATCGAAGAGCATGGAATCAAGGTAACAAGAGGTACCATCATTCAGTATATAATAAAAAAAGGAAAGGGTTCAATAAGCCAGCGGGCAGTGCCATACGAATACAGCGAAGGTATTACATATGACAAAGAATATTACATCAACAATCAGATAATACCTGCCGTTGGACGTATAATGGAACCGTTAGGCTATTCTAAAAAAGATTTGCAGGACTTGGCTGTCGGTGAAAAACAGCAAAGCCTTGATGCATTCTTCTAGCTACAATATTGTATTGACATCACCGATATTTTCAATAACAGTTATGTCCAATTGCTCTCTTTTAATGTAATCCCTATCGTCTTCAGTAACATCAGAATTGACTAAAATAGCACTCATACCTGCATTAACAGCACCTAAAGCATCTTCCCTAAACTTGTTTCCAACCATTACTGACTTTTCAGGATCACCATTCATCTTTCTCAAAGCAACATCATAAATCAGCCTGTCCGGTTTCTTTTTGCCCACTTCTTCAGAGGTAATTACCTCATCGAAAAATGAATATACATTTAAACGGACAAGTTTTTCCCATTGCTTAATGGTAATTCCATTGGATATAACGGCCAAACGATATCCCTGACTTTTAAGATAAATTAATGTGTCAATAGTATCAGCAAAAGGCCTTAAAAGAGACATTTTAACATTATGGTAAGTAATCATACCCAACGCTACAAGCATCGGATCTTCATGGCCCAAAACTACCTGGGTTAGCACATTGAAGTGTTTACCATAATTAGAACCTTTTTCACGAATGATGGTTTTCAAAACACCATAAGCTTCGTCCTTGTCCAAAGGCAATCCATTGTCAACCATTAATTCAATAGCTGCTTTTCTTGCAGTCTGTGCGAAAGTGGAAGTATCCAATAATGTATCATCCACATCAAAAAATACTACACGATCGTCTTCCATAGCTCTATCAACCATATTAGTCACCTTTATTAAAATCAAGTTCTAAAGTAACAGGACAATGATCAGAACCATAAACATCACTTAGAATGGTAGCTGATTTGACATTGTCTTTAATTTCTTCATTAACATAAAAATAATCCAGTCTCCATCCGGCATTCCTCTGACGGGCACGTGTACGGTAACTCCACCAGGTGAAGTTGTCCTCACCTTCATCAAACATACGGAAGGTATCGACAAAGCCCGCATCTTCCAGTTCATCAAGCCATGCACGCTCTTCAGGAAGATAACCGGATTTTCCTTCACAGTTTTTAGGATTGTAAACATCAATAGGGTGATGTGCGATATTGTAATCTCCTGTAATGACAAGGTTCTTGCCCTGACTTTTAAGTTCCTTCAGTTCCTCAAGCAAAGCATTGCAGAAAGCCACCTTGAAATCCAGCCTTTTAGCTTCCATGCCGCTGTTAGGGAAATAGATATTATAAAGAATAAAGTCTTCAAATTCAACTTTCAAGACTCTTCCTTCACTGTCAAGCTCTTCAATGCCCAGTCCACGTGTAATGTCAATGCTTTCTATTTTGGAATAAGTCGCAACACCGCTGTATCCTTTCTTTTCCGCCTCGTTAAAGTATGAATCATAATCTTCAACATTAGCTAATTTCTTTGGAATATCATCTTTGGTTGCCCTTACCTCCTGAAAGTTAATGATGTCTGCATCAGTATTATCAAACCAATCCCAGAATTCATCCTTTTTAGAAACGGCTCTGATTCCATTTACATTCCAAGAAACTAACTTGATAGACATTATAATTTCACTCCATCATCTAATTTAAGTTCACGAAGCCATTTGATATCACTCTTGTAAAGCATACGGATATCAGATACATCATATCTGATCATGGCCAGTCTTTCAATACCCAAACCGAAAGCAAGAGCAGGTTTATCAATACCCAGAGGCTTCAATACTTCCGGTCTGAACATTCCGGCTCCTCCAAGTTCAATCCAGCTTTCCTTTTCTTCGAGATAGATTTCGGTTTCAGTAGACAAATAAGTATAAGGGAAATATGCAGGTCTGAACCTTACTTCAAAACCAAGCTTCTTATAGAATTCCTTCAAAGTACCTAAAAGATTTTGGAAACTGATTCCTTCATCACAGACAAGTCCTTCAACCTGATGGAATTCAGGCAAATGCTTATAATCGAAAGTTTCTCTCCTGAATACTCTTCCTACAGAAAACATTTTGATTGGAGGTTCGAATTCATAAAGATGCTTGGTTGAAATACCTGTTGTATGAGTTCTTAAAACACTTTGGCGTGCAACATCTTCACTCCAATCATATTGCCAACCAATAGAACCTGTTTCTCCACCGTTTTCATGAGTTTCAGCAGTTAATTTAACCAAATCAGCATCAGGCAAATCGCAGGTCAACGGATTTTTAAGATAGAATGTATCCTGCATTTCACGGGCAGCATGATCCTGAGGCTGGAAGAGTGAATCGAAGTTCCAGAATGCAGATTCAACATAATCACCCTTATCTTCAGAGAATCCCATATTCAAAAAGATTTCACGAATCTCATCAATGATTACCCTTAAAGGATGCTTTTTACCTGCAAAAACTACTGGAGCTTCAGCATTAATATCATAAGGGCGATACTGTAAGTTTTTCCATTCACCGTCTTTTAATTGCTGGTGTGTTAATTGAGTAGCCTGCTCCTGTATGGTGAATCCATGCTTAAGAATTTCTTCACCTTTAGGCAGAATTTTAAAAGAATGTGAGGTTTCCTTTTTAATGTTTAAAATGTTTTTTCTACCTGTGAGCTTTTTAAAACCATCCCTTAAATCGTCCGTGAAAAGTTTGACACCATCAGCATTGGCTTTAAGATAATCCAGTACTTTTTCATCAGTACCAAGTTTTTCTGAAAACTCCTTACCGAAGTCTGTGATATTTACTACACCCTTATCGATTTGAGCCCAATCCTTACGGCGTAACCATCCAAGAGCAATATTTGCCTCTTTTTTATCTACACCGGTTTCATTAGCCAAATCCTTCATATTAATTTGATTTTTTTGGGCTAAAACCTCCAAAATCCTTCTCTCTGGAAGCCCATGTTCTGCATAATGAAGACCATCTTCGGTTAGGGAATAGGTTTCCTGGACTTTTTTGTCAACTTCAATAATGTCTTTTGATGCAAGAGAACCGGCAGCACTCATTACTGATTTGATATCCATACCTGAATTTTCAGCAATATCTTCAGGAGTAGCCTCCGGATTTGCTTCTAGTTCTTTTAAAAGTTTCTTTTCATAAATATGTAATTCATTAATGGTTTTTTCAATATCCTCACTCATTTAAACACCATAGTAATTATCATTAATAATAGTATAATATATATTTTAATTAATTAATAAATATATTGAAAAACACCTCAAAAAAGCAAATTTTTAAAGCATGAACAAATTTTTTAAGTGACCGATTATAAATATCATATAAAGTTGATTATTATGGAAGCAAATGAAGATATTGATTTGATTGTAAATCATCCACAAGAAGCAATAAACAAATTAGCAGTTCCGATTGTTATAAGTAACCTGTTTATGATATTGAACAACATCATTGATGGTGTTTGGGTTGGCGGACTTGGTGCTGATGCATTGGCAGCCGTCGGATTTGTAACACCACTCTTTTTGACTTTGGTAGGTTTTGCAAATGGTCTTGGAGCAGGTTCCAACAGTCTAATTGCAAGATGCATTGGAGCTAAAAAGTATGAGGCTGCAGGAAACAGTGCAATTCACTCAATGATGCTGAGTATAATAGTGACCATAATAACAACAATCCTGATTTTTATAATTCTAAAACCCCTATTGTATCAAATGGGAGCGGGCGAAGTAATTACGGATGCCTTAAATTACGGATATATCATAATGGCAGGAAGCTTTTCCATATTCATCCCTGCAATGATGTCTGCAATATTCCGTTCACAGGGAGAAATCAAAAGGGCATCCTATCCGCTGATGTATACAGCTATAATTAACATGATTCTAGACCCTATATTTATCTATGTTCTGAATCTGGACGTTAGCGGAGCTGCAATAGCTACAGTAATAGCTGCAACAATACCTATGTTTCTAATGATGTACTGGATGTTTGTCAAAAGAGACAGCTTTCTGAAAATCAGAATGAAAGAGTACAAACGAGATTTAAACATCTATAAGGACATTCTGGTTGTAGGTATTCCTGCAAGCCTTGAGCAATTCGTTCTGTCATTCGTATCCATCATGATGAATTACTGGCTGACATTGCTTTCAGGAACAATCGCCGTTGCATCATATACTGCAACATGGAGGCTGATTTCAATTGGAATTGCACCGCTGATTGGTATTGGAGTGGCATCATTGACAGTGGGAGGTGCCGCATATGGAGCCAGAAATTATAAGAACATGAAAATAGCCAGGAATTACGGAGTTAAGATAGGTTTAATTTCCTCCATCCTAATCTGTGCTTTCTGTTTTATTTTTGCACAACCCCTATCACACATATTTGCATATTCAACAAACAGCGCACTCCTATCTGCAAGAATAACTGAAGCTATTAGAATCCTATGTTTCTTCTTACTGGCAATGCCTTTAGGTATAATTGCCGGAAACCTATTCCAAAGTATGGGAAAAGGAACAATAGCTTTAATATTTACAATTTTAAGGTCATTAATTCTTGAAATTATATTTGCATGGATATTCGGATTCGTTTTAGGATGGAATGATGTTGGAATATATCTCGGTTTAGTGTGCGGAATGGCTGTAGGTTCCATTCTTTCATTTGGATATCTTAACTATTATCTTGTGAAAATAGAAGATTACTTTAAAGCGAGTTAAAAAATTAATTTAAAGAACCTGAACATTATTTTTGAAAACAGTTTCTTTATAATATTCAATTTAACTTCAGGAGCGAAATCTTCATTTATTAAACCAGTATTCTTCCAGAATTCCGTGTCAGCTTCAATGGAATTATCCGTAAATGCCATGGCTCTCCATACATTGAAAAATACAATATCTCCAAATTTGGGATTGTGCAGTTTATTTGATTCAACATCATTATTGAATTTCACTGCCGTTTTATCTATTTGTGACGTTTCAAGTGTTTCCTTACCTCCACAGGCCATTGCAATTTTATACACCTTGTTTACACCCCAATGCCTTAACGTTTCATCAATATAGTTGGCTACCTTTTTATGACCTGCACCGGCAGTTGTAACAACAACCAAAGCTTTTTTCGTGAAGAACCGTGGCCTATGATAAAAGTAAGCTGTATGGTCTATGAAATTTTTCAAAAGGGCAGATACATTCATTGCATAGACCGGTGACGCTATAATAAGAGCATCACATTCCTTTATTTTTTCAACAATCGGCTGGACTTTATCGCAGTGAGGGCATCTGTCCTCTCCAATCATTATACAATTCATACAGCCCACACATATCGGAATCTGTTTTTCAATCAAATGTATTTCTTCAAAGTCTCCTTCCAAATTACTTGCCGCTTGCTTTATTACTTCATATGTATTTTTCTTTCTTGGAGAACCGTTAATTATTAAATATTTCATATTACAACCTACTTTAATTGACCGTCTAATACAAATTTTTGCCTATATTCAAATTTTTTGTCAAATTCATCAACATCATATACATCAACATCAAATACCTTGGGATTGGAAAATATTCCCATTTTATCTTTAAGCTTGCTTTCATCAAATATTTTTATCATGAAAAATGGACATTCATCAGAGGTATCTGTTCCATCCAAATACATATTATACTTTGATGCAGATACAAAGCCGAATCTGTGATAATAATTTTCATCACCAATGACTACAATGAAGGGAATTCCTTCCTTTTCAGCAAGATTTAAAGTGTATTCCATTAATTCGGATCCCCAACCCTGATTCTGACAGTCCCTGCGAATAGCTAAGGGACCCAATACAACTGCATCAATCTTTTCATCACCATAATCCAGTGAACCTATTGAATAATTAATATGGCCTACAATCCTGCCGTCGCTTTCAATAACATAAGCCAGATTAGAGATAAAAGAATCATCCTCCCTTAGATTATGCACAATATAATGTTCAAATGCTCCCGGACGATATACATTCCAAAAGGAGTCCCTTACAAGATTTTCAACTTCCAAATAATCTTTCTGCGATTCAAGTCTTATCTTAATATTATTTCCCCCACTAAACTTTTACGGAATTATAGATTAATTTAATATGATTTTGCGTCTTTTTACCAAATTCCGCTAAAAATTTCTCATCATCTTCAGGATAATTGACAATAAAATGTTCTATCAGTAAAAACAGGCCATAATAATAGAATGACTCAGCAAGATGTTTTGTATTACTGTCTTTTTTAATCAATTCCTTTTCTTTCATCAAATCAAACAGAGCAATCCATCCATTAATCGGACCATCAATAATAGCTTGCTTTACAAATGTTCGGATTTTTTCATTGTGATAAGCTTCAACCAAAATGATTCTGGTTATTTTCATCATTTCATCTTCTTTTAGCTTATCGATATAGAATTCCAATCCGAAATTATAGAAGTAATCAAATCCCACATTCAGATTTTCACTTGCCTGTGCTATTGGAATCTCCTCTTTCGTCATTACTCCAATATAATAATCAAGTATCGAATCCAAAATTGATTCTTTACTTTTAAAATGATTGTATATTGAGCTTTCCTTTATTCCAACTTCTGAAGCAATTTTTCTGACAGATACACCGTCATATCCATATTGCGAAAACAAATCAATTGAAATATGAAAAATTTTTTCTTTATTATTCATAACTAACACTTGTTAGTTAAATATTTGAATTAATAAAATATAAAAGTATTGAAAAAAAATAAAAAAAAGAAGTTAAAGAAGTTATTCTTTAACCTGCAATTGTAACTTTGTTTCCAACTGAACAGCCGTTGTAGGATGAAGTAATAATATAACTGCCAGGCATTAAGTTAATATTAAGCTTAGCTATACCATCACTTCCAGATGTACGGTAATAGAACACACCATTAATGTTGAATTCTACTTTTTGGTTTGCTAAAGGATTACCCTGACCATCCAATACTGTTGCATTGAATGTAGATCCGTCCCTGTATTTCATGAATAAATCTTCTGTCATTAAAGTAGGTAATACAGTAATGTTGTTTGAAACCATACATCCGTTATAATTAGCTGTGATTACGTATTTACCAGGCTGCAAGTTAATATTTAATTTAGCTTCACCTGATTCGTTGGTTTGTCTGGTATAGAATACTCCGTTAATGTTGAAGGTTACGTTTTTACCAGCGCCAACAGGATTACCTGCATCGTCAAGGATTTTAACTACATATTGAGAAGCGTTTCTATAATATTTAGTTAAATCAGTATTGTTCACAATGGAAGATAAAACAGTTATATTGTTAGCTGCTTGTTCTCCGGTTTTTGTGTTATATGCTGTAATGACATACTCACCAGGATTTAAATTAATATTTAACTTAGCAGTACCGTTTTCATTTGTTTTTCTGGTATAGAATACTCCATTAATGTTAAAAATCACATCTACACTCTCAAGTAAATCGCCTTCACTGTCAGTGAAAGTTGCATAGTACTGGGTACCGTTTCTATAGATTTTAGTAATGTCCTTACCTTCAATAGTAGTCATGACGGTAACATTAGCATCTGCAGTTAAATTATGTTTGTCATCCACATAGGTTGCAGTTACTGTATAATTACCTGCATTTAAGTTGATGTTAATTCTTGCTGTACCGTTTTCATCAGTAACTCTTGTGTAGTTTCTGCCATTGATAAAAATGGTAATTGATTTGTTTGAAACAGGATTACCGTCAATATCAGTCAACATGAACTCTAACGGTTTAGCATTACCGAAGTATTTTTCTAAACCTTCACTTGTAAGGAAGTATTTATCCATTTTTGGAGTGTTGTTGTAAACAGATGAAGTTTCAGGGTCGAAATCAACAGATGCATCACCAGTTAATTCATTTGCAACCAAATAGTTATCTTTTACCAATGCTTCGATTTTGGATACATCAATAGTGTATTCACCCATAACAGTAATGTTGTTGTCTGTTATTGTTGCTTTACCTAATCCGCCTAAAAATGCGGTAGAATCAGTATCATTTGATAAAACAGATATGTTATTACCTTTTACGGTTACATCTTTAGATAATGAATAAATACCAATTACACTATCACCGCTAATTAACATATCATTTCCTTCAACATTTTCTTTTAATCCACCTAATTCCATAGCATAAGCTGTTTGTGCATTAGCAGTAATAGTATTGTTCACATAATCAGCAGTTACATTACCATTTGACATTGCAGAATAAATAGGATATACAACACCTTCAGCATTAGTTTCAATCCTATTGTCTTTGACAATACCGCTAGATGGTCCTTCAACATCAATACCGTTAGCATAGAAATCATCTGACTCTACAGAAATAGTATTGTTTTCAACAGTGAAATTTTCACCGGAAATCACTAAACCATAAATGTAGGAGTGTCCATTTGCTTCAATCTCATTATCTTTAACAATAGAATTATTTGACTTAATATCTAGTGCATAAATGGTATCATACTCTCCAACAACACCATCATAGTTTACAAAAATAGTGTTATCTTTCATAGTTAACTCAGGAGAATCAACAACAATACCTTCACTTATAACAATGCCTACCCAGTTTCCATCAGGATCCGGTCTCCAGTCAATGCTGCATGACGGTATAGCAATATAGAACTCATTATCCATCACTGATGGTTCAATACAGTCTTTTAAGTAAACCGCATTGTTAACAGTCGTACCGTTAGTGTTACCAGAATAAGTTAGGTTGTTATAATTAATACCAATATCCGTACCTTCAGCAAAGATTCCATAGGAATCAGCCAAACCATTATCTTCAACAGTTATATTATTTCCGTTAATAGTAACAATACCTTTTTCAGTAACAAGCCCTCTGGAAGTAGAAATAATCTTATTAAATTCTATATCTGCATTGGAGCCAATTGTGTGAATACCCACAGTCATCGGTTCGAATGAATCAGTAGTTGTGGAGTTTCCTAAGTTTTCACCTAAAACATTGATTTCATTTCCAACGATATTCGTGTCTTTAGATTTAGCAGCAATACCTGTAGTCTTATTACCTGCTACAAGGATAATATTACTCTGCACATTTTCAGCACTTCCGCATAGCTCCATACCATAGACAATATCAGAAACAGCGATAATAGTGTTGTTAAGGTATTCAACTTCCAGGTCTCCACCGTTCATACCAGAGTAAACTCCATAAGCAACAACAGGAGAACCCGCTTCAATGTAATTATTGCTGATTACAGTATTAGTTGATGCTTCAACTTCAATACCGTTAACATAATTATCAGATTGCATGGCAATGGTATTGTTATTTACAACAGAGTCGTCAGCTTCAATATATAATCCGTAGATGTATGAGCGGCCTACACCAGAAATAGAATTTTCTGAAACAATAACATTTTCTGAATCTTTAATATCAACACAATAAATGGTATCAAATGCACCAATAACCTGATTGGCTTCAATATCAATTGTATTTCTAGATAATTCCATATTAGAACAGTTATCGAATACTAAACCTTCAGAAACAGGGAACTTGACCCAGTTACCACTTGAAGGCGGAACTTCTTTCCAAACAACCGCACATGATGGTATAGTGATATCGAAGATATTATCCTTCACAAATGGATCAATACAGTCTTTTAAGTTAACTGCATTGTTAACAGTCGTACCGTCAGTGTTACCGACATAAGTTATGTTGTTTCCATAGATACTGATGCCTGCACCTTCAGCTAGGATTCCATAGGAATCATCCAATCCATTATCAGTAACATTAACCACATTGTACTGAACAACAGAATCACTATCCTCAACAACAATACCTCTGGAATTGGAGTTGATTATATTTTCTTCAACAATTGAATCAGCAGAACCAACCACATAAACACCAACAGTCATCGGTTTGAATGTATCTACAGTTGTGGAGTTTCCTAAGTTTTCACCTAAAGCATTTATGACATTATTAAAGATATTTACCTGATCAGATTTAGAAGCAATACCTATAGTCTTATTACCGAGTACAGTAATTTCATTAGCTTCTGCATATTCAACATTTCCGCATAATTCCATACCATAGACAATATCAGAAGTAGCCATAATAGTGTTGTTAAGGTATTCAACATCCAAGTCTCCACCGTTCATACCAGAGTAAACTCCATAAGCAACAACAGGAGAAACCACTTCAATGTAATTATTGCTGACTACAGTATTAGTTGATGCTTCAATTTCAATACCGTTGACATAATTATCAGATTCCATGAAAATGGTATTGTTATCTACAACAGCATCCTCAGCTTCAATATATAAACCGTAGAGGTATGAGAATCCATCACCAACAATAGAATTATCAGTTACATTAACATTTTCTGAATCTTTAATATCGATACAATAAATGGTATCAAAATCACCGACAACAGAATTGGCTTCAACAGTTACATCATTATTGCTTAATATCAAGTCGGAACAGTTACTGAATACTAAACCTTCAGAAATAGGGAATTTAACCCAGTTACTGCTTGCAGCAGGAATTTCTCTCCAATCAACCGCACATGATGGTATAGAAATATCAAAGACATTGTCCTCCACTACTGGTTCAATACAGTCAATTAAGTTAACTTCATTGTTAATAGTATCACCAATAGTGTTACCGACATAAGTGATGCTGTTATAATTAATACCAATAACTGTACCTTCAGCA
>JAEIGA010016663.1_pt1 | contig 11175 bp, 7 predicted proteins | sample 9270691 | NCBI WGS metagenome assembly JAEIGA01 (sample SAMN17057246, study PRJNA624740) | gut metagenome | biome: biome; isolation source: fecal sample | host: Bos grunniens | place: China: Xizang | collected 2019
TCTGCGGTCCGTCAGGCCGTCTGGTTGAGATCGAAATGTTTGCACACGGAGCTCTCTGCATGGCAGTTTCAGGCAAGTGCTACCTCAGTCTTCACGAATATGGCGCATCAGCCAACCGTGGCTCATGCTACCAGCTCTGCCGCCGTGCATACGATGTCCGCGACCGCGAAACAGGAATGGAACTTACCGTAGACAATAAATACATCATGTCTCCTAAGGACCTGTGTACCATCGAGTTCATGGACAAGATCATCGACGCAGGCGTGACAGTGTTCAAGATCGAGGGACGCGCACGTTCAGCTGAATATGTGAAGCGAGTGGCTTCATGCTACCGCCGCGCAGCAGATGCTGTGTGTGACGGCACATATACGCCGGAGTTCGGAACTGCCATGAAGGCAGAACTCTCGGAAGTGTTCAACAGAGGCTTCTGGGACGGATACTACCAGGGAGCACGTCTGGGCGAGTGGACAGATGTGTATGGCAGTTCGGCAGGACGAAAGAAGGCATACTGCGGAAAGATCACAAACTGGTTCGGCAAGCTCGGCGTGGCTGAGGTTCTTGTTGAGTCACGCACTCTCCAGGTGGGAGACAAGATCCTCATCATGGGCCCGACTTCAGGATGCGTAGAATACACTGTCCCTGAAATACGTGTTGACTTCAAACCGGTCCAGGAGGCGACCAAGGGTACCTATTGTTCGATTCCTATCGATTGGTCCAAAGTGGTTCCCGGTGCACGCGAGGAAGAACTTAACCTCTGCGGAGAAGGCTGCAGTGAAGCTGCATGCAAGGCCATCGAGGAGAACCGTCTGCGCCGCAGTGACAAGGTCTATATATGGCCGAAGGATTAGGAGGCAGTCAAATCCTTCAACACATCCAGTATAATCCAACAAATCTAGCATCATATGAAAAGTATTATATTAGCCATCGCTGCAACTTTAGGACTTTGTGCCTGCGAAGCCGGGTTGTTTGGAGAAGTCGGAAACGGGGTATCAATGACTCAGGAAATTGAGGTCGGAGATTTCGACAGGATTTCAATTCCTGACTTTGTGGACGTGTATTATACACAGACCTCTGACCAACAAAGCGTTTCTCTCACTTGCGATGAGAATCTCACAGAGTATTACAAGATCCATGTGAGGGATGGGGAACTTATAGTGGATTGCAAACGTTCCTTTTATAATAAGATTGACACATACGTAACAATCTGTTCTCCGGTACTGAACGGAGTGAAACTCAGCGGTTCCGGTGACCTCTTTATTGACGAAGTTGTGACAGCAGAAGATGACTTTACCATAGAGATTAACGGAAGCGGTGATGCAGACATTGCCGGAATCACAGCCAGATCCGTGACAACATCCTTGAGCGGCAGCGGAGATGTGGAAATTGAACAGATCGAAGCTGAGTCCGCAACGTTCAGAAGTAGCGGAAGCGGTGATATCGAGGTGGACAAGCTGACTGCAGAAAGCATTAAGGTAGCCACTACAGGATCAGGCGACTGCATTCTTAAATGCAAGGATGCCGGCACTCTTGACATCCAGATTTCCGGCAGCGGAGACATTACTGTCAGTGGCACAGCAAGAGCCATAGTGAACATATCCACCACCGGCAGCGGTGATTTCAACATGAACCGCCTCTCCCTTTCAGGCAAATAGTGACAATTGTGCATCTACGACTCACACTTATCATCAAGATTCTGCAACTCTGAAAATAAGTTTCAGGAACATACTTCCAAGATACCGTTTGGACAAAAATTCGCCATTTCATGCCCCAACGGTATCTCTTTTTACATATATCCGAAAGAACGGAGCACCGTTCGGACACAAATTCACGATTTTTTGTCCGAACTTTTTTGTCGAAGAATATATTGAGAGGAATAGCAGTCTAAAACACCAGACAACGACGGATACGCTCATCATTGATGCGCCATACCTTATAAAGTTCCTCAGCAATTTTCCGTTTTTCCTGCAACGGCAACTGATACACGGAGACCATGCCATATCGCTCCCGGATCATTGTATCAACCTTTGTACACAACTCTATATCTGACATCTGACGATAATCGGCTTTGCCCGCTTCAAACCGGAGCATTCTTTCCAGATCGAAACGTTGACAGACTCCCTTTTCAATATTCACTATATTGATTGGAGAACAATCATTCTTATCTTTCTCCTGTTCCTTCTCCCATTCTTCTGATGACTTTCTCGTCATATAATAATTAAAGGCACGGGGCGACACAAATAAATTTTCCATTTGAGGGATGTCCAGCACACTTTCTCTCATGAATACACCTGACGAATGCATCTTATAAGTATCCGGATATTCAGCCATTTTTCCGAGATATCTATAAAACGATTTTTGAGGTAGCAGGCTCTCATGTGGTGGCTTACCCATCTCCTTACGAAAAATAGCATTGACTGAAGAATGCGGATAAGCGTATGGAATAGGTGCCACACCATGATGCAGAGGATTCCTTAAAACATAACTTGCAGCAGCAAGCATGTGATTATAGCCCACCACTTCCATCGTAAAATGCGCCCTCTCACCTAACTTCCCCTCCCGCTGATATTTATGATTAAAGTACTTGGAGTAGGGCTGCCTGAATGCATACATAAAATCTTTGGGGAATGCAGTCTGAACCATCTGATGTGTATGATTGGACATAAACGACTCTGCCAAACCTGTCGAATCTGTCTTATACAGTGCCACTGCAAAACAATTGAAACCTCTGTGATAATCCTCGATATCTCGGAACATGATCTCGTCCCCTGCCGAAAGGCATAGATGATAAGTTTTCTTCATTACATTTATCCTTAACACGTTCGTACTCTTCAATCACTTTCACCTCTCTCTCGAAATGAATGAAATCCGGACAAATGTATTAAAACTTTCATATTGTTGAATCAGTTTTATTCTTTAAATAGCTATTCAAACACCGTTTGGATATAAAAACGCATTTTTTTGTCCAAACGATATCGTTTTGTGGGAATTTTATACAAAATAAGCATCGATTGGAAACAAAATCGGCATTTTTTGCCCAAACGACAATATGAAATGGTCTGCAATTGATGAATAGTGAGTGGTTGGAACAACCCTAAATTATGAAAGTGACAGTAACTGTTGTATAAGGATCCAATTAAATTAACTGGATGTATGCAGAGAGATGAATTGGTGCATATCCACTGAAATGAAAATTGTCAGGCAAATAAATCTCGGAGGACTTTCAGAGAATTGACATTGACTGAAGATTCGGTATGATATTCGATATAGCGGAGGACCTCCTCCGCTATTTCATTTCTCAGCTGACCGTTCAATGGAAGAAGCATTGTCTCAGCAAAAGACCCGCGCATCAGACGGTCGACAACAGGATAATGATCACCCACAAACGGCTGGAGGTCACGCGCTTCAGGACTGAATCCAAGCGCAACTGTCAGCTCAAGAAGAAATCGCAGGTGGAAGTTGCTGAAGTCGGTCTGCACGACATCCAGCAGAAGAATGCTGCGTTCGCACCATTCATACAATCCCTCCTCACGGCTACCATCCTTGACCACACGATACAGAACCTCGCTCATGAACATGGTCATGGAGTTCTTGAATATATTATTACGGATTCCAAGCAGGGGATGACGGGCAGTCAGATTTCGGGCAGAGAGCAGTGTGGACTTTGACGACTCAGTAACCTCAGCCTCCAGAACATTCAAAGGCAGCAGGAGCGACATCAGACGCTTGCCGGCACCGCGCACCAAAAAGCCACGTCGCCCATACTCCTTGCTCAGAGCATGAACGACGATGGAATTCTCACCAACCTTGGTGGTATGCAATACTATCAATTCTGTACTGACAGTCATATCCTTAAAATTTGCAACTTTTCCCCAACACCCGTTCCGAGCAATATATTGACATTCAGCAGTTTAACTCTTATCCCTACAGCAAATCCGCCACAAGAAAATCAGCAAGCAGCTGAGAATCTCGAACTTACACAGAACGCGCACACATCAGTATTGTCATCAGCGGTGATTGGCGGCCAGCCATGCAGCCATAGCGCGAAGAGCCTTGCCTCTATGGGATATCTCGTTTTTCTGTTCCTCGGTAATATCAGCAAGCGTCAATCCCGGATATTCGTCAGCAATAAAGATCGGATCGTAACCAAAGCCACCGTTACCGGACTTCTCATATGCGATCTCCCCTTCAAGAGTTCCCTCAAACATCTGCACCTTTCCGTCAATAATCAGAGTCACCACACTCTTGAAACGAGCACGGCGTGAAACTGCCGGTTTTGTCTTAAGCCCCATATCCGCAGCCATGTGACGCGAACCCTCAAGAACCTGAAGTTCATAAAGAACCTTATCCATATTCTTATTGAAATCCTTATCATCTCCGGCATAACGTGCAGTATAGACTCCTGGAGCACCACCCAAAGCATCAACCTCCAGTCCCGTATCATCCGCAAAACAATCGCAACCGCACTTTTCATATAGATATTGAGCCTTCTGCAAAGAGTTGGCCCTCAATGTGTTTCCAGTTTCCGGAATATCTTCTGTAATACCAAAATCTGCGGGAGTAACGAGCTCAAATCCCTCGCCTAAAATCTCTGATGCTTCACGCAGTTTGCCGCTATTGCCCGTTGCAAAAACTATTTTCATTATAAAACTGCTTAATTATTACTACTAAAAACGGCTGCAAAGGTATAAAATTTTCTTAACTTTGTGGGATATGTCTTGGCTGCAATCGCAAAAAGATTGCCACTCGTAATCCAAAACGGACAAGGTATAGCGACCTGCATAGACAAAGGCATAGAAACAAAACGCAAATATTAAAATAACATATTGATTATGAGGAATATATATATCAACTCAATTGTAACATCAATTATATTTATTTTGGCAGCAAACCAGGCTGATGCCCAGTCAAAGAGCTTCAAGCTTGGACAATGGAATGAGATACACAATGCTCTGATCATGGAACTGAACCGATCATACGTTGATTCCCTGCCTCTGGACAGGATCATGAGGGCAGGAGTTGATGCCATGCTTGAGGAGCTCGACCCGTACACTTTATATATTCCTGAAGAGGAGAACGAAGACCTTCAGATGATGCTTTCCAAGAGCTATGGAGGAATCGGAGCAATCATCCATAAGGCAAAGGATGAAAATGTAATCATCAATGAGCCATATGCCGGCTCACCGGCACAGAAGTACGGCTTGCAGTGCGGTGATGAGATCATTGAAATCGACGGTGTGCAGACCAAGGGACTTGAGACCAAGGAAAGCAGTGACCGCATGAAAGGCAAGCCTGGAACAACCGTGATGTTCAAGGTGAAGAAAGTCAGGACCGGTGACACACTTGATATTCCTGTGGTCAGGGAGCGTATACATTTCCCTGATATCGAATATGCCGGAATGCTGGATGACACGACCGGATATATTCTTCAGAGCGGGTTCACAGACAATGTGGCAAACGATCTGCGTGTCAAATTCACGGAGCTGAAAAACAAGGGTATGAAACGTCTGGTACTCGATCTGCGCGGAAACAGCGGAGGACTTATGAGCGAGGCCATAGGCATAGTGTCAGCCTTTGTACCTAAAGGTTCCCTCGTAGTCACATCCAAAGGAAATACCCCGGACTCATATAAGGAATACCGCACTACCATAGAACCTCTCGACACTGAAATACCGGTCATCGTGATGATTGATTCCGGAACAGCTTCATCGTCGGAAATCGTCTCAGGGGCCCTTCAAGACATGGACAGAGCTGTGATCATGGGCAAGAGAAGCTATGGAAAGGGACTTGTGCAGTCAATACGCCCGATGCCATATAATGGTCAGATGAAGGTTACCACTGCAAAATATTACACACCAAGCGGTCGTTGCGTCCAGGCCATCGATTACGCAAACCGAAATGAAGATGGCAGCGTGGGACATATTCCTGACTCTCTGACAAAGGAATTCAGGACTGCATCCGGAAGGATTGTCCGTGACGGCGGTGGCATCACTCCGGATATCGACATAGATATTCCTCAATATAGCAGACTCGTATATTCTCTCGTGCTGGGAGGAGTACTCGACAGATATGTGATTGACTATGCCAGAAGACATGACAGCATACCTGCTGTAGAAGATTTTCATTTCTCCGACAGTGATTTCGAAGATTTCATCACATATGCCAAGACTCAGGACTTCGACTATCGCAGCAGCGCAAAAACATATTTCGACCAGATGAAGAAAGAGTTGGAAACTGATGGCCTGGCTGAAGCGATGACAGAAGAGCTCAAGGCTATGGAAAAAGCCATCGAAATGGACAAAGAACGATTCATTCGTTTGAAAAAGGATGAAATCATCCCGTTCATCGAGGAGGAGATTGCCACCAGATATTGGTTCCAGGAAGCAGGCATCCAGGTGCGTCTGCGTTACGACGAACAGTTGAAAAAAGCTCTTGCAACTCCTACAGAAGGACTTTTGACAGTCAAGACTGAATAATCATAGACACAATGAGACTTGCACGATTTATACCAGCGACTCTGATTTCCGCATTCTGTCTTCTTGGATGTGAGAGGACTCCTTCTCCAACTCCGGATATCCCCGGAAGCGATGACAACACCGCCACAGACACAACTGAAACTATAGATCCGACATATGCCAAGGGTGCGGATATCAGTTGGATAACCCAGATGGAAGACGACGGTGTGAAGTTCTATGATGTAAAAGGACAGGAAGCCGACTGCTTCGAACTTATGAAAGAGTTGGGCTTCAACGCAATACGTCTTCGCGTATGGGTGGATCCGGAAGAGGGATGGTGCGGCAAGGAAGACGTACTTGAGAAAGCTGCAAGGGCATATAATCTCGGAATGAGACTGATGATCGACTTCCACTATAGCGACTCCTGGGCTGATCCTGGCAAGCAGAATCCTCCTGCTGCATGGAAGGGATTCTCGGTTGAGGAAATGACATCTGCAGTGGCTGCCCACACTAAAGAAATTCTTGATGACCTGAATAATCTGGGAGTCGAGGTTGAATGGGTGCAGATTGGCAACGAAGTCAACAACGGCATGCTTCACCCGTTTGGCAAGGTCCAGGACAAGACCGCTTCCAACTTCGTAAAATTTCTCAATGCAGGTCATCAGGCAGTCAAGGAAGTCTACCCTTCTGCCAAAGTGATTCTTCATATCAGCAACGGACAGGATGCCGGACTCTTTGACTGGTTCTTCTCCCTGATGAAGGACAACAATGCCAGATACGACATCATCGGCATGTCCCTATACCCTGTGTGGTGGGAAAACGGAGGCTGGAGCAAATGGCAGCAGCCGGTTGAGGCATGCCTGTCAAATATAAAGACGCTCCACAATAAGTTTGGCAAGCCGGTCATGATATGCGAATTCGGCATGCCGGTCAGTGAGCCACAGATGTCTAAAGAAGCTCTACAATATCTGCTTGACAAAACCACTGCAATGAAAGAATGTCGGGGCGTGTTCTACTGGGAGCCACAGACTGATGGAGTGTGGAAACCAGCCAGCTACACAAGTCTGGGATGGAATGCATATAACATGGGAGCATTCCAGAACGGCAGGCCGACAACAGCATTGGAACCGTTTGGACAAAAATATTAGAATCCTTGTTCAATCACCACGAAATACGTTCATTAATTACATATTTTAGCACAGTTTACCAAGAAATAGAATGATTTTTACCCGAACGATATGAAACTCCTAACCACATTAGCAGCAACTCTTTTCTGCATAACAGGATTTGCGCAAACCCAAAGAACCGAAACAATACTGAAAGACTGGAACTTCCGTAAAGGCCATGACATAGAAGCCACTGAAGGCTGGGAAGCAGTCAAAGTTCCGCATGACTGGGCTATCTATGGCCCTTTCGACAGACAGAACGACCTGCAGAGGGTTGCTGTCGTACAAAACGGAGAATATGTCCCTTCTGACAAGACCGGCCGCACCGGAGGACTTCCATATATGGGTCAGGGAGCATATATCAGCAATCTTGAAATCGCTGAAGCAGAACTTGACGGCCGCAGGCACACTCTGCTTTTCGATGGAGCCATGAGCGAGGCACAGGTCTTTGTCAATGGTGTAAAGGTCTGCTTCTGGCCATATGGATATAACTCCTTCCATTGCGACATCACGGAACAACTCAAGCCGGGAAGAAATGAAATAACGGTTCTTCTGGAAAATCGTCCGCAGTCATCACGCTGGTATCCCGGAGCAGGACTCTATCGCAAGGTCCGTCATATAACTCTACCACAGGTTCATGTACCTATATGGGGAACTTATGTAACCACTCCATATATCGGGGATGAATATGCAACGGTACAAATCAAAACCAAGATAAACGGAGTGGACAGCGGAAGTGCTGTAACACTCAGGACAAGAATCATCGACGCAGAGGGAAGAGAAGTCGCCTGCGAAACCGATACAAGGCCGATTCACAACGGGGAAATCGAACAAAACATCACTGTACCTTCCCCACAACTTTGGTCTCCCGAGACACCGACACTATATTTCGCTGAAACTGAAGTATATACAGGGGGCGCCATCGATACAGACTGGAAAATGGACCGTCCTGAAATCACAATAACACATGGAGGTCAGCTTCAGGACAAGGTCTGCACACGTTTCGGTTTCAGAACAATAGAGATCCGTCCTGACAAAGGCTTCTTCCTCAACGGTCAAGTACGCAAATTCCGCGGGGTATGCCTGCATCATGACCTCGGCCCTCTTGGAGCTGCAGTCAACAAGGCTGCACTCAGACGCCAGCTCACAATTCTCAAGGACATGGGTTGCGATGCCATCAGAACCTCACACAACATGCCTGCTGAAGAACTGGTGGAACTGTGTGACGAAATGGGATTCATGGTAATGTGCGAAAATTTCGACGAGTGGGATATAGCAAAATGTGAAAACGGATATCATCGATTCTATAATATTGACAGCGGCAACGGTCAGATCTGGGCTGAAAGGGATATGGTCAATATGCTGCATCATTTCCGCAACAATGCATCTGTGGTGATGTGGAGCATCGGAAACGAGGTACCTTCTCAGTGGAAAGAGGAAGGTGTCAAGATGGCAGGATGGCTTCAGGGAATATGCCATCGCGAAGATCCCACAAGGCCCGTGACCTGCGGAATGGACCAATATAATTCAGTAGTACTCAACGGATTTGCAGAGATGCTTGATATTGCCGGCTTCAATTACAAGGTGGACAGGTACAAACCGGCATATGAAATCCTGCCCCAGAGAATCATCCTGGGAAGCGAGACAGCATCCACAGTCAGTTCACGCGGCGTATATCACTTTCCGGTAAAGCTTGGATCTGCCATCATGCACGATGATCATCAGTCGTCTTCATACGACACAGAGTTCTGCTGGTGGTCAAACATCCCTGATAACGATTTTGCCGCAGATGAAGATTACCCTTGGTGCATAGGCCAGTTTGTATGGACAGGCTTTGACTATCTTGGCGAACCATCGCCATATGACACTGATGCATGGCCCAATCACTCATCAGTGTTCGGAATCGTGGACCTTGCATCAATCCCTAAGGACAGATATTATCTCTACCGCAGCCAGTGGAACAAGACCGACAACACCTTGCACGTACTTCCGCATTGGAACTGGGAAGGACGCGAAGGAGAGGTTACCCCGGTCTTTGCATATACTTCTTACCCATCTGCAGAACTTTTTGTTAACGGAGTTTCGCAGGGAATCCGTACATTTGCGGCCGCTGATGGCAGGACACCATGCTTGGGAGATGATGCCATGAAGCGTTTCCGCCTGATGTGGAATGAAGTGACATATCAGCCTGGAGAATTGAAGGTGGTTGCCTATGATGCAGACGGCAAGGTTGCTGAAGAAAAGGTTGTACGCACAGCTGGAAAGGCTGTTGCCGTGAAACTTACCCCTGACAGGGATGTGCTCAAGGCTGATGGCGAAGACCTTTGTTACCTCAACGTCAGTCTGACAGATAAGGATGGTAATCCGGTACCTGCTGACAACCGCCTTATCAAGGTGAAGGTGACCGGAGCAGGTGCCTTCAAGGCCATTGCAAACGGTGATCCGACATGTCTCGAGTCATTCCAGCAACCTCAGATGCACCTTTTCAGCGGACAGTTGACAGTTCTTATCCAGAGCAGCGGGCAGTCAGGAGACATCGTCGTCGAGGTGAGCGGCAAGGGTGTAAGAAAGGCGAAGGTAATTCTCCGGGCAGAAGATATTTAATTTGAAATATGAACAAAACATACATGGAGATGAAAAGAAATCTATTGGCATTGATGTCAGCCGCCGTGGTCTGCGCATCATGCGCTAAGGAGATGCAGGAAATTACAGAGACTACTCCCCAGCAGCAGACCCTAATGACAAAACTTGTCGGAGGATCTCAGGGAGAACTCATCGAAGGAAACATTCTTGTCAAGATGGAGGAAAGCGCCATCAAGGAACTTAATATGGGAGACTTTACTGTTTTCAACCCGATCGAGGGACTCCGTATCACTCCGGCACTTCCAATTCAGCCAAAGAATATGGAGGTTGCCAGAAAATACGGACTACATCAGTGGTTCTCTGTCGAGTTTGATTCTTCCATCAAGCCGGAAGACATGGCTATTCGACTGGCAGAACTCAAACAGGTAAAAGCAATTCAGTACAACAGATATTTAAAACCTGTCACAGGCGGTGAACCGGTTGCAGCAGACATGTCTGTCATGACAAAAAGCGCTGCCCCATCAGAAACTGCCCCAACTGGAGACCAGCACAGATTCAATGACCCATACCTGCCATATCAGTGGAACCTTGTCAATGATGGGAATATAGTAAATGGAGCCGTGGCAGGTGCTGATGTCGGTGTGGTGAATGCATGGAGACTCACTGCCGGCGACCCGAGCGTGGTGGTTGCTGTGTTTGACTGCGCTGTGAACAGCATGCATGAAGATCTCAAGGATGCCCTCTGGCAGAACAAGGCCGAAGTCGATGGAGAAGTCGGCAAGGATGATGATGGCAACGGATTCATAGATGACAAATACGGATTCAATTTCGTCGGCTGTTTCCAGTTGAACGAGGACTATGTGAATGACAGGCTGGACGGCAAGCCTGCAAGCGGAGCTGTGAAAGGCAATCTACCTGACTGGTCAGCCGGCTCAGGTCACGGAACACATGTTGCAGGCATAATCGGAGCAACA
>JAEIGA010016664.1_pt1 | contig 11175 bp, 10 predicted proteins | sample 9270691 | NCBI WGS metagenome assembly JAEIGA01 (sample SAMN17057246, study PRJNA624740) | gut metagenome | biome: biome; isolation source: fecal sample | host: Bos grunniens | place: China: Xizang | collected 2019
ACAATTACTCAACAGTATGCTAAAAACTTATTTTTAGATTTTGATAAAACGTGGAAGAGAAAATGGGACGAACTATGGTACACTTTAAGGATAGAGTTAAATTATGATAAAGATGAAATATTGGAAGGATATTTAAACACTATAAATTATGGCCATGGAAAATATGGGATTGAGAATGCTAGCAAATACTATTTTAATAAATCTGCTAGTGATTTAACTTTAGCTGAGGCATCTATTCTTTCTGGAATCCCAAAAGCGCCTTCGTATTATTCCCCTTTAATTAACTTTGAACTAGCAAAAGAAAGACAGTATTCTATTTTAGACCTAATGGTGAAAAACGGAATTATTACTGCAAAGGAACGTGATGAGGCATATAATGAAAATCTTATTTTTAGTCATAATTCTAATGACGAAGATATAACTTCTTTAATGTATTATTATGATGCCGTTATTGAAGAACTAAATTCTATTTCTGCAATACCAAAGTCTTTTAATGATAATAGTGGTCTTAAAATTTATACTAATTTGGATATTGAGGCACAACGTAATTTGGAGAAAAATGTATATGAGAATATACCTAAGGAATCAGAAATTGAGGTTTCATCTGTTATGATGAATCCAGATACCGGAGGGATTATTGCCTTAGTGGGTGGAAGAAATTATAATGTTTCTTCATATAATAGAGCTATTCAATCTAAAAGACAGGTTGGTTCTACCATGAAACCTTATTTATATTATGCAGCATTAGAAAGTGGTTTTACTACGAGCAGTTCATTTACTAGTGAAGCAACTACTTTTAGTTTTGAGAATCAAAAAGATTATTCTCCTAAAAACTATAATGATGTATATGGGAATAAACCAATTTCTATGGCTGCTGCTGTTGCATATTCAGAAAATATTTATGCAGTAAAAACACATCTTTTCTTAGGAATGGACTCTTTAATTAATATTGCAAAAAGGGTCGGTATTCAGTCTGAACTTGAAGAAGTTGCATCGCTTCCACTTGGCACCAATGAAATTAATATTCTAGAGATGGCTGCTGGGTACTCAGCTTTTGCTAATTTGGGTCATAAGGTAAAACCTCATTTAATTGAAAAAGTGGTTGATAGTAAGGGATATGTTTTATATCAAGCAGAAAACGAAAAAGAGTTAGTACTAAATCCAAGTTTAGTTTATATTTTAAATAATATGTTAACTGTTACGTATGATCCTCTTTTTATAGATTACAACTATCCAACTGCCGTTGGTCTTTCTTCTAAATTAACTCATAAATATGCTTTAAAAAGTGGGACTACTAACGGAGATAACTGGAATATTGGTTATAACAACGATGTTTTGTGCGCAGTATGGATTGGGTATGACGATAATAGGAGCCTAAACGCTTCTGAATATAAATACTCTCAGAATATTTGGTATAAAACTATTGAAAAATATGAAAGTGGTAAATCAAATGATGAAGTTTGGTATGAGCTGCCAAGCAATGTTTCCGGTGTATTTGTTGATCCCATATCAGGTAAGCCTGTTACAAACGATACACAAAAGAAGAAACTCATGTATTTTATTAAAGGAACAGAACCTTTAGCAACCGATCCTGTTTTTGATGAAATATTAAATTCTAATACTTAATAATGTCTTTGTTATTGAGAAATAAAGCCTCTTTTGTTATAATTGTTTTAGTATAGAGGTGATATGATGTATTACATTATTTTTGGTTTAGTTGCTTTGATAGCGGCCATTTTATTAGTAATTACTATTTTTTATAATAAATTTAAATTTGCTATTATTAAGATTGAGGAAGCAGAAAATAATATAGATATTTTATTCGATAAAAAAATTGAATTATTAGAAAGAACTAGACCTATTATAAAAAAAGAATTAAAACTAAAAGAATTCTTAGATGATATTGAATTTTTAAGTGAGACTAAGATAAATCATTTTGAAATGAACGAAAGTTTAAAACGACTTCATAGTGAATTAAATAATATACTTGATGAACATGATAAACTTTATAAAAGTGAAGCATTAGTTAACATTATTGATGAAATTAAAAGTAATGAAGAAGCTATTTTAGGTTCTACTAAATTTTATAATGATAATGTAGTTGTATTTAACCAGCTTGTTGGAGGCTTTCCTTCAAGCCTTGTTGCTTTAATGTTTGGTTATAAGAAAAAAGATTTTTATAATAATGAGAAAAAAGAAATTTTTGAAATATTGAATGAAAAATAGAAAGAAGGTTCTTTATGAGTTTTATTGAAGATATTAAATTACGAGCAAAAAGTGATATTAAGACTATTGTATTACCCGAATCTATGGATAGAAGAGTTTTAGAAGCTGCTTGTGTGGTATTAGAAGAAGGAATTGCGAATGTTATTATTATTGGTACATTAGAAGAAATTGCAAATACTTCAGTTGGATTAAACATTAGTAAAGCAACAATTATTAATCCTTATACTAGCGAGTTAACAGAGGGTTTAATTAATAAACTTGTAGAATTAAGAAAAAACAAGGGTATGACATACGAAGAAGCAAAGAAATTACTTTTGGAAGATTATATGTATTACGCTTGTATGTTAGTAAAAGAAGGCCTTGCTGATGGCGTTGTATCTGGAGCTTGTCACTCTACTTCTAATACCCTTAGACCGGCTTTACAAATTATAAAAACTAAGCCTGGTGTTGACTTAGTTTCTGCATTCTTTTTAATGGTTGTTCCTAATTGTGAATATGGGTCTAATGGTACATTTATTTTTGCTGATGCTGGGTTAGAACAAAATCCTGATTCAAATAAATTAGCAGCAATAGCAGCATCAAGTGCTGATAGTTTTCAATATTTAGTGAATGAGGAGCCTAAAGTTGCCTTTTTATCACATTCTACTATGGGAAGTGCAAAACATGCAGATGTTGATAAGGTTTTAGAGGCTGTTAAAATTGCTAAGGAAAAATATCCTGAATTTAAGATGGATGGAGAATTGCAATTAGATGCTGCTATAGTTCCTAGCGTTGCTAAATCTAAAGCTCCAAATAGTGAAGTTGCTGGTTATGCAAATGTATTAGTATTTCCTGACTTAGATGCAGGTAATATTGGTTATAAACTTGTTCAAAGATTAGCTAAGGCTGAAGCCTATGGTCCAATTTGTCAAGGAATTGCAGCACCTGTTAACGATTTATCAAGAGGTTGTAGTACTGAAGATATTGTTGGTGTTGTTGCTATAACAGCAGTTCAAGCACAAGCAAAATAAAAACTTCATATAAATATGAAGTTTTTTTCATTATTTTTTTGGTTTAGCGTTTGGAATAAATGCTAACTTTTTTTGTGATGCAAGTATTTCTGCATCCGTCATAGGTTTATAAGTATATGGTGTTGATTCTGTTTTAGTTTCACTAGTGCTTGCTTGTTCTACTTCTTCGCTTGCTAATAATTGAACATTTCTTGTATCAAAGCAATATTTTTTAGGATCAACGCCAATTCTTTTAGCATCTTCTACTATTCTTGCTTTAATTTTATCAATAATTGATGAATCTGATTTAACAATTGCCGGTAAGAACATTTTCATTTCTTTTACAACATCCGAACCATATAACTTGACGATATAATCTGAATTAAGTTCCGTCTCAATAACAGTTTCATTTTTCTTTCCTAGAATAAAGTTTTTCATTAAGATATGGGCTTTTTCTGCAACTGCTTTTTCTAGTCTGGCTTTAAATACTGGTGATGAAACTTCTTCTAATGAATATTTATATGCCATACTATTTGGATATTTTTGCTTCATTTCTATCATTTTTTCTATTTTTGTTTTTGCTATTTGCTTACATAGATATTCATATAAACTTATCTCTGTACTTCCATCTCTTACTCTTGATTTGATGTTTGTTTTAAACCATTCCTTTAACTCTTCATTAATAGCTGCTTCAATTGAGGATGCTCTTTTACTATTAAATGATTCTTTTGTTTCTTTATCTAATGGTTCGCTACCATATCCTATCCATTTTCCTATGGTTCCGCATAATACTGGCGGTTTACCACATCTTTCTACTAAGTCAGGATGTTCTTTTTCAATTTCTTCTAATATTCTTATATATTGTGGTAAATGTTTTGTATCCGAATATATAACAATATTGTCATCTCTGCATTCATATTCACTTATTTTAAAGTAGAATGGCATATTATATTTTGCACATTTTGTTAATAATAATTTTGCCATTTTGTGTAAATCTGTTGATTGCGTATTTATATATAGTCTGTGTTCTACATCTGGAATTACCACTTTTTTACCTGTAATATATCGAGCGTGTATGTGTGTCCATCCACTAAATTCTCCAATTGAATCCCATCTATATTTTTCCATTGCACGCTCTAGTTCTTTATCTTCACAAACTAAATTCAAATATTTATTTGCTTCTTTTTTTGTATGCACTATAGGAACGTTTTTTAAATAAGCAAGAAGCTTATAAATATCTTTGTCATATAGCCCTCTTTTGATTGCATCTTCATAATTTTCTCTCGAAATAGATAGCATTTGTTTTCTCCAAGCATTAAAAATTGATGCGTGTAGATCATCGCTATCTGCTATGTTATATCTCATTTCTTTATGACCTGCTCCTACTTTTGTAAGCTCGTCATAGAAATCTCTTCCTGTTGAGTATGCCAAAATTAATGATTTTATAACACTATTATCATCAAGTGGGTTATTTACCTTTTTATATATACTTGTATATTCCATTTTACCAATCCCCTTTTTGACTATTTTTAGTCCATTTGATTGCGCATATTATATCATAAAATAAGCAAATAGTCAATTTTTCATAATATAACACAAAAAAAGAGGGCTATTCTACCCTCCAATTAATCTCTTTTATTCCTTTGTTTTTTAAGTATTCATTTGTCTTAGAGAAAGGTTTACTTCCAAAGAAACCTGTTCTTGCTGAAAATGGTGATGGATGTGGAGATTCTATAATTAGGTGGTTTGGATTTGTGATAAGTTCTTTTTTATTTCTGGCATAACTTCCCCACAATATAAATACCACTGGTTCTTTTTTTGTATTCAATATTCTAATGATATTATCAGTAAATACTTCCCATCCTTTATCTTTATGTGAAGTTGGCATATGTTCTTCTACAGTTAATACTGCATTTAGTAACAATACGCCTTCTTTTGCCCAAGGTTTAAGTGAGTTTGCTTCTGGAAATTGTATTCCTAAATCACTTTCTAGTTCCTTAAAAATGTTTTTTAATGACGGTGGTTTTAGTACTTCATTACTAACAGAAAAAGAAAGCCCTTCTGCTTGATTTGGCCCGTGATATGGGTCTTGACCTAATATTACAACTTTTACATCTTCAAAACTTGTATATCTAAATGCATTAAATACTTCATTTTGTTTTGGATATATAATTTTGTTTTTGTATTCGTTTTTTACAAACTCTAATAATGTTTTAAAATATTCTTTTTTAAATTCTTCTTCTAATATATTGTCCCAACTATTACCTATCATAAAGGCCTCCTACTTATGATAACTTTCATTATTCATTATTTTATACGCTCTATATATTTGTTCTAGAAGAAACACTCTAAAAAGTTGATGTGGAAATGTCATTTTTGAAAATGATAAGTGGAGTTTAGCTTTACACTTAATCTCATCACTTAATCCATAACTTCCACCGATAACGAATACTATATTACTATTTTCCAATTGAATTTGATCTAATTTTTTAGAAAATTCTTCTGATGTAAACATATTTCCTTCTATTTCTAGGGTTATTACGTAGTCTTTTGGTGTTATATATTTAGCAATCTTTTCTCCTTCTAGAGCTATTGCTTTCTTTTCTTCAACTAATCCTTCATCTTTTACTTCTATTAGTTCAAGTACTGTATATTTTGATAAACGCTTTTTATATTCTTCTATGGCTTCTTTTAAATATTTTTCTTTTATTGTTCCTACTGTAATTATTTTTATCATTCTACACCTCTATCATTGGACTTTCTTCATATTGTTTAGCAATTAATACTTTTATATTTTCGTTATTTAATTCTGTTTTTGTACATTCTAGTGCTAATTCTTCAGTATTGTTTTTCTCGCTTATATGTGCGAGTATTATACACTTTGTATTAGGTCCTACAAGTTTTTTTAAATATTTAGATGTTGTTGTATTAGATAAGTGACCTTTGTCGCTAATTACACGTTCTTTTAATATTCTTGGATATGGCCCATCCATTAACATTACTTCATCGTGATTACTTTCTATAAGATATAGGTTTTTATCTATCATTTTACTTAGATATTTTCTGTTTATATATCCTGTATCAGTAACATAAACCATACTTTTATCTTTTTGAGATATTATAAATCCTGTTGAATATGGAGCGTCATGCGATGTATTTATTATTTCAACTTTAACGTCGTCTATTTCAAATTCCTTTTCTACAAATTTACATCTGTCTTTTGGAACTATTTCTTTTATGGTTTGATACATCTCTTCTGGAATGATTGCGGGTAGATTTGTCTTTTTTATAAGGGTTGCTAGACCACTTATATGGTCTTTGTGATTATGTGTAATTAATATTCCAGTAAATTGGTCAAAAGAAAGGGAATTTTCTTCTAAACTTCTTTTTAAAGTTAAGTAGGAAATTCCCATGTCTATAATAAAATTATTTTTACCACATAAGACTATTGAACAATTTCCTTTTGAACCACTGGCTATTGTTTTTATTTTCATCTTAGTAGAAATTCATTGGATTCAATGGTGACCCTCTATGTGGATATCCACTCCAAATTGCAAAGTGTAAGTGAACTCCTGTTGAGGCTCCTGTTGTACCCATTCCTCCTATTGGTTGTCCTTTTTCTACTATATCTCCCTCTTTAACATATCTACATCCTGGACACATGTGAGCATATTCTGTATAGTAACCATTTCCATGGTCTATGAATATAATTTCACCATTCATTCCATATCCTCCAGCATATCCTCCGCTTCTATCAGCTTTAGACATTACTACTACACCCGCTTGCGCAGCGAATATATATGAACCTTGTCCACATCCAGCTATATCAATACCCTTATGAAGAGCTCCCCATCGCCAACCAAAATAACTTGAGACAGAACTACATGATGCAGGCCATCCCCATGATCCTGATACGGCAACATGATTTCCATATCCATGACCATAACTTTTTTTACCCTTTACAATCACTTCATTGATTGCTTCTTTTAATACCTCAGTACTAATAGGATCTATTTTTTTAGTATCTCCATTTATTTTATATACTCTTTGAGTAACACGGTTTTCTCCGTCTATTCCTTTTTGTGTAGTTGCTTCGTATCCAACAAATTGATTGTTATCATATCTTACCTCTGTTGTATATTTCTTTGTTACACGTTCAACAACATAGTCTTCTTCAACAACATTTACTTGTGGATTTAATATTCCAATGTTAACTGTTTGACCAGGAGCAAGCAAACTATTTTCATCAGTATATGATGGATTTGCTATTAAAAATTCTTCTGTTGACATCTTATTATTGAAAGCAATGTCTGAAATAGTATCTCCTGATTTAACTATATATTCTTGTTGTTTTTCTGTAGTTCCAAATATCAAATATTGACTTAATTCTGTCTTATCTTGATATATCTTTTCATCTACAGGAATTCTTTGTTTTTTGATTGTTACTTTATTCTCTAAATATATTTTTTCAATAACTTTTCCAGTATCATCTATTTTTGTTTGTGTATCCTCAGCAAAAGCGTTATAATCCTCTTCTGGAATAAATGATTTTACTGTACTATCGATAGCTGATACAAAAGTTTCTTTGTCTAGAACATATATTGTTTGGTTTTCTTTTTTCTCGGTTTCATGACTATCAGTAGATTCTACACCTTTGATGGTAATTTTATATCCACTAATTGTGAATGGTGAATTACCTTCTATTTTGTTATATATTTTTTTAACACTTGTTGTATCTTCATTAAATGTAATTTCTTTTACTATATCAATATCTTCTGGTACATAAACCTTATCAACGTTATATTCTTCCTTGATTTGTTGTTGTTTTTTATCAATATAATTTTCTAATGATTTTTTTGATTTAATGATTCCCAATGATTTTCCCTTTAAATATACTCTATATACTGTTTTTGGAGCTTTAATTTTAAAAGTAAATCCTACTGTTAAAAAAACTGATAGTACTAAAACAATAACTGTTAGCACTTTAAATTTTTTTGACATTTTTACCCCTCCACCGATTCTCGATCTTTTCTTAAGTTCAAGAATGTTGATGTATTCTTTTTAAATAACAATTCAATTGTAGCTGTTGGTCCATTACGATGTTTTCCTATAATCAGCTCACTTATACTATTATTATCTTCAGTACGTGCTTCTTTATTATAGTAGTCATCTCTATATAAGAAACTTACAATATCAGCATCTTGTTCGATAGATCCAGATTCACGTAAGTCACTCATTAACGGACGTTTATCTTCTCTTCCTTCAACGCTACGCGATAATTGTGATAATGCTATTACTGGAACTCCTAATTCTAATGCTAGTGTTTTTAAACTTCTTGAAATATCAGAAACTTCTTGTTGACGATTTGAACCATAGTTTTTTCCACCAGATATTAATTGTAAATAATCGATTAGTACTAGTGCTAAACCTTTTTCACTACTTGCTAATCTTCTACATTTAGCTCTAATTTCTCCAATTGTAATACCTGGAGTGTCATCGATTACTAAATTAGTATTAGCTAGTTGTGATACTGCTTCATTAATTCTTTTCCAGTCATTATTCATTAAATTTCCTGTACGTAGTTTAAATCCTTCTAGTTGCCCTACGGATGACAAAATACGCATTGCTAATTGCTCTGCTGACATTTCTAAGTTAAATACTGCAACAGCTTTGTCTTGTGTCATGGCAACATGTGTAGCTAAATTTAATGCAAAAGCAGTTTTTCCCATTGCTGGACGTGCTGCTATAATAATAAATTCATTTGGATGTAATCCTGTAGTTAACTTATCAAGATCATACCATCCTGTTGATAATCCAGTTATTTCACCTTTACTTTCAGATAATCTTTCTAAATCTGATTGTGTTTTTGCAAGTACATCTTTAATATTTCTGAATTCACTTGATTTTCTGTTTTTTACTATGTTTAATATTTTCTTTTCTGAACTATCTAATATTTCATTTACGGTTTCATCTGTTCTATAACCTTCTGTTGCTATTTCTGTAGCTGTTTCTATTAATCTTCTTAATAAAGCTGCTTCTTCTACTGTTTTTATATAAAAGTCTACGTTACTTGCAGTTGGAACAAAGTTAATGATTTCAGTTAAATACTCTACTCCCCCTACATCTGTAAGTTCATTTTTCTTTTTTAAGGCACTTGTTACAGTTGTTAAATCTATTGGTGTATTTGATTCCATTAGTGATATCATTGTGGCAAATATCTTACCATTTCTATCACTGTAGAATGATTCTGGCAATAAATTTTCTCCTGCCTTTTGAAGTGCATATTTTGAAAGAAAGCACGCTCCTAAAACAGATTGTTCTGCCTCTAAGTTGTTTGGTAAAACTCTACCATTCATGTTATCACCTCTACTTTATTACGTGAACTTTAATTGTTGCAGTGATTCCTGGATATAATTTAATATCTACATTGTGGAATCCTAATGATGCAATTTGATTTGTTATTTCAATTTGACTCTTGTCTATTTTAAAGTTTTTCTTTTGTAATTCATCTTTTATTTGTTTAACGCTAATGCTGCCGAAAACTTTATCACCTTCACCGGTTTTAACTTTAAATTCTACAACGACTTTATCTAATTCTATTTTTAATGCTGTTGCTTGTTTTTTATTTTCAGCATCTTGAGCTGCTTTATTTCTTTGTTCGCATTCAAGCTTTGCTAAACTTTCCTTTGTTTTCATAACAGCATATCCTTGTTTGATTAAGAAGTTTTCTGCGTAACCATCTTTTACATTTTTTATTTGTCCCTTTTTACCTTGATTTTTTAAATCTTTTATGAAGATTACTTCCATCTTATTCACCCATTTCTTTTATTGTATTTTTTAATAATTTCTCAACGTTACTAATTGTTGTATTTTCGAATCTTGCGGCTCCATTATAGTCATTTCCTCCGCCACCAAGTTTTTCCAATATCTTATTTATTTCGTAATTACCTAAACTTCTAGCACTAATACCTATAGTATCTTTTCCAATTTTTCCGATAACAAAAGATGCTTCTATATTATTGAAAAATAATAATGTATCTGCAACTCTTGCTAAGTCTTCTCTTCGGTATACTGTATACGGTGTTGCTTTTGTAATTGCTATTCTATCATTAATTGTTTCTATTCCAGCTAATAACTTTTGGCGTTCTGTATATTCTTCAATGTCTTGTTTTAATAAATATTGAACTTTTTTCGCGCTTGCTCCAAGACTTGATAAATAATATGCAGCATAATATGTTCCAGGTGTTGTTTTTAGGGTAAAGTTATTTGTATCTAAAACAATTCCTGCTAATAAAACTGTTGCATAATATGATTCTATTTCTATATCATAAAATTCAATAAGTTCTGTAATCATTTCACATGTACTAGATACGTCTGTATCGTTAATTATAATTGCATCTTTTATACTTGATTTTGTTATATCATGATGATCAATTATTAATTTTTTATTAAATTCTTTTAATATATCTTTATTTTGTAGTAGTTCTGCTTTGTTTGTATCTAAAATTATTAATAAGTTCTTAGAATCTCTTTTATTTTTATATTTTTCAATGTCTTCACTTTTTATAATTTTGATACACCCTTCTAGCTCTCGAAGAACTTTTTCGACACCTAACTCATGAGTCAAGTCATCCACTATTATATAACATTCTTTTCTTTTTCCTTTTAATAATAGATACATTCCAATTGAACTTCCCAAGGCGTCTAAATCCAAATCTTTATGAGCCATTATAAATACTGTTTTTGAGTTGTTTATTGCTTTATTCAAAGCGTTTCTTTGCTTAATTATTGACATATAGACCTCCTATAAAGTACCAACTTTATTATATAATACATTGAGGTTTTTGTAAAATAAAAGCAGCCTGATTAGGCCGCTTATTATCTTGAATAAGGCATTAATGCGATTGCACGTGCTCTTTTAACTTGTTTTGAAACATGTCTTTGATGTAATGCACAAGTA
>JAEIGA010016665.1_pt1 | contig 11174 bp, 10 predicted proteins | sample 9270691 | NCBI WGS metagenome assembly JAEIGA01 (sample SAMN17057246, study PRJNA624740) | gut metagenome | biome: biome; isolation source: fecal sample | host: Bos grunniens | place: China: Xizang | collected 2019
AGCCTCTGGGCGTTGGCTTGGAGCGATGTCTCGGTTCAGCACCTTGTGCCGAAACTAGGCGAATCTACTATACTTCGATTACGCAGCGAGAGCTACAGTATTGTTGCCAGTTATAATGGCGAACCCGATTAACGAGCGGTGTTCATACTCGGCGTGCTTACATACCTGTTCTACCTGCTGTCAAAACCAAATATCCCCATAGAACAAATTGCGCTGCAAAGATACAATGTTTTTTTTGATTATGCAAATATTCAAAAGAAAAAAGCACCACTATATCCAAATCGCTACCCATGAAGAACGGATAGCGATTTAGACAGATGAATTTATCTTGGATAAGAATTATTTAGCTACTTTCTTAGCACTAGTCTTTTTCTTTGCCTCCTTCAACTGCTTCTCAAGATTAGCAATCTCCGCTTCCTGATTTTGAATCGTCTTTAACAACTCGTTCAACTCCTCATTCTCGATGGTTGTTGGATACTGCTCATCAACTCTCTGAAGAAAATCAGACAACACATTCATATAGTTGATAAATGCATCATAAGCGGACTCATAATGTGTGGAACCTTGGTCGATATGATTCATATAATGCAGATAATTCACATCCTGCAATAATAGCCAATCGTGTTTTAATTGTTTATCTTTGCATAAATGCACTCGCTCTGCCACAGCGAAGAGTTTTTGCAATGCCTCTTGTTGCAAATCATTACCAATATAGACGCTCAAATCCTTTGCCTCGCCAGCCCAAGTAATTGGATAAGGAGCTACCACCACATCGCTTACTGCGAATTTCTTAGATGCTTCTGACGGAGTCATAAAACCTATACCCTTCTCCATTGCATAATAAGGAAGAGATTTTAAGAAGTCAAAAATACCTGTCAAGGCTGGATGACGCACCCCAAAGGTCTCCGCACCTATCCATACATTCACCACCTTTTCATCCTCTGGTAAAGATGCCAATTGTTCTGCATACTTTTCTGCATCAATAGGGAAATTATGCCAGTTTGAATCCGAAAAATGAAATGCCAACTCATCACTCAACACACTATTACGCAATAGCACCTTCATCTTTGGAGCAGACGCGCTACCATAAACATAATTAGGGCTCTTCCAACTCAAAATATGTTTTGCGCCTTCTGTCATCACTGTCTTATACCCTTGCTTATACAAACGTATTGCGATCTCATCGGAATATATCAACTCTGTATTACATATAGTCGTAGACTCCACGCCAAACAACTCTTTCACCATCGCCTGTTGCAAACGCAACTGTTCTACGGCCTCTGTCTCACTATACACAGTAGCCAATGATTGACTATATGGCACTGCTACAAACTCCACACAACCTGATGCTGCCAAATCCTTCAATACATCTATCATCTCAGGAGCATATTGCTGGAACATTTCAAGAGCAACACCAGACACACTTAAAGCGCAATGAAAACGCCCTTTTGACAAGCGAATCATCTCTTGCAGAGTCTTACACAACGGCATATACGAGGCATTCACCAACCATGACACATGCTCCTCCGTCTGCATGTCATCATAATAATAATGGTCCTGACCAATCTCAAAAAAACGATAACGCTTCATTCGAACAGGAGCGTGCATCTGAAAACAAAAACAAATATTTTTCATGACTTTAAATGTATTTACAATTGTATATAGAATTAACGATAAAGCACAAGATCGTAGATTCGACGAACCTTCAAACCTGCATCATACCACTTAATATTGTTCACCTCATCTCTACCTAATTCACTGAGCGATTTGTACATAGCAGGATATTTCACGATAGCATATATCGCATCAGCCATGGCATCTATATCCCAATAATCCGTCTTTATCGCATGCGAAAGAATCTCCGCACAACCCGACTGATGAGAGATTATTGATGGACATCCGACTTGCATTGCCTCCAATGGAGAAATACCAAAAGGCTCACTCACACTTGGCATTATATATACATCCGAATCTGCCAACACTTCTTGCACCTGACGCCCACGCATAAAACCAGGGAAATGGAACTTGTCCGCTATACCACGCTGCGCCACCAAGTCAATCATCTTGTTCATCATATCGCCACTACCTGCCATCACAAAACGCACACCATCCGTCTTAGCCAACACGCGAGCTGCAGCCTCCACAAAATACTCTGGACCTTTCTGCATCGTAATACGGCCCAAGAATGTCACCAACTTATCTTTGCGCGGATGTTTCTCAAATTCATCAGGATTTGCCAATGGCTCCACCGCATTATGCACGGTGCTCACTTTGCTTGGATCTTGTCCATATTTCTCAATCACAGTACGGCGCGTCAACTCGCTCACACACATGATGTGATCAGCCTCGTCCATACCTCGACGCTCAATAGCATAAACGGTTGGGTTGACATTTCCACGGCTCCGATCAAAATCCGTAGCATGCACATGAATCACCAATGGCTTACCCGAAATTTGCTTGGCAAACACACCGGCTGGGTATGTCAACCAATCATGACTGTGAATAATATCAAAATCTAGAGCACTCGCCAAAACACTTGCAACAGCCTCGTAATTACCAATCTCCTCTAACAAGTTGTCCGGATAACGACCTGAAAAGCCAACACAACCCAAATCATCCGTACCAATGCGTGAATAGTCGTAGTGAATATTATTGCGCATATGATAATATTCTTCCGCTGACATCTTGCCTTCCATCTTTTTACGGACATAGTCATAATCATTTTCTTTCCACACCACAGGAACGCTGTTAGCGCCTATGATACGCAAGAATGACTGATCTTCATCACCCCAAGGTTTAGGAATCACAAAAGTAATCTCCATGTCATCCTGCAAAGCCATACCCCGCGTCAAACCGTAACTAGCAGTTCCTAAACCACCTAAAATATGCGGAGGAAACTCCCAACCAAACATCAATGCTTTCATACTTCTTGCCTTTAACCTTTATTCTTTAACCACTAAACTTTCCAATGTATTGCACACCTCTATCACAGCAGAAACACTCGGAGCATAGCTCATACCACCATGACCCTTAAACGGAGGATTACCATCGTACAACTCGTTGAGCGTACCGATACACAACTCACTCATCTCTGCCTCAAAACCCGTTAATAGGCGACGAATAAAACTCTCACCCGAACGCTGGTAAACTCGCAAGTATGCCGCTGCATATGCCGAGATTGTCCATGGCCAAACAGGACCATTATGGAAGTTTCGATCGCGCTCCAACTGGCCACCGATATATACAGGACGATAGCCCCCACTCTTAGGAGAAATCGTACGCAAACCCTTAGGAGTGTACAACTCTTTTGTGCAAATATCTACAACTGCTTTGCGTTGGAATCGATCCAATGGCGAATATGGCAACGACGCTGCTATAATTTGATTTGGACGGACCTCCTTATTGTGATAATCACCATCTACATAATCATCTAGATATACACCATTCCAGAAGGTCTGAACAAAACTATCCTTAGTTATTTCAGCTTGATACTCCATCAAATCAGCAAAATGATCCTTACCCATACTACGATGAATATCGGCAGTAAAGTGCAACGCGTTATACCAAAGAGCATTTATTTCAACCACATAACCTGTGCGAGGCGTGATTGGTCGTCCATCCTCTAACGCATTCATCCATGTAGCTGGACGAGTCTTACCATCCACCCATACCAAACCATTATTATGTAACAACAAACGAGGATGATGTTGTTTACGAATAAAATTCACAACATCCACTATCAAATCTCCGTACAACTTGGCCGTCTCATCTATTGAAGTATAATTTGCATACTCTTGTAACGCACGAATGAACCACAACAACACATCTGGTTCGTCCATTCCAACCAACTTGCCCACTTTACCAGCCATAAAACCACGAACCTCATCTACCGCAGTTTTATTCACAATCGCATCCCAATACTCTGGACGACCTATACCCATTGTACAGCCCGACATCGCGATAAACTCTTCACGAGCAGACGCCTTAAACCATGGATAACCTGCCAATAAATAGCATTTATCTCCTTCGCGCTTGTAAAACTGAGACGCAGAATTCTTCAATGTATTAAACATCGTATCTCGTGCCCAACGGCGCTGCAACTCCTTATCCCAAAGCGACTTTAAACTTTTGGGATTAACCTCACTAATACCCGCAGAAAAAATCACGCTCTCACCTTTCTTAATTGGCATTTCAAACCATCCTGGCACCAACTGATCTTCCTTATAAGAAAAGCCGCGTTCCTGCTCCTTCATATACTCTATTCCTTTATACCAAGCGGGCGCATGCGTGTAATCCACCTTTTTAGAACACTGCATATACAGCTCAGGGAACGACTCATACATCCGAGCCACTTGACCATTTTGCACCTCTCGAACATCTGAACTTGCCATACTATTTTCATGAGTAAGTTCATTTGTATTTCGAAAGGCTAAGAAAGGCTTCAAACGCAAGATTGTTGGAGAGTGTGCCTCTACCAATGTATACCTAATTAATACGCGTGGTTCAAAACTCACCAACATCCTCTCTTTGGTCAAAATTACACCACCTACTCGATAGGTCGTTTTACTTATAACCTCACAATCAAATTCGCGAATATACTTATGCCCATTAGGTAAATAGAGATTTTCATCGTAGCGATGAATACCTAAATTAAACTCCGCACCATGCTGTATTACAGTTTCGTCCAAACTACTCAACAATACATAATTGCCCTCTGGCAGAGGATCCCCCAACGGCAACACCAACTGACCATGATACTTACGAGTATTACAATCCACCAATGTCGTCGAGTTATACGCACCTGCTCGATTGGTACGAATCATCTCCTTGCCCAAACTGCGTTCTAGGTTAATCAACAAAGTCTTGTCAAAATTCAAATAACTCATAACTAATTGTATTTTCCTTCGAATTTAACTTCCGCATCCATATAAAATTGTCTAATTCGCTGCTCGTCCTCACGCTTGCATATCAACAATACGCCCTCAGCTTCCGCCACGATATAATCCTCCAAACCTTGTATTACTGCCAAATGTCCCTTAGGTAAAGTAACTATATTTCCATGGCTGTCGTAATAATTAGCATCACAATGCAAAGTCACATTCGCAGAAGCATCCTTTTCGCTCAAATCATACAACGAACCCCATGTTCCGAGATCACTCCAGCCAAAATCACTTGGCATAACATACACATTCTTTGCATGCTCCATCAATCCATAATCGATTGATATACTTGGACAGGTCGGGAATACCTCTTGAATAAATGCATCTTCCTTTTCCGTGCCAAAAACATCTTTCGAACCGCCACACTCCACATGTTCTCCCAAATAGAATCTTTGGGCTAATTCTGGCATATGCTCCAGCAATGCAGACTCAATCGCATGCAGATTCCATATAAAAATTCCTGAATTCCATAAAAAATCTCCGCTTTCAACGAACTTTTTAGCAACCTCCAAATTAGGCTTTTCTGTAAACGCTTTTACTTTAGATACAGAAAACTCTTGCCCTGCCACACCATCCATTTGGATATAACCATAACCCGTTTCAGCACGAGTTGGCTTCATCCCCATAGTCAACAAAGCATCATTCGCCTCTATGAATTCGAAACATTTTGTCACCGTATCCCTAAATTTATCCTCTTGCAAAATCAAATGATCACTCGCCGCAACAACTATGTTTGCATGCGATCCTTCCCCTTTGCGACTACGGACCAGCGCCTTTATACGCGCCATTGCATATGCTATACAAGGAGCCGTATTACGGCGCGCTGGCTCACACAAAACCTGACAAGACTGCATATCAGGTAATTGATCTAGCACCATTTCACGATACATCACATTGGTGACAATCAAAATATTCTCTATCGGAACTATTGGACGAAACCTATCAATCGTCATTTGCAACAAACTACGACCCGTCCCGAAAAAGTCCAAAAACTGCTTTGGCTTACCATTACGACTAAATGGCCAAAAGCGGCTACCTACACCGCCTGCCATAATCACACAATAATTATTTTCTTTATTCATGTCTAAATAATTTCTTAACGATTAACAGCCGACAAAGTTACGACTTTTTTTTGAACCATGCAATTCTTTTTTGCTTATTTTCCTATAATATGTTGTAAAACATACCACTCGTAAAAATCTTTCACACTTATTTATTTAACATCAATATTTTATAATTAGTCATTAGTTAGTTATTAATTAGTTATTAATTAGTTATTGGTTAGTTATTAAATTATATTTGTTATAATAATACGATAAAAATACCGCAAAATACACATTATATATTGTCACATCGTAAATTTTTACTACCTTTGCGCAATAAAAATATGTAATATGAGAAACTTGTTATTCATACCCATTCTATTGGCTATTGTATTTTTCACATCATGCCAACGCCATACCACACCCAAACCAACGGGATACTTTCGCATCGCCATACCTGACACCGCATACGCATACACCACATTGACAGGGTATCCTTATCAATTTAGATTATCTAAAAATGCGTATATCACAGAAAACCGCACCGAAGGAGAATCTTTTTGGATTGATATCTCATACCCAACGCTCAATGCAACTATACATTGCAGTTACAAACCCGTCAACAACAATCTTCGCTTATTATCACACGATGCACTTGAATTCCTATACAAACATTCTATCGTAGCATCCGCCATTCCCGTACAAGAATTCGCGAATGATAATAATAATGTTTGGGGATTGTTTTGCGAATTACAAGGCAACACAGCCACGCCACTACAATTTGTCTTGACCGACTCTATAAAACACTTCTTCCGAGGATCTGTTTATTGCAATTGCATACCAAACCAAGACTCACTACTACCCATCTATGAGTACCTAAAAAATGATGTACGCGTCATAATGGAGTCAATGAAATGGCAATAAAACAAACACATGAATATCTTATCTAAAATACTAGAACATAAAAAGCAGCAACGACCTTTGTTGGCCGTTCTTGTTGACCCTGATAAACAAGAGGCTTATCAATCTATATTGCCATACATCAACGATGTTGATTTAATATTCATTGGAGGCAGCACTGGCGAGAGCATTGATCCTTGCATCAAAACGCTACGCCAAAACTCCCTTTCGCCTCTCATTTTATTCCCAGGAAACATCGCACAATTTTCTCCCAATGCAGATGCATTGTTATTTTTGTCACTTCTCAACGCACAAACAGCGGATCTACTGACAAAACCGCATATAAAAGTCGCAACACAAGTACTTCAATCTGGAATAGAGACAATACCCATGGGGTATATCCTTCTTGATGGAGAAAGGAAAAGCAGCGTTGAAATCGTATCAAAATGCACACCTATCCCTCAAAAAAACATAGAGCAGGTACTCGCCACGGCTATTGCTGCGCAATTACTTGGGAAACAACTCATATACCTTGAAGCTGGAAGTGGAGCTAAAAAATCCGTATCCATTGATATAATTCAAACGGTTAGGGAACACATCTCCATTCCACTTATCGTTGGAGGAGGGATATGTAATACAGAAGCTATGCTACAAGCCTTCCATGCGGGAGCAGACATTGTAGTGATCGGTAATCATTTTGAGCAACACCCTAGTGACTTGCCTATATTCATAAATGCTTTAAAGAACTATGCTACCTAACACACACGATGATGAACGCTATATGCGACTTGCCTTGGAAGAAGCAAAAAAAGCCTTCATGCAAAACGAAGTGCCTGTTGGATGCGTGATTGTAGCTGAAGGTCAAGTCGTAGGACGAGGGCACAATCTCACTGAAACATTAGCAGACATTACTGCTCATGCTGAGATACAAGCAATCACCGCAGCAGCAAACACCCTCGGCGGAAAATATTTGTCACAATGCACGCTATATGTTACTGTTGAACCATGTATAATGTGTGCAGGAGCAATCGGATGGGCACAAATTAAACGAGTCGTTTTTGGCACAATAGACGAAAAACGAGGATTCTCCACCTTTGCTCCTAAGGCATTACATCCCAAATGCACGATTTCAACGGGAGTGCTAGAAAACGAATGTAGAGAACTAATGCAAACTTTTTTTGCTAAAAAAAGATAACACAATTGGAATTAACGACATTCACACCCTAAAGCATACAATATGAAAAAATCAATCCGAACAACTATTCAAGTTCTATCTTTTGCCACATTAGCTGCTTTGTGTATTTACCTTTCTCCACGCTATACAAATCCATTCAAATATCACTTTGAAATCGGACAACCATGGGGATACAGCCTTGTTAAAGCCGAATATAGTTTCCCTATTCTTAAAACCGAAGAGCAACTACAAGCAGAATACCAACAAGTTCTCAAAGACTACACACCTTGTTATAGACTAGACACAACTAAACGATCTAACCTATATGTCGTACCTGTACATGAAATGGAGAGAATTATTCAATCGAATTGTTCTCAGGTGTTAATTTACACCAACAACCGACATTCTACATCCATCTCAATTGACAGCATATACACACCAAAAACTGCATATCAATTAAGCAGAAAAAATGTCGTACCGAACCTATTATATGATTCCATCACATCTGCTAAATTCAAGAATTATCTACTAGGAACCGTTTCATCCACTCATGGTATGGTACAAGAAGGTGAGAAAATTATTGATCTAGGAGAAATTGTTACGCCTGAAAAATACCAACAACTCATCTCACTGCGCCAAACAATGGAGAACAAAAACATATCTCAACGTCAAAATCTTATTTCAATGATTGGAAGCGGTGTGTGCATTGTGCTTTTGTTGACACTTTTCTTCTTATACTTAATTACATATCGCCGCAAACTTTTAGACACTTTGCGCAACACCTTCTTCTTCTCTATACTAATGGCTATCATCATTGGTATTGCGGCATTAGTTTTACGATATGCTCCAACTGTATTTATATATCTAGTTCCATTTACATGGTGTCCTATCATCGCACGCGTATTCTACGACTCTAGAACTGCTATATTCCTCCATATAACAACCATCTTTATCGTTTCACTTGCCGTCCCTGCTCCCTATGTATTCCTCTTTGTACAATTTGTCGCAGGCGTTATAGCCGTCATCAGCCTGCGCGATATGACACAACGAGCACAACTGGCACAAACATCCGCATTCATACTCATCACATATAGCCTGCTTTACACCGCAATCACTCTGCTAGTAAATAGCAATATATCTGCGCTAGAGTACAAATACTACTTCTATTTTGTTATCAACGCAGTACTTGTTATATGTTCCTACGGATTAATTTTCCTATTTGAAAAAGCATTTGGACTTATCAGTAATATCACACTAGTGGAGCTCACCAATGTCAATTCAAATCTCATGCTATCTTTCGCAGAAAAAGCCCCCGGAACATTCCAACACTCTCTACAAGTTAGCAATCTAGCAACAGAGGCTGCAAAACGAATTGGAGCAAAGGTACTGCTTGTTCGCACGGGAGCTCTATACCATGACATTGGAAAAATGAGCAACCCCGAATACTTCATAGAAAACCAATCTGGCGTCAACCCATTGCAATCAATGACATATACTGATGCTGCAAAAATAATCATCAATCATGTGGAAGAAGGGGAACGCATTGCCAGAAAACATCATTTACCTGAAGTCATCATTCACTTTATCCGTTCACATCATGGCACATCCGTCACTCGCTACTTCTATAATACTGCCATCAACGACGCTAACGCAAGGGGAATAGATAGTGCCAAAGTTCGCAAAGAGGATTTCTCTTATCCTGGACCAAAGCCATCCACTAAAGAGGCTGCCATCCTCATGATGGCAGATGCTATTGAAGCTCGTTCTCGCTCGCTAAGTACTTTCACCGAACAATCAATATCCGAGATGGTGGATCAGATGATTGATGTGCAAGTAGCTGATGGACAATTCTCAGAAACAGCTCTCTCATTCAAAGATCTTGAAGAAATCCGCGCCGTCTTCAAGCAAAAACTCATTGAAATCAATCACCATCGTATAAAATACCCAACTGTTGAAGAATAATAAAAAATGCCTAATTCAACGCTCAAAAACCAAAGCTCAAAATTATACCTTGCACCCATGGAGGATGTTACCGATCCTGCCTTTCGTTTGCTATGCAAGCGATTTGGTGCAGCACGCGTATATACCGAATTTGTGAATGCTGACGCCCTCGTGCGAGATGTAGCATCTACAACCCGCAAACTGCAAATATGTGAGGAGGAGCGTCCCGTAGCTATACAAATCTATGGCCGCGAACCTGAGAGTATGGCCGATGCAGCACGCATCGTAGAGCAAGCCAAACCCGACTTTATCGATATTAATTTTGGATGCCCAGTCAAAAAAGTAGCAGGAAAAGGAGCTGGCGCAGGACTGCTCAAAGATATCCCAAAAATGCTAGACATCACACGAGCTGTGGTAAATGCAGTAAAAACACCTGTAACCGTTAAGACTCGCCTTGGTTGGGATGACGATAACCGCATCATCACCGATATCGCCGAAGCATTGCAAGACTGCGGCATAGCAGAACTCGCCATTCACGGACGAACACGAAGCCAAATGTATCGTGGCGAAGCAGATTGGACACTCATCCGCGAGGTCAAAAACAATCCTCGCATACACATCCCTATCATAGGCAACGGAGATATCACTACTCCAGAGCAAGCAAAAAATGCATTTGATGAATTCGGAGTCGATGCAATTATGGTTGGACGCGCCACTTTTGGTTGTCCATGGATATTCGAAGATATGCAACACTATCTCACCACCGGTGAACTTTTACCTCCACGAACCTTGCAATGGTGCGTAGACATACTCAAAGAACATGTAGAACGCAGTATCGAATGGATTGGTGACGAACGCAAAGGTATAGTACATAGCCGCCGACATTTTGCAGCATCGCCAGCTTTCAAAGGACTATTCGATTTCCGCCTAACACGTATTGCTCTGCTGCGCGCCGACAGCAAGGACGAAGTATTCCAAATTATGGATGATATCGTCGAAAAATGGGGATAACTGAACGATTCTTGTATTTTTTTATGAAAATATTTGGATAGTTCAAAAAAAAGCAGTACCTTTGCAGCGCATTTCGATTTTATGAGTGCAAGTTTGGTACCTTGCCCGAGCGGTTAGGGATCGGTCTGCAAAACCGGGGACGGCGGTTCGAATCCGCCAGGTACC
>JAEIGA010016666.1_pt1 | contig 11174 bp, 23 predicted proteins | sample 9270691 | NCBI WGS metagenome assembly JAEIGA01 (sample SAMN17057246, study PRJNA624740) | gut metagenome | biome: biome; isolation source: fecal sample | host: Bos grunniens | place: China: Xizang | collected 2019
ATGGGAAAGATTATTAAAGAATATGAAACAGAATATAATGTTGGTGATGTAGTAGTTTTTGAAAAGAATAATATACTTAATGTCGGAATTATTGAGGGTTATTATGTTGAAGACGGAAACTTCTGGTTTAATATGAGGGTTAATCCTGAGTGTGTATATACATATTCAAACGACGGAGATGTGTCGGAATATGACATTATTGGTGCAATCAATGATAACTTAAAAGAAAAGTGTTTTCAACTTATTGCAAAAAATTAAACACATAAAAACAAACTTTTAAGAGGTAATGTATGACTGAAAAACAAAATTCATTTGTATACAAATATTGGAATCGAACAGAGCTTGGTCGAGCAATGATTGCAAGCAGCTCAGTTTCTGACAGTGACTTACTCTTTCTCATTCCTAATAATGTAAAGAAGATGCATGGTCTACCAGTTACCAGAATACTTGGTAAGAAAAAGAGAAAAAAGAAAAATCAAAGAAAAAGATTTATTCTGTCTTTTAAACTCTTTGATTTATTAGAAGAGATTGTAGAAAGAACTATTGTGTCTACATGGTCTCAAAACGATTTTTTTGATAAGTTTGTAGATGTTAAAAATTTGACTATAGGAGACAAGCATAAATTTACAATTGATCCTTTTGATAAATCAAAGATTGTCACTATACCAACTTCGGCCAAACCTATAAAGATGTATATTGATAATAGATGAAAAATAAAATTTTAAGAGGTAACAATGTGATTCTATGTGATAAATGTGACATACCATGTTGTGATTTTTGTATTCATGTTGTTCATGAAATGGGCGAAATTAATGGTAAGATTATTAGTCTAGCCCCAATAGGCTGTAGTTTACACAAGGATAAAGAACATCAAGATTATGCAGTTGGCTGTTATTATTGTGATGACTACCACTGTTTTAACGCACAATAAAAATAGAGTTTTAAGAGGTATGATATGGCACACAGTAAGATTATTGATGAGATTTTTGTTGAGATGATTGACGAAATGTTTCCAGATACCAATCTACTATATGGGGAATTTGTTAATGGTAAATTTGACAAAATCAGCGTTGTAGACGAAAATGACAGTGTTATTGCCACAACTGACCTTACAAATAAACGAAAAAATCTTGAAGTTTGGAAGGCGTTAGGACTACAAGAAAAAGATTTTTATAACTAATAAAAATAAAATTTTAAGAGGTTTTAATAATGTTTATAAGATTGTTTTTAAAAAGAAAAAAATTATACAAAATTGTTTATGAACAGCTTGCCACTTATACTACCATCATAGAAGCAAGAGATGAATTTCAAGCCCTAAAAAAATTTCGTAGAATGACACAGTATGGCATTACTCCTAGCATAATTTCTTTTGAAGAATACAAACTGGAAGAATATGAATTTTAAGAGGTGGAGATATGAGTTGGATAGATATTTTTAGTTATTGGCGCTGTCCCAATTGTGACCACGAAAATAGATATAATTTAACATGGCAGCATTTTTATAAATTTAAAGAATTGCCAGATGACGAATATTCTAAAGAAACATGTGAAAACTGTGGTAAAAAATATTATGTAGATAGAACAGAACCAAGTCCATTTGTTTTCAGAATGAACAGAGACTTATGTAAAAACGATTATGTCAAGGATATGGTTCTTGATGTGAATGAAAAGCTGACAATAGTTGGCGAATGTTTTACAACATAAAACAAACTTTTAAGAGGCAAAATTATGATTAATGCATTACATTTGTTATGGATTATTCCAACATCGGCAAGTATTGGATTTTTTACTTGTGCATTGTTTTCAATAAATAAAGATGAATATAATAGATAAAAATGAAATTTAAGAGGTGACAACATGACATATACAGTACAGCTAGATTTCTTCATTGATGAAGATGGCATTAGAACAGAAGCAGAAACAATAGATCTCGTAACAGAAATTTTTGATTATTGTAATTGCAGCGCATCAAACATTCAAGTAATTGCAGTAAATGATTAAGAGGTAGCAATATGGCAGTAATAACACTTGATGCAGAAAAAAATACAGTAACTGTTTTAGTAGAAAAAACAGATCTTATACATGAACGTAAAGGCAACATGCTTGAAGTTGGAGGTGCCAATAAACACACCATTGGAAAAGTGTTTGCTAACGGTGAAGTTAAACTCTGTATGATCAGAGGTGAAAGATAATGGAAGAACTTAAACATGGAACCTGGGAACGCACAGTAAAACAGCACGGCAACGCTACAGATGGTTTCTGGACAGAACAATTCTGGAAGTGCTCAGTATGCAACTATGAGCGCAGAGATGTATTTATTCCAAAACATAAGCCAAACTATTGTGAAGAGTGCGGCGCATATATGAAAGGTGATAAGAATGACAAAATGTAAAGGTTGTATACATGAACAAGCTTGTGCAGCATGGATTCATCACGGAGAAATACTCTATGATGATTTTGAGCATTCTGTAGAAGAATGCCCATATTATGAACAAATTGTACATTCAGCTTGGAAATATGGTAACTGTATGAAGTGTGGGCTTTATGTAGGAGAAACAACTAGTTTATATTTTTCTTATTGTCCCAACTGCGGTGCAAAGATGAAATAAAGGAGAAATTATGTTTCAATATAAAGCAATTATAATTAACGTCGTTGACGGTGACACATTTGACATGGATATTGACCTAGGCTTCCATATCCACATTCACGAAAGAGTAAGATTACTAGATGTTGACACTCCAGAAAAGTTCGGCGCAGAAAAGCCGCTTGGTTTGATTATGAAGCAGTATGCAACAGAAAACTTCCTAGGTAAAGAGGTTGTAATTAGATCTGAAAAGGCTGACGTTGCCGCAGAGACTGATAGCTTCGGAAGATGGTTGGTTAATGTAACTGTTGACTGCAGTGATGTTTGTAACATATACAACTTTCTAGGTGTCAACAAAAAGCATCATACATATAGTGAAGAAAATGTACTTGCACTTCAAAATCGTTTAGAAGAGGTAGATTCATGAGATTATATTACAGAATTAAAAACAAACTTATCTACGACATAGACAGCCTCCGTGCACGCATCCAGCGTTTCAAGCGTGGCTACTCATACGGTGATGTTTGGGACATGGATTTCTGGTTTATGCGAACGGTTAAGCCTATGCTAATTCATCTCAGAGATCACGGTATTGGAATTCCTAATGAACTATATCTACAAGATGCAGACAACGAAAGAATTGTTTGGGAAAACACTCTAACAGAAATGATTGATTGCCTAGAATTAATGGACGAAGATGGCGCAGCAAAACATCTTGGAATTGAAAATAAAGAAAGATGGTCTCTAGAAGACTACAACAAGAGATGGGCCTTAATGGAAGAAAATAAGAATAGATTCTTTGAGTTGTTCAGTAAGTATTTTTATTGTCTTTGGGATTGAGGTGAATATATGATTTTATTTTATGGCCGCATGATGGCCCCTGAAGGGAGACGAACCTATGGCAAACTATATGGCAGAAGTCGCAAAATTGCTTGGCGTTGAACTTGGTGAAGAATTTGAGATCCAATATCCATCACCTTGTGCTGTTAAAACAACTGCAGTATTTTCTGAAGATGGGTTTAATATTGTGCATACTGATTCCGTTATATTGCAGCCTTATTGGAAAGATGCGGAATTGCATGGGTTATTGAAGGGTACTCTTACTATTAAACGTAAACCTTGGAAGCCGAAATATGGAGATTATTACTGGGCTGTTTCAGCAAATCCTATTGATAGTTTTTGCTATCTTAAGTGGGAAGGTGCTATATCAGATTATAGTAATTATAAGCTTGGTAATTGTTATAAAACTATGTCAGAGGCTAAGGAAAATAAAAGTAAGTGGGTTTCCTTCTATGAGTCAGATGAAGTTTTGAAGGTATAAAATTAACAATACAAATTTAATGGAGGAACAACAAAATGGTTAGTGGAATTATTGGTGGCACCTTAGGTATTGCCATTGCTTATATACTAGATTTTCTTGGTGTGGATACATATGTGATTGAGTTTTTGCAGCCATATCTGAACTTTGCACTGAATATCTATCATTTTTATGGTCTGTGTGGATTTTTAGGTGCTGTAGCAGGTATTCTACCGTGGTAATTTAAGGAGGACAACCAATGTTGAACGAAATTAGCAAAGATATCTACTTGCGCTGTGACGATCATGCGGAATGTGTGGTTTTTAGCAGACACAACTTCGAAGATGATGATATTGATTATGAAATCACTATTGAGGATTCTTATTGTGGCGGTGACTATATGGGCATTAAGGGTAGACTTAGGAGAGCATGGAAAGCTTTCTGGGCCAAGCCTATTTGCTATAACGGTATTTATTGTCAAGACGGCAAGCGCATGAGAAAGTTTTTGGAAGATTGTTTAAGTTTAATGAATGAGGAGTAAGTATGAGTTTGTTCCATTTATTTACTGAGATATTTAATAACCAAGAAGACGTACCTGTTCAAACTACAACTACAACTCCTGTCTGTAATAATCTTAGCAATAACGGAGATTGCAATCTAATTCAAAAGTTGAAGGAGTTACAGGCAAAGAAGAGAGATGTCGATTCAAAAATAAAGTCATATAACGAACATGGTGACGTTAATCTTTCAACTTTTATTAAATTGCTTGCCACTATGGAAGCTTATCATTTCGAAATGAAATGTGATTATCGTTCTTATCATAATCCGGGATATTATGACTCATGGATTAGAATGAGTTTTTCAGATTTTTATGGAATGAGCAGATTCGAGCAAGTTGTAGACAAAATGACTGATGAAGACATTGACAAAATTCACGAGGAACTAAAGTCAATTAAACATAGGGCAATAATTCTAGGTGAGTTGCAACAGCAGTCTTCTGCGCTTGAGGCAGAAATCAAAGAAATCAAAGACACTTTAGGTATTGAGTAAAACACAGGCGGTGATTAAATGAAATGCAGAGATTGTGATTACAAAATGAAAGGATTTTTCGCATGTGAACCTAACAAGTATGTGTGCATTGGTGTGAAGGAGCCTTTTGTGATTGATGATATTAATGTTGAATGCACTGAATATCCAGAAAAGCGTGTATCCACAGCTACAGTCAAGATTGCAAAAATTGCAGAACCTAAACCAGCTAAGGCTTATGTTGGTAACGATGGCATTTATGTTCCTTCTAGATATGACAGTAGGCTTCATGAGCTTTTGATCTCTAGAGAGCTATTTGTTGAAGCATATAACAAGTGGATTAAGAATGACTCTTATGTATTTGCTGGTCAAGATGATGCAGACGACTGGAGCGAAGATTAAACAATAAAAATGTGAAGGCGGTGATGTTTGTTGGCGAAGCAAAAGAAATTGCAACAATACGTTTTTAAGATAAACTCTACTCTATTGCGAAAAAATAATTGGAATTTAACTTTGCCGCTAAACAGAGCTAGAAATACAACAGGGCTTGTCGTTGCCCTAGCAGACTCACAGATCCTATCTTGGATTAATGAGCTGAATGGAACAGAGGACTATGATATACAGGCAAAAGAAATTAAGCGCCAGATTAAAGAGATTAAAAAGCAGCCAGTAAGTCGTGGTAATAAAACTAAAATATCAAATTTATATAAGCAGCTATATAGACTTCAGTTCAAGGAAGACTATCTGTGTGTCATAATGGACAAGAAATCAGACTATGACCGTGCAAATCAAGGCTTTTATGTCAATGGTGTCAAGTATTTGCGCCTTTTGTGCACAACAGGAGGCGTAAAAACATCAACAGTTGTGTATGTTAGCGAGAAGTTGCATCCTGAGCTAAAGAAGCGCATTGAGAACGGCAAGAACAATGAAGTCAAGCTTGTTCCCGCTAAATTAGGTGCTTATGAAGCATTAGCTGCCAGTGGATCTCTTGAAGTAAGTTGGCCAAAAGATAAATATGCGCCAATTCCAGGCGGAGTTATAGTTATAAGAGATGCATTTACTAAGTTTTGCGCAGATTTGATTAATATTGATGATAGCGACAGATCTCAGGAACCAATTGTTCAGTTTGCGCCAAATCAGTTAGTTAAAAATAATTGTTCTGACGGATGTTCTATGATGCTCCCTTCCCTATCAAGGCGCTGGAATGGAGAGCTTAATGATGACTATGAGCATACAATGAGTGGATGTAATCTACGTTGCGCTTGGACCAAGGGTATGACATTCACTTTTGATTACATAAAATTTGCAGAAGAAGTAATCGGTGCCTCAGATGATTGCCCTGAAAAGTATTTGATTAAAGACATTTGGGGACAGCAAAGAGACATCAGAGATTCTGAGTTGATTATAACCGAGAGTCAGTTAAAGCTTTGGAGCTGTTATAGCTCTTGGGAAGATTATTACTCTAAGTGCTTAGAAAACAAGTACACAATCAGAGTTGCAAAGACTGCGCCTCATGAAGTTGATAATGTTAGACAGTTAAACTATCAGTTTATTCAGTCCTTGAACTTATCAGATGATGATATTCAGGAACTTATATCCCATACTGTAAATGAAATTAAAGATACTATTGGACTAGATACTAGAAAAAGTATTGTATATTTGTGTGGTAAAAACTTAAAAGCGGAGAATATCCAGTATACTGATGCAGCCGCAAGAGCATTAATGGCTAACCAAGATGTCATTAAAGATTCATATATTCGTAATAGAATTAAAAAAATGATTAACAAACGCATCAGAGAAGCAAAAATTGGAGTGCTTGATGTACGTGGAAACTTCCAAATCATCTCTGGAGACGTATATGCTTTATGTGAAAGTATGTTCGGTTTAGAGGTGCATGGCCTACTCAAAGCTGGTGAAATTTACAGTAAATACTGGAAAGATAGCGGTGTTCAGCGTGTAATGTGTGCCAGAGCGCCAATGTCAAACGAACATTCTTTGGTTTCTCAGGACATTTGCTATGATGATAAGGTTGAATATTGGTTCAAATATATGGATACTGTTGCAGTTGTTAACGCTTGGGACACTATGCCAATGGCCTTAAATGGCTTTGATTTTGATGGAGATTTGTTATTTACTACTGACAGCCCTCCCCTACTTAAGAATCAAAAGAACTTGCCAGCATTAAACTGCATTCAGTACAATGCCTCAAAGGTGGTAGTGACAGAGGCAGACGTTATTAAGGCAAACAAGAATGGATTCGGTAGTAAGATTGGCAGTATCACTAATAGAATCACTGCAATCACTTCTTTGATGGCAAATTATGAGCCTGGAAGCGTAGAATATGAGACTTTAAGGTACAGAACTCAGTGTGGACAGGCACTGCAACAAGAGGAAATTGACAAGGCAAAGGGCATTTTGCCAAATCCAATGCCTAAAAGTTGGTACATTTCTAGTGAAAATATCATAAAAAATGATGATTCTGACGAGATTAGGGCTCAAAAAACGCTAAATCAGGCGCTTTGTGCACACAAAAAACCATACTTTTTTGGCTACAATTACACCACTTTGAAGCAAGAATATGACACTTTCGTGCGTGATACTGACGAGCATATTCAGAGTGTAACGGGTAAAAATATACGTGATTTGCTTAAAAATGATGGAAATTTGCCCGAAAATGAGCAAAAAATCTTAGAATTTTATAAAAAACGGCTTCCTTTGGACGTTTCTCCGTCAACAATGAACCGTATTTGTTGGGCTATTGAGGACGAATTTGACGGTGTTGACCTGTTTGAAAATGTCAAATTTGATTATTCTATTTACAAAAGCGGCATTGAGTATGCGCTAGAAGATTATGAGCTTATAAAGCTAAAGTGCGAAGCTTATAAGCAGAAAAAGCGTGAGATAAACAAGCAAAAGTTTGTTGAACATGAAGACGTGGAAGAAAGTATTACAGATCAAATTGTCAAACTAAACGCAGACTTAGAGGAAAGTTGTTTCTCAATTTGTCCAAATGAACAAGTCCTTTGTGAGATCTTGCTTGATATTTGCTATCGAGATGGTATTGATGTAAACATTGCTTGGAATTTATGTGGAGATATAATTGTTGACAAGCTTGTTAAAAAATCTGGCATGTACATATATCCAGAACAAGATGCAAATGGAGAGTTCAGTTACGGTGGAATCAAATTTTCTATGAAAAATATTGCAGCTGGAGGTGAGGCGCATGATTAATTTCAAATTTGATGATAGAAAAGACATTGAAAGCAAGATATCTAGCAACTATGTAAATCAAGAGAACCCAGAAGATACTATCCGAGATTTGGCAAGATATAATCATCATGTTCTTGAAATGAAAAAAGAAGATAACTATGATGCCATTTTGAATTATATGACCAAGTATTGCAGTGATTTTTATGAAGAAAAATATTTTAAGATTATTTATAGAAATATTGCAAGTGCTAAGAAGTATAAGTTTAGAAGTGTTGAGCCAGTTAAAATTACTCAGTCAGAGATTGAAAAAATAGTTGAACTAAATGATATTAGAAAAGAAAAAATCTCATTTGTTCTTTTAGCTGTTGCAAAATATTATAATAATGTTTCTTCTGACAACAACAATCGTATGTACATATCTATGACAGACTTATTTAAATTATCCAGAGTTGCAATTCCATGCAAAGAAAGAGCTGTATATTTGCACTTTGCATATCAGGATGGTATCTTGGTTGAGCACATGTATGTTGGGACCAATCTAAAGATTGTTGGTTTTGTAGATGATTCTAGTGAAACAGTGATGGAACTGGGTGAAGATGACTATAAGGAACTAGCATATGCATATTTAAATTATAAAAACGGTGGATACAAACATTGTAAAAAATGCGGAAAATTATTTAAGATGCATAAAAACTCTCCTGGTAGGCTGTACTGCAAAGAATGTGGACAAAAAGATGAAACTAGTGAGTTTAAAGTAATTCAATGCCAAGACTGTGGTACAGATGTTGTTATTAGCGCTTTAAATACAAAGACTTGCAGGTGCGAAGAATGCCAAGAAAAAGCTAACAAAGAACGGTATAGTAGATATAACGTTAAAAGAAGGTCTTGACCACATAGCCTTAAAACTTACAATACAAAATTAATGCCGAAAACCATTAGAGCCGCAACGGTTTTCGGGTTTTCAAAAAAATGACATTGAATTTTCATATAATGATAGAGATTAGGATGGTACGTTTGTGCCATCCTTTTTTATTAATATTTTCCTATCAAAAGCAAGACGTGAAAGTGAGGAACAAAAAATATGAATGAGATGTTAAATGGAATTTTAGTTGGAGTCCCTGAATCCACTGCTAATATGCAACTACCAGATCCCGATCTAAGAGATTTCTATAGAGACGAAGAAGATAGAATTTTTTGGCTAGACGCAAATGTAGATGATTGCACGCTGGATCTTGTTAAGATGATTATTCGCTGTAATCGTACGGATAAGGATAAGCCTGTTGAAGAAAGAACCCCTATTAAAATTATGATTAACTCTGGTGGTGGCGACGTACAGGTCATGATGACAATTATTGAGGCTATCAAAATTAGCAAAACTCCAGTTTACACTGTTTGTTTTTCTAGCGCTATGTCTGCTGCCGCAGAAATTCTTGCAGCTGGTCACAAGAGATATGCATTACCTGGAACGTGCGTTATGGTGCATTCTGGTAGCTGTAGTTATGGTGGCACTATGGAGCAGGCAGAAAGTTATAAAAAGTATGTAGATTATCTGACCAAGAGGGCAACAGATACGTTCCTCGCTAATACCAAAATTAATGCAAAGACCCTAAAGAAAAAGGGCGCATCTGATTGGTATATGAATGAATATGAGGCGCTTGAAAATGGCGTTATTGATAAAGTAATTTCTGAACTAGATGAGATTTTTTAATTGTAGGTGATATCTTATGGCGGCTAAAAAGACGCATAAAAATATGGAATATGGAGCACCACCTAAAACTTTAGATGGGCATCCTTTTTATGGCTTAGAGTTGGATGTTCAACAGCAAGCTTTTGCTGAAGCAATTTGGAATCCTGATAATTTAATCGTGTTTGCAAATGCTTGTGCTGGATCTGGCAAAACAACTATTGCTGTGGGTGTCGCAAATATGTTGGTGCAATATGGTTTATATGACGGTATTGTGTATGTTATTTCTCCAGTTCAGGAAGAAAAAAGTGGTTTCCTACCTGGTGACGCAGACGCAAAGACACAGGTGTATACCGCACCATTGTATGATGCCTTAGGGAAACTTGATATAAACCCATTTACCGTAGTTAACCAAGAGTCAATTGTAAATAAAAAGAACGGAACTGGTTACATAGACTGCGTATCCCATCTTTGGTTAAGAGGTTGCAACCTTGAAAATAAGGTTGTGATCGTTGAGGAAAGCCAGAACTTTTACAAGGATGAGCTAAAGAAGGTTTTAACTAGAATTGCTGATAGTTCTAAGACTATTGTAATTGGGCATACAGGGCAGTGTGATTTATATCATTATCCTGAGCGTAGCGGATTTGCACCATATATTGAGCATTTTAAGAATGAACCTTATGCTCAGGTATGTGAGCTTACCACTAACTATAGAGGAAAAGTTTCAACTCACGCTGATGAGTTATAAATAATAAATTAACAAAACAGGAGGTACAAATTATGGCGAAAGCAGCTATTAATAAGACCTTTAAGTTGAATGCAAATGGCATTTTAGCTATTACTGCTGATGGTGCATATGTTGAAAATGGAGACACTGGTGAGCTAATCAATTTAAAGGATTTGCTATCTGAGTTTGCTGATAAGTCTGTAAAGATATCTGTTACTTATGATTATGACTATGGTGATGAAGAATAACTGACGCAAACAAGGAGGCAAAAAAATGGAACGAATAATGAAAAAGCCAGAGCTTACGGATGAGATTGCCGCAAGAACTGGATTCTTTAAATGTAATGTCAAAGAGATGGTAGATGCTTTGGCAGATATTATTATAGAGCATTTTGAAACTGCTGAATTTGGTGCAGATAGTGAATTCCATATAGCCCCTGGTATTGTCTTGATCGGAACTCGCAAGCCAGCTGGAGAAGCGAAAGATCCAAGAACTGGCGAAGTGGTTTTGAGCCCAGAGAAAGTCATACCTAAGGCTGTATTCAAGCAGTCTGTTAGATTGAAGTTGTATAAGAAGCCTAAGGGTTATAAGAAAAAGAAAAACAAGAAAGGATAAGATATATGAATAATAACTTAAAGAGAATGGA
>JAEIGA010016667.1_pt1 | contig 11173 bp, 4 predicted proteins | sample 9270691 | NCBI WGS metagenome assembly JAEIGA01 (sample SAMN17057246, study PRJNA624740) | gut metagenome | biome: biome; isolation source: fecal sample | host: Bos grunniens | place: China: Xizang | collected 2019
GAGAAGGAGACTGTTCTTTCAGCTGAGCTTCCTCCAATCGTAGATATGGAGGTTACTTACACCGAGCCAGGTGTTCGTGGTGATACCGCTTCTACAAACTCACTTAAGGCTGCTACAGTAAACACTGGTGCAACTATCAAGGTACCTTTGTTCATCAACACAGGTGATAAGATTCGTGTGGATACTCGTACACGTGAGTATTACGAGCGTATCAAGTAATTTTTTGTGATAAGGGGTCATAATTTCTTGTGATAAGGGGCACATCTGCTGCCGCTAACAAAAGATGCCACCAATGGGACGTACGTCAAGTACTACCCATCGGTGGCATTTTTGCCGAGCGTTGCATCTGACCCCTTCTGACAAGAAATTGGGTCTCGCGCTTAGTAAGGTTTGTGTCGTTAAAAGGCGTTGCCTTTTGGGGAAAAGAGACGGAAGAGACGACAACGAAACTGAGTATCATCAGAATGATAATAAATTTCACTGTTGTCTCTGTTGTCCCTGCTGTCTCCAAATAATTAATCTCGCGCGAAGCGCACCACACTTTTCCGTTTTCAGTTTTCACCTTTCAGTTGAATTGTTTTGCTCTTTCCCTAAAAAGGGTTATCTTTGCACCGAATATTGCTTATAGCGAAACTATAACCCCAAAACTATAAAAATAATGAGTTTAGATTGGTTGAAAGTTGTCTTGACGGGTAGTGGTGATCCTGCTCATCCATCAGTGGCACATACGGTCTTTGTGCTTGCGGCAGTTATTGCCATAGGTATTGCACTCAGCCGTATCAAAATCAAGGGTGTGTCGTTAGGTATGACCTGGATACTCTTTGTGGGTATCGCCTTTGGTCATTTCCTCCCTTCGGGTACTATTCATCCCGACACCCTTCACTTTATCAAGGAGTTTGGTTTGATACTCTTTGTCTTCTTCATTGGTTTGCAGGTAGGTCCTGGTTTCTTCTCGTCGCTTAAGAGTGGTGGTTTGAAGCTTATCGGCTTGGCGGCATTGGTTATCCTGCTGGGTGTCTGCACAACCTATGTTATCCATCTTGTCACTGGCGAGCCATTGCCTACGATGGTAGGTGTGCTCTCGGGTGCTGTGACCAATACTCCAGGTTTGGGTGCTGCGCAGCAGGCTTATGCCGACTCGGGTATGGCAGATCCTGACATCGCGAACTCTATTTCGTTAGGCTATGCTGTGGCATATCCTTTGGGTGTTGTGGGTATTATCTTCACGATGATTATTATGCGCTACTTCCTCCGCGTAGATTTCAAGAAGGAGGACGAGGGGCTTGCAGCTATGAGCAACGAGACTCATCTCCCACATCGCTACTCTGTGGAGTTTACCAACGAGATGCTCGAGGGTAAGACTATTGCTCTTGCCCACATGCTTATCAATCGACAGTTCGTGGTATCGCGTATTATGCACGCCTCAGGCGAGATTGTTATGGCAGACGGTAACTCTAAGTTGACCCTTGGCGACCGCCTCCGCATCATCTGCACCGAGGATGACCACGAGGCTATTACCGCTTTCTTCGGTAAGCCTATCGAGATGACTGCTGACGAGTGGGGTGCTACAGCTATGCAGTCAACACCTTTGGTATCGCGTCGTATCCTTATTACGCGCGAGGAGATTAATGGTAAGAAGTTTGCCGATCTTCGTCTCCGCACACGCTACGGTATCAACATTACACGTGTACATCGTGCGGGTGTCGACCTTATCCCATATCAGGGTATGGAGTTGCAGGTGGGCGATAAGGTAATGGTCGTAGGTCCAGAGGCAGCTGTTCAGCAGGCGGAGAAGGTCTTGGGTAACTCACTCAAGAAGCTCGACCACCCAAATCTACTACCAGTATTTATTGGTATTGCACTCGGTGTATTGCTCGGTTCACTACCACTTATGAATGTGCCACAGCCTGTTAAGCTCGGCTTGGCGGGTGGTCCACTTATCATTGCAATCCTTCTTGGTCGCTTTGGTCCGCACTTTGGTCTTGTTACCTATACCACTATGAGTGCCAACCTTATGCTCCGCGAGATAGGTCTTGCTATGTTCCTCGCTGCTGTAGGTATCGGCGCTGGTGACGGCTTTATCGATGCCATTGTAAACGGCGGTTATAAGTGGATTGGTTATGGTGTTATCATCACCGTGCTTCCACTTGTTATCGTGGCACTTATCGCACGTCTTAAGTGTAAGCTTAACTACTACACTATGATGGGTCTTATGGCGGGTTCTATGACCGATCCTCCAGCCCTCGGCTTTGCAAGCACCTCTTCAGGTAACGATATGCCAGCAGTAAGTTACGCTACAGTATATCCAGTCGTTATGTTCCTGAGAGTGTTGACGGCGCAGTTGTTAATGTTAATGGCACTATAATTTCTCGCGATAAGCCGCAATCTGCGGCACATCCCTAAAAGTAAACCATCCAGGGCTGTACTTTGGTGTACTATCCCTGGATGGTTTCTTTCGTGATGCACCACATCTCACGACTTCTCGCAAGAAATTCGGTAGTGCAACTAATATCGGTTGCGTGTGCCCCTTCTGACAAGAAATAAACTGAAAACTGAAAAGTGAAAGGTAAGGTGCGCTTCGCGCGAGATTAAATATTTAGAGAATTTAGAGAATTTAGAGAGTTTAGTGTTTTGCGTGATACCATCTCCCTAACTTCCCTAATTTCCTTAATCTCCTTAATCTCCCTAATAAAAAGTCGCAGACACCTAACTTTTCACTTTTCACCTTTCAGTCTCTTTGCTTGAGTAGTCCAACTACTCAATCAAAGATATGCTGCGCTGAATAAAGTCCGTGAGATTCTTGCCCTTAAGCATACCGTTTGAGAGTAGAGCGAGGTCGATAATTTGGCGCACCTTGCGGTTCTCCTTGCCAATCTCCTCAAGGCGTGTATCGCGCTCCGAGCGAAGCTCCACAACGTGCTTAGATAGCTGCTCGCGCATATCCTTCTCCTCTTGGCTGAGCTCCTCTGCCTTCTTGTTTTTGATGGTCTCCTCGAAGCGGCTCTCCTCCTGCTCAGCAGCTGCAATCTTCTTGCCTATAGTACGTAGCTTATCGCCATACTCGTGCTCCACCTCGCCGAGGATATCGAGTACGATAGGGTGGTTGCCATTTACGGTGATAGTGAAGTTGTCTGGCATCTGAGCATAGAAGCGGCTCATATCGCCACCGCTGGTGTTTGCCATCTCCTTCATACGGCGCATAAACTCATTCTGAGTGATTATCACAGGGGCGTCCGTTGCAGACATAGCCTCGAATGATACATGGTAGTGAATCTTCTCGTCGGTAGGCATCTGACTCTCGAATACTGGGCGCATAATCTGCTGCTGCTCTGATGATAACGACATTGCATTGCGCTCCTCCTTGCGGATGATGTTGTCAATTATATCGCTATCCACGCGCACGAAACGCACCTTCTCGTTCTTCGACTCGAAGTACTGAATATAATGGCTGTCGAGCTGACCATTCATCTCCAAAACGCCGTAACCCTTAGCCTTTGCAGACTCTACAAATGAGTTCTTTGCAACGGCATCGTCTACATATAGTAGAATAGTGAAGCCGTCCTTATCGGTCTGGTTATCCTTAACCATATTTATATACTCCTCCGAAGTGAAGTATTTACCCTCGATGCTCTTCCAAAGCATAAACGAAGCCGCCTTCTCGGCAAACTTCTCGTCGGTGAGGATGCCATACTGGATAAAGACCTTGAGGTCGTCCCACTTAGCCTCGTAGTCTGGGCGCATAGTGTTGAAGAGCTCCTGCAGACGGTCGGCAACTTTGCGTGTGATGTAGCTCGAAATCTTCTTCACGTTAGAGTCGCTCTGAAGGTAGCTACGCGACACATTCAACGGAATATCAGGTGAGTCGATAACACCGTGTAGGAGTGTTAGATACTCTGGTACGATGCCGTTAACCTCGTCAGTGACAAATACTTGGTTAGAGTATAGCTGAATGCGGTTGCGCTGAATATCGAAGTTAGAGTGAATCTTTGGGAAGTATAGGATACCTGTCAAATTGAACGGGTAGTCTATGTTTAGGTGGATGTAAAATAGAGGCTCCTCGCTTGTAGGATATAGCTCTGAGTAGAACTCCTTGTACTCCTCTGCTGTAATCTCCGATGGGGTGCGTGTCCATAGTGGAGTGGTGTTGTTGATGATGTTATCCTCAGCAGTCTCTACATACTTACCATCCTCCCACTTAGTCTTCTTGCCAAAGGCGATAGGTATAGGCAAGAAATGACAATATTTGCGTAGTAGGGCACTTATCTCGTCGCGCTTGGTGTACTCGGCACACTCCTCCGAGATATGGAGTACGATGCGAGTTCCGCGCTCAAGCGTCTCATTAAGCTCCTCCATTTCGAACTCTGGCGAGCCGTTGCAGCTCCAGTGTACACTCTTAGCCTCCTTCTTGAACGACTGCGAGAAGATCTCTACCTTGTCTGCCACCATAAATGATGAGTAGAAGCCGAGACCAAAGTGACCGATGATAGCCTGATCCTTGTACTTCGCCATAAACTCCTCAGCGCCCGAGAATGCAATCTGGTTGATGTAGCGGTCTACCTCCTCCATAGTCATACCGATACCTCTATCGGTGATAGTGAGGGTTTTAGCAGCCTCGTCAACGCTGATATGAATCGTTAGGTCACCAAGCTCACCCTCGCACTCACCCTTAGCTGATAGGGTCTTTAGCTTTTGTGTTGCATCCACCGCATTTGATACAAGCTCGCGGAGGAAGATCTCGTGGTCCGAATAAAGGAACTTCTTAATAACGGGGAAGATATTTTCTGTTGTTACCCCAATTTTACCATTTCTCATACTTTGAAATATTTATTTGTCTAAATTGTCATTTCGCAACTGTAAAAGTCGTTGTCAAACAGTGTGCCATCCCCGCAATTGTGACAAAATGTCAGTCGCTGTCAGTCGTGCTATTCAATAGAACCTAAAATGGCGTAGAAAAGTGTGGCAATATTGTGAAAATTAGATATCTTTTTGTATCTTTGCCACTTGATTATATAGAATAGAAATGAAGAATATACGCAACTTTTGTATTATTGCACACATCGACCACGGTAAGAGTACGCTCGCTGACCGTCTATTGGAGAAGACCAATACACTAAATCAGCGCGAGATGCAGGCTCAGGTGCTCGATGATATGGATTTGGAGCGCGAGAAGGGTATCACCATTAAGAGCCACGCTATCCAGATGGAGTATCGCTCACGCAGTGGCGAGAATTATACACTCAACCTTATCGACACTCCAGGACACGTCGACTTCTCATACGAGGTGTCGCGTGCTATTGCATCGTGCGAGGGGGCCTTGTTGGTTGTGGATGCTACGCAGGGTATTCAGGCACAGACTATCTCTAACCTCTACCTCGCTCTTGGTCAGGATCTTGAGATTATTCCAGTCCTAAATAAAATCGACTGCGAGTCGGCGATGATTGATGAGGTTAAGGATCAGATTGTCGACCTTATCGGCTGTAAGGATGAGGATATCCTCCTTGCATCGGGTAAGACTGGTCAGGGTGTTGAGGATATCTTGGAGGCTATCGTGGAGCGTGTGCCAGCACCTGAGGGTGACGAGAATGCGCCACTTCAGGCTCTTATATTTGACTCTGTGTTTAACCCATTTAGAGGTGTTATTGCATATTTCCGTGTCTTCAACGGTACAATACATAAGGGCGAGCATGTTAAGTTCTTCAATGCTGGCAGCGAGTACGATGCCGATGAGATTGGTGTGCTCAAATTGAAAATGGTTGCTCGTGACGAGATTAAGGCGGGTGATGTAGGTTATATCTGCTCTGGTATCAAGAACTCAACAGATGTCAAGGTGGGTGATACCATCACCTCGGTATCTAATCCAGCTTTGGAGGCTATCGCTGGTTTCGAGGATGTGAAGCCTATGGTCTTCGCTGGTGTATATCCTGTTGAGGCTGACCAGTATGAGGATTTACGTGCATCACTCGAGAAGCTAAAGCTCAACGATGCCTCGCTTACCTTCGAGCCAGAGAGTTCGTTGGCGCTCGGTTTCGGTTTCCGTTGTGGTTTCCTTGGTCTCCTACACATGGAGATTATCCAGGAGCGTCTATATCGTGAGTTTGATATGGATGTTATCACTACCGTGCCTAACGTATCATACCATATTACTACCACTCAGGGCGAGGAGCTTGAGGTGCACAACCCATCAGGTCTGCCAGAGATTACCAAGGTGGCAAAGATTGAGGAGCCATATATCCTTGCACAGATTATCACTAAGGCTGACTTCCTCGGTAATGTACTGAAGCTCTGTATCGACAAGCGCGGTGTGATGAAGAATCAGACCTTTATCACTCAGGATCGCGTGGAGGTGAACTTCGAAATGCCACTATCTGAGATTGTCTTCGATTTCTACGATAAGCTTAAGAGTATCTCTAAGGGTTACGCCTCTTTCGACTACCATCGCACTGGTTATCAGCTAAGTAAGCTTGCAAAGCTCGATATCCTTCTTAATGGCGAGGCTGTCGACGCGCTATCATCGCTTATCTATGCCGACCACGCCTACGACTTTGGTCGCAAGATGTGTGAGAAGCTAAAGGAGCTTATCCCACGCCAGCAGTTTGATATTGCTATTCAGGCTGCTATCGGTGCTAAGATTATCGCCCGCGAGACTGTGAAGGCTGTCCGCAAGGATGTAACAGCAAAGTGTTACGGTGGTGATATCTCTCGTAAGCGTAAGCTTCTCGAGAAGCAGAAAGCTGGTAAGAAGCGTATGCGTCAGATTGGATCGGTACAGGTGCCGCAGTCTGCTTTCTTAGCGGTTCTCAAAATGGACTAATTTTGCATTGTCTTGTTGGCTATTTTGGCGTCTGCCTTTTACAAAGTGAAAACTGAAAGGTGAAAACTAAAAAGTTAAGAGCGCTTCGCGCAGAGTTTATAAGCTGAAAACTGTAAAGTGTGGTGCGCTCGCGCGAGATTTATGTAGGGATTCAGGGTGTTATGGGTAATACGGGGAGTCTATAAAATATTATCCCTATGTTACTCATTATCCACAGTTTACTTAGAAATATTGTTAACTACTAACTATATGAAAAAGAGTTTGTTGGTCGCATTATTTGCGCTACTTGCAATGGGTGACATTGCAGCTAATGGTTATGAGCCTAAGAGGGCAAACTTGAAATCTCGTGAGGAGTTTGCGGAGGATCGTTTTGGTATCTTTATTCACTGGGGTATCTATAGTGTCTTTGGTCAGGGTGAATGGTATTTACAGAATGCAGGTCTTAACCGTGACGAGTATGCCAAGGCGGCTGACGCCTTCTATCCTCATCGTTTCAATGCTAAGGAGTGGGTGAAGTTGGTCAAGGCATCGGGTGCAAAGTATATCTGCTTTACTACACGTCATCACGACAGCTTCTCGATGTGGGATACTAAGCAGTCTGATTTCAATATCGTCGATGCTACGCCATTCAAGCGCGATGTTCTAAAGGAGATTGCTGAGGAGTGTAAGAAGCAGGATATAGCTCTTCACCTCTACTATTCGCACGCCGACTGGTATCGTGACGACTATCCACGTGGTCGCACAGCGCAGAATGTTACGGGTCGTGACTCTATGCGTGTCGACTGGGATAGCTACTACACCTTTATGAATAAGCAGATTACCGAGCTTTTGAAGAAGTATGGTAAGGTGCGAGCTATATGGTTTGACGGCTGGTGGGATCACGATCAGGATGTTGTGCCATTCGACTGGGGTCTTGAGGAACAGTATGCTCTTGTACACAAGCTAAGACCTGGTTGTCTTGTGGCGAATAACCATCACCAAGCGCCATTCGAGGGTGAGGATATTCAGATTTTCGAGCGCGACCTACCTGGTGAGAATGCCTACGGTTTGTCGGGTCAGGAGATTAGTAAGTTGCCTTTGGAGACTTGCCAGACGATGAATGGTATGTGGGGCTATAAGGTTGCAGATCAGAACTATAAGTCTACCGAAGAGCTTATTCGTTACCTTGTGAGCACAGCGGGTAAGGGTGCTAACCTTTTGCTCAACGTAGGTCCTCAGCCAAATGGTGAGATTCCAGCGGCGGCCCAGGAGCGTTTGCTTGCTATGGGTGAGTGGTTGGAGGAGTATGGTAAGACTGTTTACGGTACTGTTGCGGGAGATGTGCCACAGCAGAGTTGGGGTTGTACAACACGTAAGGATAACAAACTCTATGTTCATATCTTCGAGTTCGAGGGTGGTGAGTTGCGCTTGCCTTTGCAGTGCGATGTTAAGAAGGCTAAGGTTTTCGGTAAGCATAAGAAGGTGGAGTATCGTATAGAGAATGACGTGGTGGTGCTTACCCTTGATGCAGTGAAGGATACGCCTGATTTTATCATAGAGCTAACAACTGCGGAGAAGAAGTCGAAGAGGTAAAATGTTAGTCGAAATAGTATGATGCCGCGTTGTGTGGCATAGCAAATGGCGAGAAGTCTATAAAAAGTAGCGCTTTTCTACGAAATATCAGTAAAAAATATCGCGGTCCGTGGTTGCGGATTGCGATATTTTTCTTATCTTTGCACGATTAACGCGCGAATGGTAGTATTCGTGGCGTAGGGTTGTGTGGATGGATTGAATGAAGAAAATTCATAAACAATAAAAACAATAACAAAAACTTTTTAACAATGCAAAGTAAAGGTATTATCAAGTGGTTGGCAATCCTTTTGGGTGTTGCCAGCATCTACCAGCTCTCATTTACCTTTGTGACTCGTGGTATCGAGGCTGAGGCTAAGGAGCAGAACGACCCACAGGCATTCCTTGACCAGAAGTGGGATGAGCCAGTTTTTATGGGTTACACTTATGGTGAGTGTAAGGAGAAGGAGTTGAACTTGGGTCTTGACCTCAAGGGTGGTATGAACGTTATGCTCGAGATTAAGGCTGTTGACGTTATCCGTACTAACGCCTACAACGACATCAATGTAGCATCAAACAACATTCTTCGTGATAGCATCGAGGCTGCACTTAAGGCTGCGTCTAAGTATGAGGCTTCTTCAGATGTTGTAAAGGCTTATATTGCGGCTCTTACTGCTGAGGATTTGCAGGCTATCTATGGCACAACAGATGCATCTAAGATTGCTTCAAACCTTGAGACAACCATCTCAGACTCTGTATCTAAGATGCACGAGGTGTTGACCACACGTATCGACCTTCTTGGTGTTGTTCAGCCAAACATCCAGCCAGTAGCTGGTACTAACCGTATTATGGTTGAGCTTCCAGGCGTTAAGGAGCCAGAGCGTGTAAGTAAGCTTTTGGCTTCTACTGCAAACCTTGAGTTCTGGGAGGTATGCTCATACGAGGATACTAACGACGTGATGCAGGCTCTCTTCGTTGAGGCTGATGCTATCATCCGTGAGCACCTCTTGGTTGAGGGTGCTAACGAGGCTGAGGTTAGCTACACTCCACTTAGCGAGTTGCTCTCTACTTCATACCCAGCAATCGCTAACGATGGCACAACAACCACTTTCGGTGTTAGCGAGCCTATCGTTGCTGCTGCTGAGAAGTCTAACATCCAGCTTATCAATGAGTACCTCGCTATCGATGAAGTTGCAGCGTTGTTCCCAGCTGACGTGAAGCTTGCTTGGTCTAACAAGAGCTCTTTGGATAGCTCTAAGGGTACCTTCCTTCTCTACGCTTTGAAGGGTAAGAGTGGTGCTTTGCTTCCAGTATTGGATGGCTCAGGTATCACTAACGCTCGTGCTCAGGGTGGTCAGTACGGTGGCTTCGAGGTATCTATGACAATGAACTCTAAGACAGCTCTTGAGTGGGGTAACATCACTGGTGCTAACGTAGGTCGCTCTATCGCTATCGTTTTGGATAACTACGTTTACTCAGCTCCACGTGTAAATGGTCGTATCGACGGTGGTGAGTCTTCAATCACTGGTAACTTCACAGCTCAGGAGGCTGAGGACTTGGCAAGCGTACTTAGCTCAGGTAAGTCTCCAGCACCTGCTACTATTATCTACTCTGAGGTTGTAGGTCCATCACTCGGTCAGCAGTCTATCAACGCAGGTTTGCTCTCATTCCTATTGGCATTCTGCCTTGTACTTCTTTACATGGCATTCTTCTATAAGACTGCTGGTTGGTTTGCAAACATTGCGCTTATCTGCAACGTATTGCTTCTCTTCGGTGTGTTGGTATCATTCGGTGCTGTATTGACATTGCCAGGTATCGCAGGTATCGTGCTTACAATGGGTATGGCTGTGGATGCTAACGTTATCATCTTCGAGCGTATTAAGGAGGAGTTGCGTGGTGGTAAGGGTCTTACACTTGCTATTAAGGATGGTTTTTCTAACGCATACTCTGCTATCATCGACGGTAACATCACTACTATCATCACTGGTATCGTTCTCTTCTTCTTGGGTACAGGTCCAGTTAAGGGCTTCGCTACAACATTGGTAGTAGGTATCCTTACATCACTCTTCTGCGCTATCTTCATCACTCGTCTCTTGATCGAGATCCGTGCTGAGCGTAAGGGTCAGGTTGCCTTCTCTCGCAAGTCTACTGAGAACTTCTTGCAGGGTGTTAAGTTTAGCTTTATCTCTAAGCGTAAGGTGTCATACGTAATCTCTGGTGTCTTAGTAGTAGCATCTATCATCTCACTCCTTACTCTTGGTTTGAACAAGGGTGTTGAGTTCACTGGTGGTCGTTCGTATGTTGTTAAGTTCAACGAGACTGTGAATGTTGAGGATGTTCGTAAGAGCGTAGTTGAGGTATTCGAGGCTGTTGAGGATGCTGCAAACACATCTGTTGAGGTTAAGCAGTTCGGTGGTGACAACCAGGTGCGTATCGTAACTCAGTACCAGCCAGAGGGTCTTGAGGGCGAGGCTGCAAACGATGCAGTTGACCATTTGTTGTTCGACGCATTGTCGGGCTACTTCTCAATCGAGGGCTTCGGTTTCGACGAGTTCCGTACTGCAGGTGACGATATTGCTCAGTGGGGTATCGTATCTTCAGAGCAGGTTAACGAGTCTATCTCTTCTGAGATGACTATTAAGTCACTTATCGCAGTTGTTATAGCTTTGGTTGCTATCGGCTTCTACATTGCTATTCGTTTCCGTCGTTGGCAGTGGGCTTTGGGTGCTACTGCAGCCTTGGCACACAACGCGTTGCTTGTTATCGGTATCTTCTCAATGTTGTATGCAGTTATGCCATTCAACTTGGAGGTTA
>JAEIGA010016668.1_pt1 | contig 11173 bp, 26 predicted proteins | sample 9270691 | NCBI WGS metagenome assembly JAEIGA01 (sample SAMN17057246, study PRJNA624740) | gut metagenome | biome: biome; isolation source: fecal sample | host: Bos grunniens | place: China: Xizang | collected 2019
CCAGAAACCAGTGTCATCCCAATCCCGAGCAGGAACGCCGTAGTAGTTCTGCACCCCCTTCTCAAACTCTCTGCCGTTGTTGCCCTTGTGGATTTCGTAGTCAATTTCAATTGCGCCCTTGCGGATGAGTTCTTCTTTCAGTTCGTTGTTGAGATAGAGGTCGAGCTTTTCGTGACCGCCCTTGGAGGAAGCCTGCTTGCCCATCTTAAGGAAGCGGGGCATGATGTCGCCTTCAATGCGGATCATGTAATTCTTCTTCTTGTAAGTAAAGCCGATGATGTAGCACTGAGCACCGCTGTACTTTCTGTAGTATCTAATAGCATTTCCCTTAGTCATTTGATTATCTCCTTTTGTGTTCCTTTGATGTATTCATTATAGCACCGAATTGCCGTTTTGTCAAGCACAATTTTAGGAAAATGCGTTATTTATTTTTTGTGCAAATTGCCTATTGACAAATTGCTGGGGCTGTGGTATAATGGAAATAACGCGCGCCTGGGTCGTGGGCGCGCGGCCGAAAAAACGAATTGGAAAAGAGCCTTAGTAGTAAGGCTCCTCGATTTCCAGTATCTTGGTTTCTTTTAGCTCGAAGATGGCTTCGAACTTACACCCGCAACCGCAGATGTATTCTTTAACTTTCTTCGTGCCATAGCTGTCGCGGTCTTCCCACACCAGTTCCGGCTGAGAAGTCGAACCGCAATGGGGGCATTTAATTCTCATCTTCATCATCCTCCATTCGCTCCTTAATAGCCTTGTAAATCGTTGTGCCAAGCATCCAACCAGCAACGGATGCGTAAGCACCAACCGCACCCACCAGCATCCATCCGATGTGCTCGGGGATTGCACAAATTAATTCCATCATTCTCTATCACCCCTTTTGAAATTCTGTCTGTTGTAAGCACCCTTGCCCTTTTTGTTTTCTACCACAGAGCCACGCTTGCGGAAGTGGAGATACTGCTGAAGTTCTTCTCCCTCTTTCTTAAACATTCTGCGGTCAACTTTCTTCTTGGATTTCTTACTCATTTTCGTTTACCTCTTTTCTTTCTTTGTAATTAAATTATACCATAACTTTTATTATTTGTCAATACCTTTTTTAAAAAAGTAAGGTGGATTTTCCACCTTACTCAATAGCCCATTCTTTACCCATCTTTTCTTCCCAAGCGCCGAGCAGTTCGCAAAAAGTATCTTTGGCATACTGCTGAGCAAAAGCCATCTGCTCTCGATTGAAATTGCCTTGTGCATCCTGAATCGCACCACCAGTGGCGGAGATAGCTACACAGACCAGAGTTTCCATCAGCTGAGTGGCCAGCTTTTCAGTCATAATCATCTTTTCCATTTTATTCATTTCCTTTCGTTTCTTTCTGTATTTATTATAGCACATGGGGTTGAGTTTGTCAACCCCTTTTTTAATTAAATGTAGTATAAATCACGATGTCTTTCCATGTTCTTGCACACTCTCTTGTACAGCTTAGGGGGCATTTGCTTTTTGCCAGCCTTCATGCAGAGGTGGTACAAATGGTCAACAGTAATCATGTAAGCGGTGATTACGAAATCTTCTTCCATTGCCTTTACGATTACGATTCCGCTACTGGTCACACAGTATCTCTTGTAATCGCCATAGTCCTTTACTTCAAGAACTACATTGGTAAAGCCGAGGACTTCTTCCAGTCGAGCCAGTCGGTCTGCTCTTTCGTATTTTGCGTGATAGCTAAGTGTCATTATTATCATTTCCTTTCCTTTTTTGTACCTTAATTATAACACGGCTTAGAGGTTTTGTCAAGTATTATTTTCACTTTGAGTGAGGACTTTTTTACAAGTCCTCACCCATCGCATCCTCGTAGCAACAAGAACAAACATAGTAGCCCTTTTCAAAATCACAGCACCAAGACTCCAGGTCGAACCAATCGCACATTTCGCCACAATCAGCGCACTGGAAAACCTTGGCTTCGTCAGAGCCAATCAGCTCCATCAGCTCGTGGTAGCGATCGGTGTAAATGCGGTCATCGTAAGAACGACGCTTCATCTCGCCACGATACTTGTAGTAGTGGGGAACACGGACAGTCTTCTTTTCTTCTTCATGCAGTTCAGCAACCAGAGCCAGGATGGTGTTAATAGTCATCATTTTTATTATCTCCTTTTGTTTTCCTTTTTTGTACCTTAATTATAACACGGCTTTCGGGATTTGTCAATAGTGAATTTGCATAAAAGTTTGCGAGAAAAAATTATTGAAACTGGTTATTATGCCGAAATTCCCGGGCGCGCGAGTGTGCCCGGGCGGCCAAAAAAGGGGGTGTTACCACCCCTTAAAATCCTCAATCTTGTGAACCTTCTTGTTCTTGATGAACTCTTCCACACTCTCAGTCTTAACTTTGAATGCTTGAACTTCTGCGGGGCGAGTGATAATCCATACTTTCTTGAACATAGCTTTTAGCTCCTTTCTTTTTGTACCTTAATTATAGCACGAAAGAGGCTTGTTGTCAAGCCTCTTTTTTCAATTCTTCCAAATATTTTTCTTCTTTGGCAAGTTCTGCTTTCAGTGCGGCAATTCGTGCTTCGGTATCACGCACCTTTTTGTCATGCTTTACTTTTGCCTTGTATTCTTCAACAGTCAGCCCCAGAGCTTCGGCTTTTGCCTTTTCTCTCTCTGCCTTGCGAGCCTTTGCCTTGGCTTTCTTTTCTTCTTCGGCTTTCCAGTAGGCTTCACGCTCTGCCAATCTCTTGGCTTCCTTTTCTTCCAGTTCAGCAACTGTCCGCACATAGTCCACATTGATAACCAGGTCAGGATTATTTCTCTTTGCGATTTCTACGGCTTCCTCTGCGCTATTGGCTTCAATGTCATCTTTGCGCACCCAGTAGTTATAGCCGCCAGTCATCATTTCGTGAAAGTCGCCTCTTGTCATCATTTCAATTCTGTAAGTAGTCATTGTGTCGATCCCCTTTGTTTTTTTTGTATCTTAATTATAGCACGGCTTGGGGGTTTTGTCAACCCCCTTTTTTTGTTTTTTTAGAACATTGCCTGCAGGGCTTCAGCAGCCTTGGGGTGGTTGCTTGTTTCAATGGTGTTGATGATGATAGAGCGAATCATTTCATCATTGGTCTTGCCGTCCATGTAAGCAAGCATGAATTCAGTTGCGGAATGGTTGGACTTCTTGATGATGTTCTTGATAGTGTTCTTCATAGTTTTTATCTCCTTTTTGTTTGTATACTAATTATAGCATAGGAAAGGGGCTGTGTCAACCCCTTTTTTCAATTTTCCCAAATTTCTTTTGCCTTTTCCCAAGTGGGATCGCCTACCCAGCCGAGGTAATCACCACCCAAGTATCTTTCCGCAAATTCAAACTCTTTCAGACCACCATCCCAGATACAGCACAGAGCCTGAAGCAGATGTGCAGGAATGAAGATGATGAGATAGAACCACAGGGGGATGCGCTGCTCCCGCTTAAATCTTTCGCCCTCTTTGACGAGAGAGTAAGAGCAGAACGGCCGCAGCCACTTTGCTGCGTGATTGTAAGGGCCGATCTCCTGCCACTGCTTGTAGGTAATCTTCTTCTTCATGATGTTTAGCTCCTTTGTTCTTTTGTTGTACTTATTATAGCACGGCAAGCTCAGTTTGTCAATACTTTCAGGAAAAATAATTATTTATTTTTTTATTTATTTTCCCCTTGACAAATTGCTGAGACTATGGTATAATGCGAATAACGCGCCGGCTGGTCGTGGGCGGCGCGACCAAAAAGTAAAATGAAAAAGCGAGGGGTTGCCCTCGCTTAGTATTCATCCAGACCGCTTGCCTCTGCCTCAAATTCTGTCATTGGGTAATGATACTTAACATTCTCACCGAACTCATCGATTGCGATTGTCATTGCCTCACCAATGGTTGCGGCTCCAACGATGAACTCCTCTCCGCTTTCCAGATCTTCAAACAGGTAATGTTTCATTTGTATCAGTTCCTTTCCTTTTTTGTATCTTAATTATAACACGGAAAAGGAGTTTTGTCAACCCCTTTTTCAAAAAAAAATGGAAGCTCAATGAGCTTCCATCCATACTTTAATCACAATGTCATCTGTCAGATCTTCGGTGAAGTTGTCAGCCAACCAAACCAAATAGAACTCATTTTCCACAAGGGGAAGATCGACAGCCCAGAGATTTCCTGCATCATCTTCCAAAATGTCACCAGAAGCAACGGCACCAACCATGCGCACATTACCATCGGCGCAATCTCCGCACCAGTCATTGATTGCTGTGGTGTCAAACACCTGCTCGGCTTTGATGGTATTGTACTTGTGTACCAGTTCGATGTTTTCCATGATCTGGTGATAAGACAGGAGAGAAGCAACGCACGCGAGGAACAGAACGAACATGAAAACCAGCTTATTTTTCATTTTGAAAATCTCCTTTTCTTTTACTGTTATTATTATAACAAAAGTTGTTTGATTTGTCAAGTGTTATTTTTTAACTTGGGTAACTTAGCAAGCTACCCAAGTGTCACAGACCTTGCGCTCTACATGGACATCACCGCCGAGAGTCTGAGCGAAAGCGACGGCTTCACGCTTAGTGCGGAAGTAGGTAGCCAGATAGCAACCCATGCGCTCGCTGTAATTCTTTTCATTGTAAACTCTGTACTTCATTTTTAAGTCCTCCGTATCTCTTTTTTGTATCTTAATTATAGCACACAAAGGGGGTTTTTGTCAAGTATTATTTTTAAGCTCTGTCATCATAGATGAAATAAATAGATCCACTCATTGTGGTTACCATCTGCATGTCATGGTATCTTTCCATCTTGGCAATAGGACTGGTAATGATACCCACACCATTGTGCTTTCCGCACAGACGATTTTCTCTGATGAACCACTCACTGATGTGCTTGCCTCTTCTTGCCATTGTTTGTTACCTCCTTGACTTTGTATCTGTATTATAGCACGGCAAGCTTGATTTGTCAATACCTTTTGGGAAAATAATTTATTTATTTTTTTTCTAATTTTCCTCTTGACAAAATGGCTGGGATGTATTATACTGGCAATTAGGGCGCGCCAGGGCCGTGCGCGCGCCTATGGTGAGATTCGTCAAATTGCACAATTAAAGGGTGTGTCCACCTACTGTGCACACACCCTACTCTCTTACTCTTGGCACACCCTCATCAACAGTCTATCATAGGACAGTCCACACACAGCGCACAGCACACGCAGTGCCTCACGCACAGCAAGCTTCTCTGTGTAGGTGATAGCATCGTTGTCCTTCTCCAACACCTTCATGATGTAGTTGTATTGATGGCTTCTTGTTAGGTCACTCTTCTGCTCGATGATGATGGTGAGCATCTTGTTGATGGGTCTCTTGTTCATTGTGCCTCTCTCCTTTACTTGATGGTGATGGTAGTGTGCTTGGTGTACTTAGAGGTCTTGATATTCACGATGGTGTCCTGGTAGGCTCTGTTGCTGATACTGTGGAACTCAACAGTGGTGTTCTTGTCTTCTACCTTGTTCAGCAGGGCGATCAACTCAGCGACAGTCATGTTGTTCTTCATGGTGTGTATCTCCTTTAGTCTGTGAGGTTGTGTTCCTCTTTCTTTGTGTCTTTATTATACCATTACGGGAGCTTTTTGTCAAGAGTTATTTTACCGTTTTCTACAACTTTTTTTTAGCACCCTCTACAGTATGCTCCACTAGGGGATTTGACGCCTGTGATCGGTGGCTACTCTTTACAGAGTAGCCATCACCTGCTCAAGCTCTTCAGTGCTCATGGTCTTGTAGTGTTCCATAATAGCCTTGAGTATTTTGTTACGCTTAATCTCTTCTTCTCTGTCTGCGTTGCGCTGTGCTCTGTAGGCATCACGCTCCTCGCGGCTGTCGAACCATGTCTTCTCTCCATAGACATAGCCAGTGATAGTGCCCCCGGCGGTGTGGATGGTGATAGTATCCTTGTTAGTGCCTAAGCCGTAGCAGTTGCACCAACCATCTAAACCGTAGCGGCTAGCCTTGTGCACATTGTTAGCAGTCATGTAGTCATGGGTGTAGAAACCCTTGCCGTTCAGCTTAACCAGTTCCTTGTAAGTATGCATCATAGTGATTATCTCCTTTACTCTGTGAGGGGTGTTCCTCTGTTCTTTGTAGCTTTATTATAGCACATGATGATGTACTTGTCAAGAGGTTCTGTGAAATTTCTTATAATTATTTCTTCGTCATTTTGCACAAAGATTTTTTGTAAGGTCTCTGATTATAGCAAACTAGGGCCTCGCCGCCCCTTGGCGGCTCGCTGTATTGATGGGGGCCAACATTACAGGAGCGGACATCTTCCAAAAAAGCGCAGACTACAGACTTTTTATTTTCGATGGGATTAAAAATGTTCTAAACTCCGGACCGGGGGGTGGTTTTCGGGAGGATAAAAAATGAATCGGGTTAATTCATTTCCTCCAGGGCAAAATAATCCTGAAGTTCATTTTTGATTTCGGAATACGGGAAAATAAAAAAGACGAAACCGAAGTTTCGTCTTTTGATTATTTTTATGTACACGCCTTTAGTGTCGCCGTGTTACTACTTGCTACGGCCGCAGTTATACTATCTACCCAACTTTGTAAATTATCAATAGTGCAAGTCTTATCCAGTGTCAATCCAGAGACCGCCGAATCGGCATCGCCGCAACTAATTGTTACAGTATAGTCAGGAGTCGTAATTGACGGACTGTTCCAATACCAATAGTCTTTGTCCAGCTTGTCGGTCGCAATAGCGGTTTCCGCAGGTGACCAGCTCTTGGATTTCTCTTGCATAAAGTAATGCCATACATATCCAGCCCCATCTTGCGCCGTGCCCATATATCGACATCTATTTAGCTCGTCGGGAAAATCCCAGCCAGTGCCCCAGGCTACAATTTCATATTCGCTCTCGTATCCTGCGTCGTCCACCACCGCCCAAATCATGGGCCAGCCATTTTGCTCTTGGATATCCAGCCATTTAATTACATTTGCGGTGATGGTGACAATCTCCCCATCTCTTGGCAATTTATACTTAAGTATTCTCTTCATTGCGCACTTCCTCTAAAGCAGCCGCCGCCTCTTCAATTGCCGCAATAGCTCTTTCTGCTTGCGTTTTAGCATCTAACCGCACGCACAAGAACCAAGAGTCGTCAATGAAACTAGTAAAGTATTCTAGCTGATCTCCCGTTTCAATGCGGAATTTACTTCTTAAATAAGATGGAATAACAATGCGGCCTGAACTATCCACCTTATAAGTATTATTTTCGGGAATTAATAAAGCTCCCTTAATCCATTCATTCTGTGGCATTTTTACATCCTCCATTTGTGTAATAATAACAAAATATTGAACACTAAGAATCTTGCGCCTTTTTACAAGGTGAATAATCTTTGATTAAATCTTGAATATGCGGACATCTATTTACAAATTGTAAAAAATGTTCATATCCATAATGCTCATAAATCCAATGAGCTTTGAAAGTATCTCTTATAAAACGATACTCTTCTGGACTTAAATAATAAGTACCATGGCAGCGAGACGTAGACCACGCTTCTTCAGCCTCTAATAAAATTAAAGTCCATTCATTCATGTTTTAAACTTCTCATTTCTTTTGCACGGATAACATTATCCAAAAGTGCACAACGAGTAAGAAGTCCTACACCTCCTGGAACTGGAGTTACATCTCGTCCTTCTGTATTAAAACAGTCACCAACCAACTTCCCGTTCTCATCGAAATTAATGCCGACGTCAATAACAGGCACATGAATTGGGTAGCAATTCAAAAAGTAAGGTTTGCCCACTGCGGTGACTATTAGGTCAGCACTATATAAATGACGTGACAATTTTGATTTGCTGTGGCAGAGGGTTACTGTTGCATCTGCGTCAGTCATCATTGCGGCCAGGGGTTTACCTACAATGTTGCTGCGGCCGATAATTACAATATCCTTGCCGGCAAGATCAAACTCACAAGCTTGCAGATATTTCATAATGCCGCCAGGAGTTGCCGGTGGGAAAGGACTATCAGGATGGAATCCATCCACATCTTTACAGCTTGGGATTGCGGCAACCACTGCCTTCTCGCGGATATGAGGCGGGAGTGGTAGTTGCACTATGACGCCATCATAAAAAGGAGCCAATGCTTCGATTTCAGATAACAATTCATATTCAGTTATATCATTTTCAAAATGATAAACATCAGCAATAATGCCAACTTCTTCACAATCTTTAACTTTGTTTTTAATGTATCGGTTAGATGCCTCCACATTACCAACTTGAATAATGGATAATTTAGGTGCATCACTCAAAATTGCGATTCTTTCCTTGTAGCTTTCTTTTAATTCTTTTACATAAGATTTAATATCATTTAGGACCATCGTCTCCCCACCCTTCTGGTAAAATACAATTTAATATAGCTTCTAATACATTTGCGGCCGCGAATATTGGACCGCCGATCCAAAAGATAATACCAGCTAATAGCTAGTCTTGCCAAGATAAATCTTTACAATAAGGAGCATATTCAATCATAACTAAGAGTGACATAATGCTCCAGAGAATTGCGATAATTATTCCGCTGATTTCCATGTCCAAAATCCCTCCATTGGAGAATAGACTAATACATTTTTAAATATAGTTGGCTTTTCTAACATTGCTCTTTCTTCATCGGTTAATTCATCAAGAGCATCTCCGTAATACATTTTTGCGGAATCTGTTGTGTAGATCGTAAAACCAACTAATCTTTTTTCTTCATATAATGAAAAATCTGTAATAGTCATTTCGGCAGGAGCATCAAACTCTAGTCGAGCAATAACTGTTGCAGGATAATATTTTCCATCATATGCGGTTTTTAGCTTGCGCGGTGTCCTATTTTCTGCGATGTCGATCATTCCTTCAGTAATTTCTAAGGTATTTTTTAGTATCTTTGATAAGCAAAAAATAATTGCCATCGCGGCGATCAGACAAACCGATAATATAATTATTGCGGCAACCATATATATTACTCCTTATTTTATTTTATCTATAAATATTATAACAAAAATTTTTTCTTTTGTCAAATTCTCTGCTTGAGGCCAAAAATCATTATTTTTATTACTTCAATTTTTAAATAATAATTAGGGAAAATTTTTCTATAAAAAACTTGACAAGAGAAAAAATTTCTGGTATAATAGTTATATAAAGACTGGAGGTAAAAAAATGATCAAGTTAGATTATACTTTAACATCTCCAGAAGAACGAAAATAGTTAGTCGAGAAAATTCTTGAAGAGTGTCCAGATCCAACTCCGGCCTATTTAGAAACTTTGGCAGACTATCTGGTTCTTTGCATGGAGAAACAAGAGAAAAAGGAGCGTAAGCTGCTAACTGAAAACCGCATGGCCACAGTCAATAAACGTGAAACCTCTTTTGAAGGTCTGATTTCCCAATTAGAAAATGGTGAAGACGGCATTTATAATATGATAACTAATAATAGAAATATGATTTTTCAACCTAAAGTGATGATTACTAAAAAAGATGTAGATGAAATACCCGGATTAGCAGAATTAAGAGAAGCCATTAAAATGTGGGAAGAAAAATTAAAGACAGCTTCCGGGCGAGATGCTTTTATTATTAAAACAGCAATTATCGAATTGCGGAAAGATTAGTATTTATTAAAAGATGCTTATCGAAAACCAATTATCCCAAAAAACATCACCCGCTCGAAGAACTTTATGCCTTTAGAGTCTGATTTCAGTTTTGATGATGAAGGCTATGTTGTTCCAGAGGGTGTTTCTTTATGTGACCCTAAGGTTGTATCTGCCATTTTATGTAATTATTCTTTACTTAAGCAAGAAGGCTGGGGAGAATTTGAAAAAGATTTATGGTATTTGATGCAAGAATTTGATGAAGTCGCAGATGCTGCGTTAAAAGATTATCCTTTATATGATCGCATTTGTGAATATAAGGTTGATGGGTTACAAAATATTGACATCCAAGAAAAAATACAAGAAGAATTTGGAATTAAGCATAGTGTAGAATATATTTCAAGCTTATGGAGAAATAAAATTCCAAAATTAATTGCTTCTGAGGCAGAAGATAGATTACTTAGTTGGTATTTCTTTACCGAAATGAAAGGTAAATACAAGAAGTGCAGTCGCTGCGGCGAGATTAAATTAGCACATAATAAATATTTTAGCAAAAATAAAACTTCTAAAGATGGTTTTTACAGCATTTGTAAATGTTGTAGAAATTCAAAGGCCAAAAAGCCATAATTCCGACTTGGTATTCTCATTATAAGTAAAGGAGGAATTTTTATGGCCGAAAGCTTTTATTGTGAAAAATGTAATAGAACAATGAATGCAGATTAGTTTTATGGTTCTAATAATACTATGAAATATCCAGAAGGAAAATTGCATAAGTGTAAAAAATGTACTACAATGCATGTGGACAATTTTAATCCTGATAGTTATTTGTGGATTTTGCAAGAATGTGATGTTCCTTATGTTCCAGAAGAATGGAATAAGTTACTGGCTTCATATGGCAAGGACCGCTCAAAGTTGACTGGCACAACTATTGTTGGACGCTATCTTTCAAAAATGAAGTTAAAACAATTTAGAGATTACAGATGGAAAGATACTGAATTTCTACAAGAAGTTGCAAATAAGAAAATTGAAGAAACTATGAAGCGTTAGGGATATGAGGCTGCGGAAATCGCTCAAGCGCTCGCCACGGCTAGTGTTCCAATTCCCCAAGGGGAAATTGCAATTCCTGTTTATCAGGAAGCTAATGACAATCCATTCCTGTCGTCTGGAGACGACTACTTTGCGGAGCAAAGTGGAGGCGTCGATGACTTTGTGGATGATTTAACTGAAGAGGATAGAACATATCTTCGATTAAAATGGGGTAAAACCTATAAGCCAGAAGAGTGGATTAGACTTGAATAGCTATATGAAGAAATGATGGCTTCTTATGATGTTCAGGGCGCTGGACACATTGATACTTTAAAATTAGTATGTAAAACATCTCTTAAGGCAAATCAATTAATCGACATTGGCGATATTGAAGGCTTCCAAAAGATGAGCAAAGTTTATGATAGTTTAATGAAGTCTGGTAAATTTACTGCTGCTCAGAATAAAGCTGAGTCTGGCGAATTTATTGATAGTATTGGTGAATTAGTTGCTCTCTGTGAGAGAGAAGGATTTATTCCCAGATATTATATTGATGAACCAAATGATAAAGTTGA
>JAEIGA010016669.1_pt1 | contig 11173 bp, 10 predicted proteins | sample 9270691 | NCBI WGS metagenome assembly JAEIGA01 (sample SAMN17057246, study PRJNA624740) | gut metagenome | biome: biome; isolation source: fecal sample | host: Bos grunniens | place: China: Xizang | collected 2019
AGGCTTGGAGCCCACGTCAGCAGAAATATTTTGAGGTTGGCTCTTGCTCAAACCTTTCAGATGCTCAGGCAAGACGTCTTAAAATCCGTACAGGCGGTAAGGATAAAAAATACTTCCCACATACTCTTAACAACACAGTTGTTGCTCCACCAAGAATGCTTATTGCATTTCTTGAAAATAACCTTAATGCAGATGGTAGCGTAAACATTCCTGAAGCATTAAGACCATATATGGGCGGTAAGGAAAAGCTTATACCAAAGGCATAAGTTTTAGTGCGTAAATCGTAATTCATAATGCGTAATTAAATAAGGAAACTGTATGTATAAGGAAAAAAACGATAAACGATTCAATGACCGAAAAAGAGATTTTGACGATAGAAAAAAATCCTTTGAGGCAGAAGAAAAAGAAAACGATAAAGATATAATTTTCGGCAGAAATTCCGTAACCGAGGCTATTAAGGCAGGTAGGCCAATTGATAGCGTTATGGTTGCTCGCGGTGAGCGTTCAGGCTCAATTCCGAAGATTCTTGCAGACGCGAAGGATGCAGGACTTCCTATCAAAGAAGTAGACCGCAAAAAGCTTGACTTTATGTGTGGCCATGGCAACCATCAGGGCATAATTGCCGTAGGTGCGGTTAAGGCGTATTCTACAGTTGAAGATATTTTCGATACTGCCGAAGAGAGAGGTGAGCCACCTTTCATCATAGTGTGCGATGAAATTGAAGACCCTCATAATTTAGGCGCAATAATAAGAACTGCAGAGGCGGCAGGCGCTCATGGTGTTATAGTTCCGAAAAGGCGTAGCGCATCTCTCAGTTTCACTGTTTCCAAAACATCTGCAGGCGCAGTTGAGTTTATGCATGTTGCAAGGGTAACAAATATCCCTCAGACTCTTGATGAGCTTAAAGAAAAGGGCTTGTGGGTTTATTGTGCAGATATGGATGGCGAGCCTTTCTACAACGCAAACCTTAAAGGTGCAGTAGCTCTTGTTATCGGATCTGAGGGTAAGGGTGTAGGCAGACTTGTTAAAGAAAAATGCGATGTTGTTCTCTCTATGCCAATGAAGGGAAAAATCAATTCACTTAATGCTTCTGTTGCAGCGGGAATTCTTATGTACGAAATTTCAAAGCAACGAGATATATAAAACCTTAAGGTGATTAATAAATGTTTGAAGAAAACAAAACACCAAAAAAATGGTCTTTGGAGGAAATAGATGAGCTTCTTCAGGAAAGTGGTATGCTTCCTAAAGAAGAAAATTCACCTGCAAGTGTGGAAGAGGTTGCTCCAACACCGAAAACGGTGGCGTTTAATCCGAGACCATCTCATAATGAAAATATAAAGCACAATATTATTACTGAAACAGTTGAAAAATCTGAGAGCGTTGCAGAACCTCAGGTTTATGGTAGCTTTGTCAGTGAAAAATATCGTGATAAATTCTTTAATAAACCTATACAGAATATTGAGAAAACTACGGAGCATATTTTTGTTCCTCTTGAAGATCAAAAATTCGAACGCGGTGGTTTTGTAAAAAAGAAAAGCAATTTTGCTGCTACATCAGATTTTACTCCTGTGCCAAATCTTGTACCGGATAGTAAGGCTTCTGCAGATGTAGGAGATAAAACGATTGTTTTTGATGATAAAACTCATACAAAAACAATTGCTCTTCGTTCTCTTGCGGTAACAGATGGGGATGCTCACGAGTTTGAAATTGCAGATGAGGATGATGCTCAGCTTAGCTTTGAAGGTTTTCATACTACAGAAGTGCCCATAGTTGATGAACGTCAGGTTGAAGAGGAACTTATTCAGAAACGCAAAGCTAAGGTAAGTACTTTTGCAATTACAAGTGATATAACTGAAGAAGAAAAAACTGAAGAAAAAAAGCGCTATGGTACTGATGAATATCGTACTGCTGATGATAAATTTAAGGTCAAATATTACCTTAAAAAGAGAAAAACAAGTGCGCTTGCAGGTCTTATTGCAAGCGTGGTGAGTGCGTTAGTTCTTCTTATGCTTTCTCTTCTTGCAAAGGGTAACGAAGGCGGCGCCGCAACAATCATAATTTCAATTATTTTAACGATTGTTCCATGTGCTGTTAATTTTAGTGTTATTTCAGATGGCGTTAAAGCTATTAAGGGGCTAAAGTTTAACAGGCACACAGGTTGCTTTGTGGCGTTGGTAGCATCCCTTATTCAATGCATTGTTCTTCTTACTACAGATGCTCCGTTTGAATCAGGCGTAACTTTATTTTCTGTTTGTTCCGTATTTGCGTTGGCTTTGAATATGGCAGGCGAGTATCTTGAAATCAAGAGAATATCAGAAAACTTTGATTACTTATCATCAAGAGAAAATATATATTCAATCAACCACATAGAAAAAGAGGAGACTGCCTTTGAAATAGGCAGAGGTTTGCTTCTTGATTCTCCAGAGGTATTGTCTTCACAGAAAACACTTTTCCCGAGGCGTTTCCTTGAACTTTCAGGAATGTATTATCCTTCTGATGATATAAATAAAAAACTTATACCTATAAGCCTTGTTGCTTCTATTGTGGTAGGCGCTCTTACATTGCTTATAACAAATGATATACGCAATGCTATAACAGCATTGAGCGGTGCCGTGTGCGTAAGTGTACCATATCTTTCATGTCTTGTGGAAAGTGTTGCAATCCAGAAGGTTTCAGGCGGACTTCGTAATAATGGAGCTATGGTTTCAGGTTGGCAGGCATTAAAAATGTGCGAAAAGTCAAATGCAGTAGCAGTTGATTCGCGGAATGTTTTTGATGAACATGGCGGTAACGTTTACGGAATTCATCCGTTTTATGATATACAGATTGATGAGGCTATTATTTATACCGCTACATTGGCTATTGCTTCAGGAGGTCCTTTAGGTAACCTTTTCAAAAGAGTTATCGTAGGCGAAACCTCTCTTCTTCCGCCTGTTGATACGTTGGCGTATGAGGATAAATTAGGCCTTTCTGCATGGATATTCAATCGTAGAATTTTAGTGGGAAATGAAGACCTATTGAGAAACCATAATGTTGAAATTCCCGATACCGCTTTAATCGCAAAGCATCTGAAAGAAGACCGGTATCCTCTTTACCTTGCAATTGACGGGAAAGCAGCGGCAGTTTTCATTATTTCTTACGATATAGACTCTAAAAATGCATCAATGTTAAAGAAGATTGAAAGCAACAGTATAACTCTTCTTATTCGTTCTGATGATGCTAACATTACAGACGAAATGGTGTCTCGTAAGCTTTCAGTTCACCAAAGCGGTGTGAAAATTCTTTCTGCTGTTTCCGGTGATGTTTATAAATCATATGTAAAGGAAACCACAACTGCTGCAGATGCATTGCTTATACATGACGGCAACGCTCATAGTTTCCTTTACGCTATAAAAAGTGCTATTTCCCTAGGTGATTTTAAACAGGTGCTCAGCACATTCCAAATTTGTGCTATGGGTATAGGTATTGCTCTTGTTGCAGTCCTTTCCTTTGTGTCAGGGCTTCATAATCTCAGCGCAGTAAGCCTTTTGGTGCTCCAAGGCTTGTTTACAGCAGTTTCTGCTTTCGCAATTTCAGGTAGCCACGCTATCAACAATAGGAAAAAAGGCAGGAAGATAAAAAAGAGATGAAGTTATAAGTCGTCCGCATCCTGAACAGGTTGTTTAAGTTCGTCAAGAGGAACACCTGTGTAAGAACCGTCTACATCACTTTTGATTCTGTTATCAAGATTTTTATAGGCGTCGATTACTTCGTTTACTTTGTTTTCGATTTTCGTTTTATTAGTTTTTTCATTGTTTTTCATAAATGACCTCCCTTTGTATTTTTCACAAAGAGGAGTAGGATATACAAAACAAACTGTTTCAATGAAAGGAAGATATATATGCAAAAAGTTCGTTTAGGTATTATCGGTGTAGGTAATATGGGTTCAAGCCATATTAAAAACTACCTTAAAGGCGCTATGCCTGAGTTTGATATAACTGCAGTAGCAGATATTAAGCCTGATAGATTGGAATGGGCTAAAGAGCAACTCCCTGAAGTAAATACATACAGCACTGCAAGTGCTCTTATGGATTCAGGCGATGTTGATGCAGTTCTTGTTGCAACACCTCACTATGACCATCCCCCTCTTGTTATTGAGGCTTTGGAGAAGGGTCTTCATGCAATGAGCGAGAAGCCTGCAGGCGTTTATACTAAACAGGTTCGTGAAATGAATGCTGTTGCTGATAAGAGCGATAAAAAGTTCGGTATTATGTTCAATCAGCGTACAAACTGTCTCTACAGAAAAGCGAAAGAAATTGTAGACAGTAAAGATTTTGGCGAGCTTAAGAGAGTTACATGGATTATTACTGACTGGTACAGAACCCAGGCATATTATAATTCAGGCGGATGGAGAGCTACATGGTCAGGTGAAGGCGGCGGCGTTCTTCTTAACCAGTGTCCACATCAGCTTGACCTCTGGCAGTGGATTTGCGGTATGCCTGAAAAAATTACTGCTATATGCCACGAAGGTAAATGGCATAACATTGAAGTTGAAGACGATGTTATGATTTATGCTCAGTATCCTAACGGAGCAACAGGTACATTTATTACAACAACAGGCGATTATCCGGGTACAAATCGTCTTGAAATTACTCTTGATAAGGCAAAGCTTATCTGCGAGAATGGAAAGCTTCACATATTTGAACTTTCAATCGGAACGGATGACTATACAAAAAATGCAGAAGATGGTTTTGGCAGCATAGAGTATAAGGAGTATGATGCGGAGCTTGACGGCAGAAATGACCAACATATTGAGGTTATGAATAAATTTGCAGCCTCAATTCTCCGTGATGAGCCTATGACTGCATCAGGTCAGGAAGGTATTAACGGTTTAACAATTTCAAACGCTGCTTTCCTTTCATCATGGCTTGGTGAAACAGTTTCTTTACCTATTGATGAGGATAAATTCTATGAGCTTCTTCAGGAGAAAATAAAAAATTCAACCTTTAAAAAAGAAGTTAAAGAAATAGTTAACGAAAACATGGATTCAACTTATTGAGGATGAAAAGATGAAGAGGAATTTATTATTTATACTTGCTGTGATTATGGCTTTATGTATTTTTTGCAGTGGAGTTACAGTTTTTGCAGAGCCTGATGAGAGTGCAACTGTTGAAGAAACTATCCAACAAACAGAGTATGAAACAGAGCCGGAAAGCGAACCTCAGGAGGATACGGAGGTTCCTACAACAGAAGAAGAGTTTGTCCCTTCTGATTATGATACAACTGAAGAAGAAACAACACGTAGAGAACCAACTCAGTCTGCTACACATGCTCCCACAACAATCCGTAAGCCTACAACAACTCTCAAACCTACAACAACACGCAAACCTGTTGATAACATTGATAGGGACGAAAATGATAGAAACGAGCAAAATGAAGAACGTGTAAGTACTACATCTGAAGAGGATGTTTTGCCTGAAGGTGCTTTCTATGTTTATCTCGAAAGAAACAACGGGACCCCACGGTTAAAAGCTGTTCTTACAAAGCCTGAACTCGTAACCGAACCTGATACCCCTGTAAGACCAGGATTCATTTTCGATGGTTGGTATGCAGACCCTGATTTTGAAACTAAATGGAGTTTCTATACAATGCTTGCAGAGAAAGGTACTGTTATTTATGCTAAATGGGTTCCGGACCCTAATGCTAAGGTGTTCAAGATAACAGTTAAGCAAGTTGAAGGCGGTAGAATTGAGATTAATCCTGCAGAAGCCAGCGTTAACGAACCTGTAATTATAACTGTAAATCCTGATGATGGTATGCGCCTTGTTACCGGTAGCGTTACAGTTAACGGAAAGCCTACAGATGTTCTTACATTCCAAATGCCCGCTGAAAATGTTGTTGTAAGCGCACGTTTTGAAGAAATTCCTGAAAGTGAGCAACAAGCAGAGGATAAGAAGTCTCCGTTGCCATTTATTATTGGTGCAGTAATTATATTTGCTATTGCGGGTGCTGTTGCTTTTATTATCCTCAGAAGAAGAGACGATTTTTCAGAAGACGAAATCGATGAAAATGGAACAATTATTGATACAGATAACGATATGTCATGGGTGGATGAATCCATTGTGGTTGAAGATGGCTTTAAAGATGGTGAAAAAGTTATCGGAAACTTTATTCCTGAAAACGATTTCAACTTTGAGTTTGACGAAGAAGATGAAGAGGACGATAAATAATTAAGAAAAACTCTCTGCTCACATTAAATGAGCAGAGAGTAATTTTTTATTTATAATTGATTGCTACCATTAAAAGCATTATTAAAGCCGAAAAAATAAATTCTCCTAAGAATAGTTTCCAGGTCCATTTAAGCCATTTGCCGTAAGACACATTTATAAGACCTATTGCAATAATCATAAGACCATTTGTAGGATATAAAAGGTTTGTGAAGCCGTCTGCAATACAGAAGGTGGTTACAACACTTTGTTTTGAAAGACCTATAAGGTCTGCCAAAGGAGCAACAAGAGGAATAATGAGAAAAGCTTTTGCAGTACCGCTGCTTACAACAAACTCTAAAAGAGCAATAACACCTAAAACAAGGAATATAGCGGCGTATGGTGAGATACCTTGCATTATATTTGAGAAATGGTAAAGTATGGTGTGCATTATTTTACCTTCGTCAAGTACATATGCAATCGCAATTACGAAGATTATGAGCAATACTGCAGGAGATATAGCTTTAACACCATCAATAAATGTGTTAAGGAGCTTCTTTGCGTTGGAGCCTGTAAAGTAACCGGCTAAAATGCCTCCTGTAGTAAACAGAATTGCCATAGCAGGTAATGAGAGTGCGCCACCTGTGCCCAGAACAAAATCAAGCACTATAAAGACAATGTCTATAAGCATACATGTAAGGTATGCCTTTGTGCCTTTTCTGATGTTATCGTCGTTGAGAACTGCTTCGGCATCGTCGAGTGAGTATTTCTTTCTGAGCTCTAAATCTGATTCGTAAACAAGCGATGCTTTTGGATTTTTCTCAATCTTTTTAGCGTATGTGTAAAGGAAGAAAAAGAGTATAAGGTAAACGCCTACAAAAACGATGAATCTGAGCCATGTTCCTGAAAAAACCTCAAGTCCCGAAAGTTTTTGAACAGTAACAACATTGAATGGGTTAAAGGTTGCGGCAGTGAAGCCCCAGGCGATAGATACAATGCTCATTCCAAGACCAACGAGGGAGTCCCAACCCATAGCAAGAGAAACAGCAACAGCAATGGGTATCAACGTCAGCGATTCTTCAAGAACACCTGCGGTGGAACTCAGTGCCATTAAAACAAATGTAACAACTGCCATAAGTGCATATTTTTTATGGCTGAATTTTTTAATCAGGGTTGCCATTATGAATTTTAATACACCGCATTGTTCAAGTATTAAAAATGAACCACCGATAAGTACAATCAGTAATATGATAAGTACGCCTGTACCTGCATGACTGCTTGAAAGGCACATTATTGGTGAAAACAATATTTTCCACACAGGGAGCTTATAGTCCTCTAATATATGGTATGTACCATCAATTATAGTGCCGTCTACAACCTCATATTCACCGGGTGTTACTGTTTGAGTTAAAACACCAACCACACCTAATATGATGATAAGAAGACCAACAATGGCTGATACGGTTTTAGCGTCCAGCTTTAAGGCTGATTCTTTTTTCTCGTTATCCACATAATCACATCACTTTATGTAAATTTAAAAAATAATGTATAGATTATACACATATATAAGGTAAAATACAAGCCTGTATTGATTGACAAAACATACGATAAATTCTATAATAACTGTTGGAATTTTGATATATTTAACTTTTGAGGTGCGAAATGAGAGTACATAAAAAGAAACACGGCGCAGAGCGCCTTGATGCCTGCGGAAATATAGTTATAAAGGATTTAAAAGCAGAGGGCAATAATTCCCGAAAGCTTTTTGGTAACGATAATCCTCTGAGAATAGAGATTGGTTGCGGTAAAGGTGATTTTATTGTTGGTACTGCCGCTAAAGAGCCTGATGTTAACTTCCTTGCTATTGAAAGAGTTTCTGATGTTCTTGTTACAGCTGCAGAAAAAGTCAGGGAAAGCGAGCTTTCAAATGTGCGCGTGTGCTGTGTGGACGCAAAGGAGCTTACAGAGATTTTTGAAAAGGGTAGTATAGACAGAATTTATCTTAATTTCTCTGACCCATGGCCAAAATCACGCCACGAAAAAAGAAGGCTCACCTATAGAACCTTTCTTGCAATTTATAAAGAGATTTTAATGCCTGGCGGCGCAATCTATTTCAAGACAGATAACCGTGGCCTTTTCGATTTCTCTCTTGAAGAGTTTGAGGCTTTTGGTATAAGAACAGAAAAGCTTACCTATGACCTTCATAATTCAGAATATAATGAAGGAAATGTTATGACAGAGTATGAAAAACGCTTTTCTTCTATGGGTGTGCCGATTAATAGGGTTGAGTGTTATTTCGATTAAAGCTGAAGCGGTATAATTCCTTTCAGGATTTATACCGCTCTTATTATCCTATAAAAAGGCAAAAAAATAGCCACCCTATTGGGTGGTTACTTTGTTTGTGTCGGCATCGCCCTATTTTCCCAAGCGGCTTCCCACTAAGTATCTTCGGCGCGGTTGAGCTTAACTACCGTGTTCGGGATGGGAACGGGTGGACCCTCAACGCCATCAACACCGACTGCGAAGAACTGTTCGTCCTCCGAAGAACATTGATTATTATAACAGAAAAAATAATAAAGTCAACACTTTTTTTCAATTATTTTTATTATTTTTTCAATTTTCAAGAAGTTCAATACATAGTACTAATTTTTGTGCAACTTTATAAGAAATAAATGTTGATTATTACCATAAAATAGTGCATAATTAAAATGTATATATTTGTGGGAGAGGAATAATTATGGGTAAATACGCTATTACATACGATATAGGAACAACAGGTGTTAAAACTTGTATATTTGAATTAGGTGAATCAATTAAACTTGTTTCTGCTGCATCAGAGGGTTATAACCTTTATGTTTTTCCTGATGGCGGTGCAGAGCAGGAGCCTCAGGAGTGGTGGGATGCTATGTGCTCCACTACAAAGAAGGTTCTTGGCAAGTGTAATGTTGATATAAAGGATATTTGTGGTATTTCATTCTGCTCACAGATGCAGGGTCTTGTTCTTGTGGATAAGGATGCAAAGCCTGTAAGAAGAGCAATGAGCTATATGGATCAGCGCGCAAGAAAAGAGCTTAAAGAGGGTATTGCATACGGTCCTCAGGTTGCAGGTGCATTTATTCCGAAGCTTTTAAAATCGCTTATGATTACAGGCGCTGTTGCAGCTTCTGTTAAAGACCCTGTATGGAAATATAAATGGGTTGAAAAGAATGAGCCTGAAAACTTTAAAAGAGTACATAAATGGCTTGATGTTAAGGAGTATTTCATTGCAAGAATGACAGGCGAATTCTGTATGACTCATGACTCCGCTTTTGCAACACTCCTTTATGATATAAAGAAAAATGAGTTCAGCCCTGCAATGTGCAAAATGCTTAAGGTTGACATGAAGCATTTGCCTGATATTAAAAATTCAGCAGAAAAAATAGGTGAGCTTCTTCCTACACCTGCTGCTGAATTAGGTCTTGCTCCGGGTACTCCTGTTTTTGGCGGTGGCGGAGACGCATCTCTTATAGGCGTTGGTGCAGGTAGCGTTGCTATGGGTGATACCCACGTTTATAGCGGTACATCAGGTTGGGTTTCAACAGTTGTAGATAAAAGTATCGTTGATGCAACTGCTATGATTGCTGCTGTTTTAGGTGCTGAGGTTGGCAGATACAATTATTTCGGTGAGCTTGAAACTGCAGGTAAATGTCTTGAATGGGTTAAAGACCATTTAGCTCTTGATGAAATCGGTGTTTACCTTGAAAAGACTAATGTTACTGATGGTTACGAAGGTAAATATACAAGCCTTTATGATTATATGACAGATGTTGTAAGTAAAGTTCCTGCAGGTGCTAATGGCGTTATATTTACTCCTTGGCTTCATGGTAACCGTTGTCCTTTTGAGGACCCTAACGCACGCGGAATGTTCTTCAATATAAGCCTCGAAACAGGCAAGAGCGAAATGATAAGAGCTGTGCTTGAGGGCGTTTGTTATCACCTTCGTTGGTTCCTCGAAACAGAGGAGAAAAAGGTTAAATCTTCAGAGCATATCCGTTTCGTTGGTGGCGGTGCTCTTTCTGATTTAACTTGCCAGATTCTTGCAGACTGTACAGGTAAGGTTGTTGAAACTGTTGATACACCTCAGAATGTTGGTGCAATGGGCGCAGCGGTGCTTATTGCTGTTGGTATAGGTGAGGTTGAATCAATAGCCGCAGCTAAAAAGCTTATTCCTGTTGCAAAAACCTTTACTCCAAATATGGAAGCAAAGGCTGTTTACGATAAATATTTTGAGGTTTACAAAAATCTTTATCCTTCAAACAAAAAGAGTTTTGCAGCCCTTAATTCATAATTGTGAAAAAAGAAATAAAAAATTAACAATTTTTGTTGAAAAACAAGGGTTTTTCTGCTACAATGACAATATAGTTTTCCATTTTATAAGGAGCGTGATTTAATGAATATAGCATTGATAGCTCACGATTCTAAAAAAGAACTTATGACACAGTTTTGCATAGCTTATTGCGGTGTTTTAAGCAAGCATAAAATCTGCGCAACCGGTACTACCGGCAAGTTGGTTTCTGAAGCTACCGGATTGGATATTGAAAAGTATCTCAGCGGTGGTCAGGGCGGTGCTCAGCAAATAGGCTCAAGAATTGCCTGCGATGAAATTGACTTATTGCTCTTATTCCGCGACCCGCTTAACCCGAAGCCGGGCGAGCCAAACGAGGCAAATCTTTTAAGACTTTGTGATGTTCACAATATCCCTGTAGCAACAAATATTGCTACAGCAGAAGCGCTCATTCATAGCCTTGAGCGTGGCGACCTTGACTGGCGCGATATTGTTAATCCAAAGTAATAATAACTCATTATATCGGGTGGATTGTTTCACCCGATTTTCTATTGACTATATTTTTTTAAGGAGCTTAATATGGCAGCGAATATTAAAGCAATTAAAGGAACAAAAGATACATTACCATCAGAAAGCTATAAGTTACAGTATATTGAACAGGCAG
>JAEIGA010016670.1_pt1 | contig 11172 bp, 8 predicted proteins | sample 9270691 | NCBI WGS metagenome assembly JAEIGA01 (sample SAMN17057246, study PRJNA624740) | gut metagenome | biome: biome; isolation source: fecal sample | host: Bos grunniens | place: China: Xizang | collected 2019
AAAAAAGAAAATTGAGCCCGGAGCGACGGAGCGAAGCGACGCAGCGTAGGCCGACATATAATGGCGAGGACCGTAGCGAAGCGGCCGGCCACGGCGTAGCAAGCGAGCGAAGCGAGACGCGAAGACGGGAGCTCCGAGCCGGGGTGAGCGCGTGTTTTTGGTGTTTGCGGCATTTTGAAACAATGCCGTATTTTGAGCCACGCTTTATGCAACCCCTCCGGGGTTCGCATTTGTTTTTTGGGGCGGTTCCCGGGGTTCCGCCCCTTGCGGGGCTCCACCGCCGGGCTATTTTATGGCGCCCCTCCGGGGCTCTGAATTCCGCTCGCTGACGCTCGCAATCCGATTTTCAACTTCCGATTTATGGAGCTGTTTATCCCCTGGGGTACGTTTTCTCCTCGGGGCTTTGAATTCCGCTTAACCGCGGGCATGCTCGGGGCTAAATTTGCCGGCGGAGGCGGAGGGTGTAACCGGCGGGGGCGAACCGGAGCTCCATGCGGTCGATGAGCTGCCAGAGCATGTGGCGCTGCGGGGAGAGGTAGCGGGTGCGGAACTCGCGGTACATGGTGGCGTAGCGCGTGCTGAGAAACACCTGCTCATAGTAGGCATCCGGCATGGTGGCCCCGCCGAAGTAGTGGCGCTGCACAAACTCACGCGCGGCGCAAATGGCGTGCCCCTCACAGATGGTGAACCCCTCCCCATCCTCTTGCAAGCCGAGCTTCGGGTAGCGCATGTAGAAGAAGCAGTGTGCCAGCTCATGCACCAAGGTGTCATTGAGCAGCATCTCGCGCATGAGCCTGCTGTCCTCATCCGTCGCCTCCGGTAGTGCTGCGGTGAAAAAGCGCATGCGGTAGCGCACAATGAGGTTGCTTGCCGCCCACTGTGTGCCGCCGGTGTGGCGGCCGTCGCCCACCTCCACTTGAATGGGGATGAGCGATAAATCCGGGGCGGGCAAGCCATCCACCTTGTACAGCTGCGGGTCACGCTTCATCTCCTCCAGCACCAGCTGCAGGCGGGTGCGTATGCCGGCGGCATCTTCCCCGCAGGTGGCCAGCCGGTGCGCCAGGGGGGAGAGCTTCACCGCTTCATCATAGCTGACGCGCTGCCGCGCCGGCGGTGTAGCCGTTTCTTGCGCCGGGCAAAGGGCTGCCGGCAGCAGGCAAAGGGTGGCTATGCTGCGTAACATGGCAGGGGGACATCAGCAGGTGAGGGCATTCTTCGCCAAGCCGGCCAAGGCGGTCTCCTTGTACCCTGCGTGCAGGGCGCGACCGGTTTCATCCATGGTGGCAATGACGCTGTCCAAGCTCACGTAGTGCGAGCCGTCGCCGCGCAGGGCCAAGCGCGTGGCGTTCACCGCCTTCACGGCGCCGATGGCGTTGCGCTCAATGCAGGGCACCTGCACCAGGCCACAGATGGGATCGCAGGTGAGGCCGAGGTTGTGCTCCATGGCAATCTCCGCCGCGTTCTCAATCTGCTCATTCGTGCCACCCATGGCAGCAGCCAAGCCACCCGCAGCCATCGAGCAGGCCACGCCTACCTCACCTTGGCAGCCTACCTCCGCGCCGGAGATGGAGGCATTTGCCCGGTACAGACTGCAAATGGCGGAGGCCGTGAGCAGGAAGATTTCCTTACCCTGCTCCAAGGTGTAGGGGGAGGATTTGGCGCCGTAGCGCTCATAGTAGCGCAGCACCGCGGGCATAATGCCGGCGCTGCCCATGGTGGGGGCTGTGACCACGCGGCCACCGGCGGCGTTCTCCTCAGCCACGGCGAATGCCCACAGGTTAATCCAGTCGATGATGGTGAGCGCATCCGTCTCGTTGCGGTGGAAGAGGTGCTCTAAGCGTTTGAAGATGATGGGGGCGCGGCGGGCGAGCTTGAGCGGGCCGGGCAGGGTGCCGGGCGTGGCAATGCCGCGGTCGATGGCGGCGCTCATGATGCGGCAGATGTTCTGCATGCGCTTGCGCACCAGCTCGCGGAAGCGCAGCGCGCTCTCGTTGGCCATGACTACCTGCGCGATGCTTTTCTCCTCCTCGCGGCAGATGTTCATCAACTGGTCGCACGAGTTGAAATTGTACGGCACGGCGACTTGTGAGACAGGGGTGCTGCCCATCTCTGCTCGGCGTCGGATGGCGCCACCGCCTATCGAGAAAAAGTACTCCTCATGCAGCAGCTCGCGCTCCGCATCCCACGCGCGGCAGCGCATGCCGTTGGCGTGCTCCGGCTGGGTGATGTCGAACTCCAGCGTGATGTCCTGCTCCATGCAGAAGCCGATGCTGTGCTCTCCCCCCAGCAGCAGGCGCCCCTCGCTCTGCACCTTGCCGATGTGGTCGATGCTCAAATCCAGCGTCTCCGCCTCCAGCCCCAGCAAGCCGTACACCACTGCACCCGGTGTGCCGTGCCCCTCTCCCGTGAGCGCCAGTGAGCCGTACAGGCTTACCTGCACGCTGTTCACGCGGTGCAAGCTCCCCTGTGCCCGCAGGTCATTCACAAAGGCTGCTGCTGCTCGCATGGGCCCCATCGTGTGCGAACTGGAGGGCCCTATGCCGATGGAAAATATGTCGAATAAACTCGTGTACATGAGCGTCCTGCGGCCCGGGGATTCTCTCTTCTTTCCTGCCGCTCCCCAAGTATGCCACATTCCTACCGTTTTGCAAGTGTTTTCTGTCACTATTTGCTCCGGGTGATAAATCGGAAGTTGGCGAGCAACAAAATCTATCGGAGCATGGGACTTTAGTCCCACAAATACGCGCGGGGCTAATCCATAAGAGGGACTAAAGTCCCTCGCTCCGAGTGAATGAATGTTACAAATCCCCCCCCGTCAAATTCCGATTTATCGGGCGGATGCTGAGCTTGCGGGAATGGAATTAGCAAATTTTGCAGGCTAAATCAAGAAAAACTGCATTTAGCCTGCAAAATTTGCTATTGTGAGGGGTGAGCTTACCGGCCGCGGGTGGTGGCGGTGGGGGAGCTCAGTCCTCTTTGCGGAACATCTTTTCCACGTATTTGGCAATCATGTCCACCTCAATATCCACGACGGCGCCGGGGGCGTAGGTGTGCATGATGGTGCGTGCCCAGGTGTGCGGGGTAATCCAGAACTCCAGCTCGCATTCCTCCGCATGAATGGCAGCGATGGTGAGGGATACGCCGTCTATGCAAATGCTGCCTTTATCAATGGTGTAGCGCAGGTATTCCTGCGGGATGCGGATGCGCACCATGTGATCCTGCCCCACAGGGGTGATGGCGGTGACGGTGCCGGTGGAATCCACATGCCCCATGACGAGGTGGCCACCGAAGCGGCCGTTCGTTCCCATGGCGCGCTCCAGATTGCACAGGGAGCCCACCTGCAGGGTACCCAGCGAGGTGACGCGCATGGTTTGGGTGAGCAGATCGAACTCCACGCGGGTGCCCTCTACGCGGTCCACGGTCAGGCAGCAGCCGTTCACGGCCACGGAGTCGCCGAGGGCGAGCTCTGCCGCAAAGGGGATATCAATGGCGTAGCGCGCCCCCTTTTCGATGGGGGTGCGCTCGATGACGGTGCCGGTGCACTCAACAATACCGGTAAACATGGTGACGTGTGTTTATTTTGCAACTGACTCCTGCTGTGCGGGCGCTGCCTGCTCCGGTGCTTTGGCGGACGGGCAGGTGAGGATGAACATCAGGAACATGATGACGGTGGGCAGGAATGCCCAGAGGAAAAGCTTGATGGCGTTGATGCCGCCCTTGAAGTACTTGCCCAGAATGGCCTGACCGGCGGGGTTCGGGGCATTGGCAATGACGGTGAGACCACCACCCGTCACGGCACCGGCGACGATGGCGTACTTGATCTGCTCTTGCAGGCCGGGTACGGTGCTGGCCAAGTAGGTGACGGAGGCGTTGTCGTTGAAGGCCGTCAGCACGCTGGCCACACCCATGGTGGCGGTGGCGCCGAGGTCACCGAGCGCCTGCAGCACGGGCTCCATCCACCAGCCCTGCACGCCGCCCAGCGTGACCAAGCCGGCCAAGAAGAAGGCCACCAGCAGCGGCACCTTGATGGTGACGTGGTTCTGGTACTGCGGGGTGGCCACGGTGAAGCCGAGGAAGAAGAGGAAACCACCGATGAAGAGGGCGGGGTGGTGGTTGAAGTATACCGTCCAGCCCAAGAAGAAGATGGACACCAGGTATACCCACACGGGGATGTTGTCTTGGCGGTCCTCCCATGAGGTGGGCACGGCGTGCTCGAAGGCCATTTGCCCGCGCTGCACCTCAGCCAAGCGGCGGAACTCCGTGCGGAAGATCATGAAGTAGATGAGGTTGGCCGCGACGATGCCCACCACGGCCTTCCAGCCGAAGTTCAGGAACATGTGGCCGAGGCCGAAGTTCCACTTCTCGGAAATCATCACAATGGGAGGTGCTGCAAAGTGCGTGAGCGTGCCGCCTACGGACACGTTCACGAAGAGCAGGGCGAGCGTGGCGTAGCTCAGTGAGGCACTGGGCTTCAGTTGGTAAATCTTCTTGCTCAGCAAGATAGCGGCCAGAGTCATGGCTGCGGGCTCTGTGATGAAAGAGCCCAGCAACGGGGCAATGCACAGCACGGAGAGCCACCAAGCGGCAGGCGTGCCCTTGCCCAGAGCGGCGCCCTTCTTGAGCATGTTCTCCGCCAAGCGGTAAATGGGGCGGGAGGCTGCAATCACCATCACCACGGCCACGAACAGTGCCTCTGTGAATACAACATCATGGTCGATGTAGGCCAAGAAGTCCTCCATCGAGTAGTAGTTGATGCACACGATGGCGAAGGGGATGACCCACAGGCCGAACACGACCTCTACCTCACCCAAGAAGTGCAGAATGGTGGAGGTGAAGGACACCGGCAGGCGTTGCTCCGGGTGCTCGATGCGGAACTTCTGTGCGCGCAGGGATTCTTTGTGCTTTTTCTCCAAGTGGTGCGCGTAGGAGGAGATTTTCGGCGCGAGGAAGGTGTGCAGCACTGCCAGGAAGAAGATGATGGTGGCGGCGAGGTTGAAGGGATCTTTCTCCACACGGTGGCAAAGCTTATCCCACAGGGCCATGCCTTCCTCCTCCGCAGCGTAGTCGCGCAGGGGGATGGGGAATTTGGCCGCTTGCTTTTTAGCACCGTGACCGCCGGCGTGCTCCTCCGTAGCATGGGCGTCCGCTGCCGGGGCGGGGGCTTTTGCAGCAGGCTGCTCCGTGGTGGGGGCGGCAATTGTTGTCACTTGTTCCTCAGGGGTGGGCGCTGTGGTCTCCTGCGCAAGGGCGAAGCCACCGGCCAGCACCATGGTAATCATGGCTGTCAATTGAAGAAAAAATCTCATACGTTCAAATCTGTTACCAACGTGAATACTAGCATATTCCGCCCCGCTTGGCGAGTTAAAAATGAGCCCCATTCCGCAAAATGAGGCTCCTTTTTCGTAGAGTGGGCTCTATATGCTTATTTTTTGCCGTTTTTCTTGCCTTTTTTGGCGGATTTATCGTCGGCGGGGTTCAAAACTTCCGCCTCGCCGCCACTCTTGCGGAGACGCTGCGCAGCGGGGAGCTTGAGGCGCAGTTTCACGCGTTTGGTGCGGTGGCCTTGCTTGACGCGTACGGTTTTGGTGGTGAAGCGACTCTTGTCCACAGTGTGGGCCTTGCCTGCGGCGGAGGGGGTGGGGGCGCTCTTTGCGCCTTCTGTCTCACGGCGCACAATCTCGTTCATCACGGCTTGGCGCTCAGCCTCCTCGGGCGTGACTTCCGGTTGCTGCTCTGCCGGGGTGTCCGTAGGCTGCTCTGCCGGGGTGTCCGTGGGTTGCTCTGCCGGGGTGTCCGTGGGTTGCTCTGCCGGGGTGTCCGTGGGTTGCTCTGCCGGGGTGTCCGTGGGTTGCTCTGCCGGGGTGTCCGTGGGCTGCTCCGACGGGGTGTCCGTGGGCTGCTCTGCCAGGGTGTCCGTGGGTTGTTCCGCCGGGGTGTCCGTGGGCTGCTCTGCGGGCTTCTGTTTCTTGAGTTTGGCGGCCTCATCCTCCGGTTTCACTTCCGCCACGAGGTCAGCGCCGGGTGCCTTGGCGTTATCCGGGTGGTTGCGGAGGAAGTTATCGAACTCCATATCAGGCTCCGCACCGGCCTGAATGGCGCGGTCATAGGCGCGGGCTGCATCCGGAATGCGCCCCATCTCCGCGTACAGGCGAGCCATGTTGTAGTGAGCATCCGCGAGGGTGGGTTTCAGCTTCACGGCGGCTGCAAAATGGCTCAGAGCGCGCTCTGTTTCGCCGTTAATGCCCTCAATGTTAGCGAGGTAGAAGAATGCTTCCGCATTGGCGGGGTCAAGCTCGATGGTGTAGGCGAACATCTGGGCTGCCTCCTCCATGCGGTCCAAGCGGTAGTAGCTGATGCCCGCCAAGAAGTAGGAGATGGGCAAATCCGGCGCGAGGCGAGTGGCGCGGCTGAGGTACTCGATGGCCTCTTCGCACTTGTTGCGGTACAGCAAGATGGTGCCCAAGTTCACCAAGCCTGCTACGTGGTCCGGCTGGTGGTCATAAAGGGTGCGGTACAGCTGCTCCGCAGCGGTGTAGCGCCCCTTGGAGAAGGCTTTGTCCGCTTGGTTGGCGAGGGTCTCGATGGTAAGGCCACGTCGCACGGCCTCCGTGCCGGCCTCATCCGGCTGCCCGGGTATGGGCTCTCCCTTGCGGATGGATTCAATCAGCTGGCGCTCGGATTCCGTGAGCTCTACACGGCTTTCGTTCTCAAGCTGTTCCAGCTGGGCGAGCATCTCAGAGTTTTCGCTTTTGAGCTGCTTGTACGCGTCAATCAGCATGCGGCGGCCTTCTTCCTGCACCTCGATGGTGCGGCGCTGCTTGGCGATGATTTCTTTGAGCACGCGGGCTTCTTCCGCCAGGGCGGGGTCCACCGTGGGCTGGGCAGCCTGTGCAGCAGCGGCTGCTTCCAAGTTGTTCAGGCGCTCCGTGAGCTCTGAAACACGGTGGCGGTAGCCACGGTTCTCATCATAAATGGCAGTCAGCTGGTCGCGCAGTTCCTCCACCTCATCACGGGCGGCCTCCAGCTGGCGGTTCAGTACGTCATTTTCATCCGCAGAGCCGGCGATGGTGGCTTCCAGCTCCTCCACGCGCTGCTTGGCTCTCTCCAGCTGCTCAGCGAGGGTCAGGTTTTGGTCCAGCAGAGCTTTGGTTTTCTCCGGGTTGTTCAGCTCCACGATGGCGCGCAACTGCTCGTTTTCCGCCTTCAGGGCGTCGCGTTCCTTGGTGACTCGCTCCAACTCCGCTTGGGTTTCCGCCAGCTTGGTGCCCAACTCCGCCGCGCGGGCCTCAGCCTCTTCACGGGCTTGCTCTGATTCGCGGAGCTTGGCCTCGGTTTCCGCGAGTTTGCGGGCGTATTGGGCTACCAGTTCGTTACTGTGGTGGCGCTCTGTGGCGATTTCTCGTTGCAGGGTTTCATAGCGCTCTTTGTACATTTTCATGTCCATCTGAGTCGCTATCAACTCCTTTTGAATCTTCTTGTACTGTGCATCCAGCTCTGCGTAGGCGCGAGTCATGCGTGAGCACTCTTCTTTCAGGCGTGCCAGTGTGTTGTAAAGATCCGGATCCGTCGTGTCGTAATTCGGCAGGCGCACTTTGTCCGGGTCTATGTAGGGGGTGCCCGGGGTTTCCGGTATGTTCGGGATGATGGGGGTTACCTTCGGCACCGAGCTGCCCGGCTGGCGCCCCGTGGGTATTGCTGCCCCGGCGGAGGCTTTTTTGTACTCAGCCATGGATTTTGCCAGCTTTTCGCGGCGGTAGCGCACCATGTCGGGCTTCCAATCCGGGAAGTCGCGCACCAGCGTGGCCAGCACTTTCTCCGCCTGGCGTCCTTTCTTCATGGCTGCGCCGTAGTTGCCCTCTTTGGCCAGTTTCTCTGCATCTTTGCACAGACCGAAGGCTACCAAGAAGTATTCCGACGGGTCGGCCGGCTTTTTGTTTCTGCCTGCACCGGTGGTGCTTACGTTGCTATAGGATTGAGCGTAAACAACATCGCTCGCCAAGAGAACGAGTCCCCCCAGCGCTATGCTGACGTATGTGGAAAAAGCGGCCATGCAGATAATTTTCTGTATATCTTACCTGATTCTTACTTCAAATCAAGCAAGAATCGTGTATGCATTTATTTTTAGTGCATTTTGCTGCATTCCCCCGCGCGGGGTGCATAATTTGCTTGCAAGGTGCCCCCCGATGGCGTATGGTAGTGGCATGTACATAGAGGACCAATTAGCCGAGATTCGTGCCAACATAGCTGCGGCCGCTCGCAAAGCCGGCCGCGCGGAGGATTCCGTGGCGCTGTTGGCGGTGAGCAAGACTTTTCCCGTGAGCGACATCATGCATGCCTATGCGGATGGCCAGCGCTTGTTCGGAGAGAATCGCCTGCAGGAGGCCATGGAAAAAATGCCCGCCATGCCGCAGGATTGCGAGTGGCACCTCATCGGCCCCTTGCAGCGCAACAAGGTGCGCAAGGCGCTTGAGCACGGCTTCTCCCTGCTGGAGGCGGTGGACTCCCGCAAGCTTGCGGAGGCCATCTCCCGCATTGCCGGCGAGCTGGGGGTGACGGCGCGCATCTTGCTGGAGGTGAATGTGGATGGCGAGGAAAGCAAGCACGGCTTCACCCCCGCAGGCTTGGCGGATGAGTGGGACTCACTGGTGGCGCTGCCGCATCTGGAAATCCGCGGCCTGATGTGCATACCCGCCCCCACGGAGACCCCGGAGGGGGCTCGCCCCGCCTTCGCTGCCCTGCGCCACTTGGCGGAGGAGCTGCGCGCCCGCGGCCCCCTGCCGCTGCCGGAGTTGTCCATGGGTATGAGCCATGATTATGCCGTCGCGGTGGAGGAAGGCGCCACCATTGTGCGCGTGGGTTCCGCTATTTTCGGCAAGCGCGGGTAAACCGATTGCTCCCGATTTAATCAGTGCAATAAATCGGAAGTTGGCGAGCGCAAGCGAGCGGAATTTGAAGCCCCGATAGGGGCGAAAGACAGTAGCCGGTGGTGGAGTCGCGAAGCGACGAAACCACCGGTAGGCTCCCCCCTAATATTCGAGCCCGGAGCGACGGAGCGATAGCGACAGAGTGGAGGCCGACAGAATGCGATGCTTTGTGTTTTTGGTGTTTTTGTGGCGATTCGCAATACCCGCAACTCATTAACAACAAAAAGACACGCGCCCGTCCCGGCTCGGAGCGTCGCTTCGCTCCGGTCCTCGCCATTATATACCACCCCTCCGGGGTTCGCATTTGTTTTTGGGGGCGGTTCCCGGGGTTCCGCCCCTCGCGGGGCTCCACCGCCGGGCTATTTTATGGCGCCCCTCCGGGGCTCTGAATTCCGCTCGCCTGCGGCTCGCAAAATTACCCCACCATCTCCCCTTCAACTTCCGATTTATCGAACGCCGCCATGGCGGTGGCAATCGTATACTTTAACAAAGCATTGACTTTTTACTTGACCTCGATGGGTAAAAAGCGATAATGAGGTGACAAACTGAAACGCAAAAACATGAAAAAGGCATTATTCTCCATTCTTGCAGCTGCCGGGCTCATGCTCGGCGCTTGCTCGCCCACGTATGATAAGGATAACCCGGAGGAAAGCGTAAAGACCATGACGGAGAAGCTTTCTCCCCGCCAGCAGGCGGAACTCGCCCAAGCTCTTGCGAATATTTCCTCGAAACTCAGCGGAGATGCCGACTACATAGGTGAAGCGCTGGATGGCAAAACGGCTGAGGAGATTGTGGACTACTCCGCCAATATGGCGCAGGATGTGTTTGTAAGCGTTTCCGCTCCCTCTCTGGCTTACACGCCGGCACCTGCTCCCAAGCGGACCAAGACTTCCGCACCTAAGCGCCGCCCCTCCGGCCCGCCCCGTGTGGATGTTGATAACTTTGAAGCCAGCTTGGAGGAGGTGCGTAAGTCCCTGAACATTGCTGAGCAGTTGGAATTTGCCGAGGCTCTCATGGGGCTTAGTATTTTGTACGCCGGCAATGAAGAGGGCTTGAAGCAGTTTATCGACGGTAAAACCGGTCGTGAGATTATTCTCCTTAGTAAATAAAGTCTCTTAACAGTTAATACACAAAAACGGCATGCATCGAGATGCATGCCGTTTTTGTGTAAATGCTTGTCGTGCAAATTACATGCACATGCCGCCGTCGCACACCAGCACCTGGCCGGTGACGTAGCGTGCCTCGTCGGAGGCGAGGAAGAGTGCGCAGTTCGCGATGTCCTCCGGCTTGCCCATGTCGCGCATCGGGATGCGGGCGAGAATGGCCTCACGTGCAGCCTCGGGAATGGCATCCGTCATCTCCGTGGCGATGAAGCCGGGGGCAATGGCGTTGCAGGTCACCTTGCGGCTGGCGAGCTCTTGAGCCATGGACTTGGTGAAGCCGATGACGCCTGCCTTCGAGGCGGAGTAATTGGCCTGGCCCACGTTGCCGGTAATGCCGACAATGGAGCTCATGTTGATGATGCGGCCGGCGGGGCTCTTCATGAGCGTGCGCTGCAGCGCCTTCACGAAGAGGAACACGCTCTTGAGGTTGGTGTCCATCACGGCGTCCCAGTCTGCCTCTTTCATGCGCATCAGCAGGGTGTCTTTGGTGATGCCGGCGTTGTTCACCAGAATATCCACCGTCGGGTACTCTGCCAAAATCTCCTTCACGCAGGCCTCTACGGCTGCGGAGTCCGCCACGTCGCACGGGAATGCCTTGCAGCTCTCCGGGAACTCGGCGTTAATGGCATCTGCCGCGCCACCACAGGAGGCCGGGTTGCGGGAGATGAGGATTACCTTGGCACCCTCCTCAGCGAAGCGGCGGGCGACGGCGTTGCCGATACCGCGACCGGCTCCTGTTACGATAGCAGTTTTTCCTGCGAGTCTTTTCATGGTGATGCTATTCTACCTTAGAGCGAACTCTAAGGCAAGCAAAAAGCATTCAGCCCGGTGAAGAATTTTCGATGCCTTGTTCACTTGAAATGATTTGTTATGGTGGGCCCTGTATGGCCGATCACCACCAAGCTGCTTGGTAAATCGGAAGTTGAAAATCAGATTGCGAGCGAAAGCGAGCGGAATTCAAAGCCCCGCAACGCGGGGCGACGGACGTTAGGCAGGGGTGGAGCGGCGAAGCCGCGGAACCCCTGTTAGGGTAAGAAATTTAAATGGAACCCAGGGAACCTGTGGTGACAGAATGCGTGGCTTAA
>JAEIGA010016671.1_pt1 | contig 11172 bp, 7 predicted proteins | sample 9270691 | NCBI WGS metagenome assembly JAEIGA01 (sample SAMN17057246, study PRJNA624740) | gut metagenome | biome: biome; isolation source: fecal sample | host: Bos grunniens | place: China: Xizang | collected 2019
AGATTGTCGAAAATCTGCGTGTCTTCATAAAGGCGGCATTGATGCGTGGCGACTCGCTCGACCACACCCTTCTACACGGCCCTCCAGGACTCGGTAAGACCACCTTGGCAAACATCATTGCCAACGAGATGGGTGCGCAGTTGAAGGTCACCTCGGGCCCTGTGCTCGACAAACCGGGCGACTTGGCAGGTCTGCTGACCAACCTCTCGGCAGGCGATGTGCTCTTCATCGACGAGATTCACCGACTCTCACCCATCGTCGAGGAGTATCTCTACTCGGCAATGGAGGATTTCAAGATCGATATCGTACTCGACAAAGGCCCATCGGCTCGCTCTATTCAGATTGAGCTTGCTCCATTTACCCTTATCGGAGCAACCACTCGTAGCGGTCTGTTGACCTCGCCACTGCGAGCTCGTTTTGGCATTCAGTGCCACCTCGAGTACTACGACTCAAAGACATTGAGCCGCATCGTAAAGCGCTCGGCTTCAATTTTGGGTGTCTCGATTGACGACGATGCAGCGCTCGAGATTGCATTGCGTTCACGAGGTACGCCACGAATCGTAAACTCGTTGTTGCGTCGTGTGCGTGACTTTGCGATGGTCAAGGGCGAGGGTTGCATCGACCTGGCAATCACCCGAATGGCCTTGGAGGCACTCAATATCGACTCTCGAGGCCTCGATATGATGGACAACAAGATTCTCTCGACCATCATCGCCAAGTTCAATGGTGGCCCTGTGGGTTTGAATACCATTGCTACAGCCGTGAGCGAGGATGCAGGTACGGTAGAGGAGGTCTACGAGCCATTCCTCATCAAGGAGGGATTCCTCAAGCGCACACCTCGAGGCCGTGAAGCTACCGAGTTGGCATACAAACATTTGGGTTTGACTCTGCCCGAGCGAGAGGGCGAACTATTTTAGCATCTAAAACAGAGAAAAATATGGCAAAAGTTATCACTATTATTGGTGCAGGAATGATGGGTTCTGCCCTTGCATTCCCTGCTGCAGAGAATGGTCACGAGGTACGATTGGTTGGTTCGCCACTCGATGATGAAATTATCGATGCTTGCATCGCAACAAATCGTCATCCAAAGTTCGACCGAGACTTCCCTGTGGGTGTAAAATACTATAAGGTAGGCGACTGGAAGAGTGCTGTCGAGGGCGCCGACTTTGTAATCGGCGGAGTATCGTCGTTCGGAGTGGATTGGTTTGGCGAGGAGATTCTCGCACATCTCGACCCTACGATGCCTGTGCTTTCGGTTACGAAGGGATTGATTAACCTCGAGGATGGCACGCTCATCTCCTACCCCGAGTACTGGCGTAAGAACTTGCTCGAGAAGGGCATCGATCGTCACATCTGCGCAGTCGGAGGCCCTTGTACTTCGTACGAGTTGGTATTCCACGATCAGACCGAGGTGGCTTTCTGCGGTGTGAATACTGCCGAGTTGAATATGCTCAAGGAGGCTATGACTACCCCATACTACCACATCTCGCTCACAAACGATGTCATCGGTTTGGAGAGTGCCGTGGCATTGAAGAATGCCTACGCTCTGTCGGTGGCAATGACTATCGGCTTGGTTAATCGTCACCACGGCGAGGAGGCTGGCTTGCACTACAATTCGCAGGCTGCAGCATTCTATCAGGCAGTGCGTGAGATGACTCACTTGATGGAGATTCAGAAGGGTTCGCAGGAGGCACTCCACATCGGTATTGGCGACCTCTATGTTACCGTTTATGGTGGCCGCACCCGCAAGATTGGTATCTTGCTCGGCGAGGGCAAGACATATGAGGAGGCACTCGATATCTTGGCAGGTGTAACACTCGAGTCGTTGGTTGTGGCTCGCCGTGTGGCAAATGCAATCTACCGCAAGGCGGAGCTTGGCGAGGTGTCGCTCGAGGAGTTCCCTATGCTTGTTCACTCGAAGGATGTTCTCGACAATGGCAAGGATGCAGAGTTGCCTTGGGAGTCATTCACATACGATAATACAAAGTAGGCGATATGGCACAACTGAAGGGACTTTTGTTCGATATGGATGGTACGCTGGTGGACAATCTGGCGTACCATTTTGCCGCATTTGATGCCTACGCAGAGCGTGAGGGCTTCACTTTATTGGAGCCCATGTCGCTGAAATTTAATGGTATGCATAGCGACGCCATCTTCACTAGAGTTTTGAGTGCAGAGGTGGTTGCAGAGTATGGTTTGGACAGACTCAACCGAGAGAAGGAGGAGGTATATCGTGAGATGTATCGACCTCATATTGAGCCAATTGCAGGCATTATAGAGCTATTGCACGAGGCGAAGAAGGCTGGCATAAAGTGCGCAGTCGGCTCGTCGGGTTGTCGAGACAATGTTGAGATGATAATCGAGGGGTTGGGCATTGCCGACTTGATTGACGGCTCGATTAGCGGCAGCGATGTTACGCACGGCAAACCTCATCCCGAGATCTTCACAAAGGCGCACGAATGCCTCGGTTTGAAGGCCGAGGAGTGTGTGGTTGTGGAGGATGCAGTAAATGGTATTGTTGCGGGCGTGAGAGCTGGTTGCAAGTGTATAGCTATAACCACCACTGCAACCGAGAAGGCACTCTCGGAAGCGGGAGCTTCGTTGTGCTTCAGCGACTACTCAACCATCTCTATAGGTAAAATTGCTAACTTGCTGAAATAGTATGAAATCGAAGGTTGTATTGACGATGCTTATAGCTTCGCTGCTCTTGCCGTTTATGGTTGCTGCCAAAGGGGCAGATGTCTGCTTTAATCGTGCGCCATTGACGCAACGAGCCTATGCCGAATTGCCCCTTGGTGCGATAGAGGCAGAGGGTTGGTTGTACGAGATGTTGGACCGTCAAAGAGAGGGTTTGACAGGTCGTCTTGACGAGCTCTATCCGTTGGTTATGGGCAAGCGAAATGGCTGGCTTGGCGGTGATGGCGATGTGTGGGAGCGTGGTCCGTATTGGATTGACGGACTTCTGCCATTGGCATATATCCTCGACGATAAGGCGTTGAAGGAGAAGGTGCAACCATGGATTGAGTGGGCACTCGCTTCGCAGGACGAGGAGGGCTATTTCGGCCCAAAGAAGGAGTATCCGTACGAGGCAGGCTTGCAGCGCAATAGAGCTCGTGATTGGTGGCCTAAAATGGTGATGTTGAAGGTCTTGCAGCAGTATTACTCGGCAACGGGCGATAAGCGTGTAATCGAGTGTATGACCAAATACTTCCGTTATCAGTTGAAGACATTGCCAAGCAAACCTCTCAACCATTGGTCCTATTGGGGCAAGGAGCGAGGTGGCGATAACCTGCTGATGGTCTATTGGTTGTACAACATCACGGGTGATGAATTTCTGCTCGAGTTGGGCGATTTGATATATCGCCAAACCGTCGATTGGGCTTCGATTTTTGGTCTGCGAAGGGATGACCTCTACAGACAACACTCTCGCCATACCGTCAATTTGGCTCACGGTTTCAAGACCCCTGCGGTCTACTATCAGCGTACGGGCAACAAGGCGCTTGTCGAGGATCTGCATCGTGGCGAAAGGGCTATTCGTGCGACGATAGGCTACCCTACGGGTTTGTGGGCAGGTGATGAGTCTATCCGATTTGGAAATCCTGTGTTCGGCTCGGAGTTGTGTACTGCGGTGGAGATGCTCTACTCGTTGGAGAATGTGCTGCAAATCACGGGTGAAACCCATTGGGGCGACTATATCGAGCGTGTGGCATTCAACGCTCTGCCTACCCAATCGGATGATAACTATACGGTGCGCCAATACTATCAGCAGCTGAATCAGGTGGAGGTGTCGAAGACAAGCAGAGAGTTCTCGACTCCGTATGCGGGTACGGCTCAGCTCTATGGCCTTTTGACGGGCTACCCTTGCTGCACCTCGAATATGCACCAGGGTTGGCCTAAGTTTACCCAAAACCTCTGGTATGCAACACCCGATAAGGGTTTGGCTGCTATGGTCTATGCGCCATCGTCGGTCGAGTGCGAGGTGAATGGTCGCAAGGTGAAGATTGTTGAGCGCACGAACTATCCGTTCGAGGAGAGTGTGATGTTCGAGATTGCGATTGCGGGTGGTCGTTCACACACCTTTCCGCTCCATCTGCGTGTGCCTGAGTGGAGCAACGGTGTAACCGTTACGGTGAATGGCGAAGCCGTAACCGTTACACCTGAGGGTGGCGTTGTTCTCTTGCATCGCAAGTGGAATAGTGGCGACAAGGTGGAGATTGCCTTCAAGGCCAGGGTGAAGATTAGCCGATGGTATGATAGCGGAATTGCTGTGGAGCGAGGTCCTCTGCTCTATGCTCTGAAGATGGAGGAGCAGTGGGTGCGTCACGAGTTTCCGGAGAGTCTGCATCGTCGATTTGGCAAGGAGTACTATAAGGTGCACTCCTCTACCCCGTGGAATTGGGGCTTTGTGCGTGAGGATGTCAAGGCTGAGAACCTGACCAAAACATTTACTCTCGAGCGCAAACAAGGCTCTGTTGCCTACCCTTGGAATGTGGAGTCGGCTCCACTTGTTCTCAAGGCTAAGGTGCACGAAATGACCAATTGGAGCCTCTATAACGGCTCGGTGGGTCCTGTCAACTATCGTATGAGAAATGGCGATATCGACGATATGTCGTGCGAGGAGAGCGTCGTGGAGCTGATACCTTACGGCTGTACGACACTGAGAATTGCCCTCTTCCCTGAGCGCAAAATGCCGATTAGAAAGTAGCGATATCTGCGGATGATATAAGCCCCGAATACTTTAGCAGTACTCGGGGCTTGTTGTCTGTTAGAAGCTGTACTTTGCAAGTAGGTTTATGCGGTTGGAGTGAGCCTTGATGTCGTTCATATTCTTGCGGTGGCCATAGAGATACTCGGCTGCAAGGGCGAAGCGAGGGGTCAAGTTCCAGAATACATTTCCGAAGATATACTGACCCTGCTTGTACATATCCTCGCTATAGATGCCATTCTTCTTGCGCACGGTGACTGCCGAATAGCCACCCGTGAGAGCGAGGTTGGGCAAGATATTAATTTGTGCTGCCGCTTGCCAACCGAACATCGGTGTCGCCTGCACTCGAGTAGCATCGTCGGGGCGTGGCGTAAAGTCGAGACCCGAACCCATCAAGTCGTTGATATAGCGGGTGATACCCTCGCCATAGATACCATTCATAAACAACTCCAAATACTTGGTGATGTGGATGTTACCGCTAAACTGCACGCCCCAACCGAAGAGGTCATCCTCGCTCGAACGAGCCTTATTGTAGAGGTACATATCACGGAATACGGCCGATGCACGGATGTGACTCTCACGATTCTTGCCCCACGCATATTGGAGGTAGATTGGGAAGTCGGGCACTCGCTGCGGAATGGCCATCAGAGTCTCGCCATAGGTACCCGACACGCCAGGCATCTCGGCAGCAACACCAGCCTTGAGGTGGTCGTCGAGGAACGAATGCTCGTAACGAATCATCGTCGAGAAGCGGAAGTTGTAGGCGTTAGGTCCTTGGAAGTCGATGGTTGTAGGCGAGGCGGTCAAATCGCAAAAGGTGGTAACATCACGACCAATGGTCAGGCCGAGCATCTGCACATAGCCCGAACGGATGCGAGGGATGTAGCTACCCGTAGCACCGCCACGGAAGTCCATATCCATAAAGATATGCACCTGACCGAGTTTCTTGGTGTTAGCAATGCCTCGGATGAAGATTCGTGAGGTGGTAGCATCCATCCTAATCTCCTGTTTGTCAGCCGGTGTGAGCGTCATAGGCACATTGTAAGGCACCATATCGATATTATTGACGATGCGGTCGAACGAGTAGGCCGCTCGCAAGGCAATGTCGCCACCGATAGCAAAGGAGAAGGTGTTGCGCCTATCGGCGAAGATAGCCGAAGGGGTCAATACCTGCTGGAAGCCATCTCGAGTGGCATTTTTGTGATCTTCGATGGCCGATTTTACGACAGCATTCTTCATAGCAAGACACTGATTATCACCACTCTGCGGAGGGCAAGCGATGGTATCGGTCTCGCTCACCGAGATGATGTAGACGGTAGGCTCGGCCTCGCCGTGGTTGTGTCGCTCGATGCGACCACCTTGAGCTGTAGCAGAGAGAGTTGCTACCATTGCTCCGATAATAAGGAAAACTCTTTTCATAGCATTTTTGTTTAAAAAGTTACGCATCGGAGGGGTGCAAACCTTGTGCCACTATACTAAACTCGCCCATTTTCCGTTTGTTGGTTGCGTAATATTTATTCCCAAATAGGGAATATGGCTTTGAAATTGACAACTTTTTTGTATATTTGCCGATTGAAATAGTTTTTGAGAGTATGAAAAGTTTAAAATATCTGGTTGTAGCGGTGCTTTCGATTGTGGCATTCGCTTCGTGTAACAAGGATCAGAGCGCTTCGCTTGCGTTGGATCGTACAGCCCTCTACTTCTCGTCGTGGGAAGATTCGGCGCAGACCATCTCCTATGTGGCAACAAATGCCGTATCGGTAGCTGTGGGTTCATGTAGCACAGGTTGGGAGGCGACGGTCGACCCCGTATCACAAATGATTATTGTCGAGCCTGTAGGCACACAGGAGGAGGGTCTGACCAACGATGACCTCTCGAAGGAGGGCTCGGTGGTTGTCAACGCTCTGAACAAGGAGGGCGAGGCTACAAGCTACTACATCTATGTCTACATTGCCGAGACCAAGGCTATCGACACCGAGGGTGTGGCAAACTGCTATATCGTAAGCAAGCCTTCTATAAACTACACCTTCGATGTGATGCATCGTCCCGATGGTTCGTCACTCGACACCAAGAGCGTTAAACTCTTGTGGCAGAGCAACTACGATGTAGTGAAGAACACCTCGATGGAGGGCAATAGAGCAGAGTTCTATGTGTTGCCTTGGGAGGAGGATGAGTCGAAAGTACTCGATACAAATGCCGTAATTGCGGCCTACAACGCCTCGGGCGAGGTTATCTGGAGCTGGCACATCTGGATTGTGAACGAGGATCCACTCCTCGCAACCGACACCTACGCCAACGGCAAGACCTTTATGCGCAATAACCTCGGTGCCTTCACCAACTCGAATGGCGAGCAGGACGAGCAGAAGATTCTCGACTCCTACGGAATGTACTATCAGTGGGGTCGCAAGGACCCATTCCCTCGCCCACTCTACTTCGATGCAGCAGGTGCGTACGACGAGGATCGCTACAACGAGTTGAGTACCTATATTAAAGAGGTATTCGCCGAGCGCACCACCACAAACGGAACACTCGAGTACATCACCAAGAACCCTATGCACTTCATCACCAATGCGGCTTGCATCGAGGATGGTGGCGACGGCATTGGCGACTGGCTCGTTTCGGCCGATAATACCCTCTGGAATGACACCGCAAAGAGCATCTACGATCCGTGTCCGCACGGTTGGCGAGTGCCATCGGCAGAGGATCTCTCGGTGCTGACATTGGCCGATGCGGAGGATAATACCCCACTCGACAAGGCTCGCAAGCAGTATGGCTGGCACCTCTCGGATGGCAACAACAAGTTCTTCTACTCGGCGTGTGGTCGTCGTCGCTACAACGATGGTTTGGTCGAGAATATGAACTCGAAGGAGGGTGTCTATCCGTCGCAGCCACAACCTTGGGAGGGCTACTATTGGACTTCGACCACTACGGCAGATGGCAAGGCTGTTGCGCTCTATTTCGACCTTACAACCACTCGCACAATCAACAAGTTCTTCCCATCGCACTCGGCTCGCCGAGCAAACGGCTTCCAGGTACGATGCGTGAAGGAGTAATGAGCAGTTGAGAGTTGAGAGATAACATACCCCTCTGGCCTAACGGCCACCTCCCATAATCTAGGGGAGGAATACGACGGAGAGTTGAGAATTGAGAGCTTCTCAACTCTTTTTTTGGCACTTTCATTGCATCTTGGCAATACATATATTATAAAAGTGTTTTGCTATGAGAATTTTCACGGGTAAGGGTTATATGCCCCTTCTTGCGCTTGTCGCTATCTGGTCGGTATCGGCCGTAACATCGTTGCCAGGATTGGCTATATCGCCCATCTTGGAGGAGTTGAGCCACATCTTCCCCTCGGCTTCGCAACTCGAAATTCAGATGCTCACATCGTTGCCATCGCTGCTCATCATCCCATTCGTATTGTTGGCGGGTTGGCTCTCCGAACGAGGTGGCGAGTCGCTAAAACTCTTGGCTGTCGGTCTGGTGATATTCTTCGTGAGCGGCTTGGCCTGCATCTTCGCCAAGGATATCCGACTGCTTATTGTGGCGAGCTGTATTATGGGCATTGGCGCAGGTATTGTTGTACCCTACTCGACAGGTTTGGTTGTGCGCTACTTTACTGGCGATAGCCGAGTGCAGCAACTTGGCATCTCGTCGGCCGTGAATAACCTCTCGCTCGTGGTGGCTACGGCAGCGGTGGGGTGGTTGGCTACCCGAGATTGGCACTTGGCATTTACGGTCTACCTCCTCCCTGCGGTGGCGTTGGTATTGTTGCTTGCGCTGCGCAATGTGAAGGCCTCGCCCGAGCCAAAGGAGAGCGACCAACTGCGCCAAACGAGCATCCACTGGTGGCGACTTACGGGGTTGTCGGTGCTATATTTCATCATCACCTTCACCACGCTGGTCATCACCTTCTACCTCTCGTTCCTGCTCGAGAAGTACCACTTTCCGCAGGAGTTTTCGAGCGTGATGATCTCGCTCTTCTTCCTCGCCATAATGTTGCCTGGGTTGGTGCTCAACTCCATTATTCGCAGGGTGCGCTCGATGACCATATTTGTATCGTTGTGCCTGATCGTTGTGGGATTGCTACTCGTGGGTACCATTCCCGACATTCCGCTGATGACTATTGGCGTGATTCTCACAGGCGTAGGATATGGCGTTTTGCAACCTATAATCTACGACAAAACGGCTATTATTGCCCCTCCCGAGACCGCTACAAAGGCGTTGTCGGTGGTTATGGCGGTCAACTATATTGCGGTGGTGGTCTGCCCGTTCGTGGTCGACTTTGTGGCGAAGATTATGGGGCAGAATCGTAGTACATTCCCCTTTGTGGCGAGTGCGGTGTTGGTGGCGATGGTGGCACTCCTGTCACTCTTCCTCCGCAAGAGCTTCGTCCTCGGCCTCGACGAGTCGTACTATAAAGGACGATAGGAGATAGGAGATAGGAGTTAGGTGTTGAGAGCGCCAAGAATGGGACTAATGAGACAAATGGGACAAATGAGACCTATGGGGAGTGGCGCAGAAAACAAAATTCCCATCAACTCCCATTGGTCTTATTAGTCTCATTGGTCTTATCATATAATTTTGAATTAAAAAAGCCAATGGCTACCGCTGCGATTAAGCCGAAGACAGAGGCTGCTTGCAGACTATGTTTCGGCGGAGCAGTGAAGACCGAAGGTCAATGGCCAAAAAAAACTAACAGACCCCTCCGGCCTAATGGCCACCTCCCCTAACTTCGGGGAGGAATATATAGGGTATTTAGTGGAGCGTAGCGACAAGTCCTCCTCACAGGAGGAGGATTTAGGTGGTGGGTAACACACTTGGACATTTTGCAGATGCAAAATTGTCCCCATAAGTTAGGGGGACGAGCGTAGCGGAGGGGGTATGACAAAAAACAAAAAGCTAATGGCGAATAGCCCCTGAAAGTGGGAGATTGCCACGGCTTGTTCCAAGCCTCGCAATGACGAGTATATATAAAAAGCCAATGACAAATGGCCAAAAGCTAAAAAAAAGTTTTCTGCTTTAATCCTGCTTCGCAGGCTTTTCCTCCTTGCGACTCGGAAAAATGTAAATGCGATTTACTTTTTCGCTCGTTCCGCATCGTCGGTTCCGTTTCTTTTGCTATCTTTGCCCTCGTGAAGAGTATGGTTGAGATATTTTCGGAGCTGGGCGCACGCCTTGCTCGATTTGGCTCGGATGAGGCCTCTCGCTCGGTCGTGGCTCGTGCCGTGGCAGAGAATGAGTGGTTCTCCGTAAGCGATATCCGCTATGCCGTGGAGGCAATACGCCGAGAGATGCTCGATGCCGAGAGGGTGAAGCAGTGGCTCTCGCACTATCCCCTCGTTACCTCTGGTGAGGCCAAGCGAGTGGCTATTATTATGGCCGGAAACATCCCATTGGTCGGCTTCTTCGACCTTATGTGCGTGCTTACAAGCGGTCATATCCCATTTGTGAAACCTTCGAGTAAGGATGGCGTTTTGGAGCGTTATGTCGAGCAATTACTGCTCGATATCGAGCCTTCGTTGCGCATCGAAAAGTATGCGGAAGGTGCTGAATATGATGCCGTTATCGCCACAGGCGGAGATAGCGCAAACCTCCACTTCCGTAGTGCCTTTGCTGGCATTCCGTGCCTTCTGCGAGGTAGCCGTCACTCGGTGGCGGTGCTCTCGGGCAAGGAGTCGAAGGAGGATGTTGCACGCCTTGCCGACGATATCTTTATCCACTCAGGCTTGGGTTGTCGCAATGTCTCGCTCATCTTTGTGCCGAAGGGTTATAAACTCTCGTTTCCGACTCGCAAGATGTGCTTGGCATACCACAATAACTATCTGCAGTGCAGGGCTCTGCTCACGATGCAAGGAGTCGAATTCGACGACCTTGGCGAGGCGGTGGTTGTGAAGAGGCCACAAGCCGAGTTCCCTCGCTTCTTGAGCCAAATAAATGTGGTGGAATACTCCGATTTGGAGAGTATCAAGCAGTGGCTTGAGGCCAACGATGAGGCTCTACAGTGCGTTGTGAGCGAGATTTCGGGGTTGCATAGCCGTTGTGTCGAGATTGGTACGGCGCAGTCGCCAACGCTCTTTGACTATGCCGACGAGCGTGATACTATGCAGTTTTTGGCCGAGATTGGCTAATGTTTTGGAAAATTATCCTATATTTGCATATCAGAAACCTAAAAATAAGAGAGTTATGAAGAAAATTATTTTGATGATCATTGCCGTATTGGCATTTGTGACCGTTTCGGCTCAACCACCTATGGGTGGCCCTCGTGGTGGTGGCGACCGCAACGCAAAGACTATCGAGATGTTGCAGAAGGCTCTGCAGATGACACCCGAGCAGGCAAAGAAGTTCGCCCCTGTATATCAGGGTTATATGCGTGAGTTGCGTCAGGTGCGCAAGGATACCAAGACATATGTAGACTCGTTCAAGGGCGAGGAGATGACCATCAAGGTTGCCAAGAAGATTATGATGGC
>JAEIGA010016672.1_pt1 | contig 11172 bp, 7 predicted proteins | sample 9270691 | NCBI WGS metagenome assembly JAEIGA01 (sample SAMN17057246, study PRJNA624740) | gut metagenome | biome: biome; isolation source: fecal sample | host: Bos grunniens | place: China: Xizang | collected 2019
AGAGAATTGGAAGAATAGAGAAATAGAAGAACGGAAGTATAGTTGAATAAGAGAATTGGAAATTAACAGCATAAAAAATTAGCCGACTGAAACGAATTTCAGTCGGCTAATTTGTATATGTTGCTGGTTTCTGTTAGAAGAAACGTGCGCGGTTATCCTTAACCTGTGCGTCGTCCATCATTACAGGAAGAACCATCTGTGCAGCATACTGTGCGTTCTGTGCGTCGCGTACCTTTGCATCATCCTCAGTGAAGAATGCACCTGTATCACGGCCTGTAACCTTGTATACGTATACTCCGATTGCTCCCTCTACCGGACCGTAGATCTTACCGGTCTCAGAAGCTGATGCAGCTCCGATGAACTTAGGATCGAGACCCTGAGACATCATTGAAGAGAATGAGATACCATCCTTAGTGCTTACTGTTGTACCGAGAGCAGCTGCGATAGCCTCCATATCGTTGAGACCTGAAATCTTCTCAGCAACCTCAGCAGACTTCTTGGCAATTGCCTTCTCGTCATAGAGACGGCTCTTGATTGACTGAGCAACCTCTGCTACTGGAGTATAACCCTCCTTGTGAATACCTGTGAGAGCAGCAACGATGAAGTAGTTGTTGTTTACAGTGATGATGTTAGATACCTGACCAACCTTAGCATCGAAAGCCCATCTTGTAACCTCCTTAGTGTTCTCAATAGCACCGAGTCTGTCAGCGCTCTCAAGCATCTTGTTTACCGGATGTGCATAAGCGCCTTCCTCCTGGACAGCTGCTCTGAAGTTATCATACTTGCCAGCTGACTTAGTAGCGAGTGTGTTAGCCTTAGAGTAATATTCGTTTACTGTCTCCTTGCTTGCTACAGCAGTCTTCTCAAGGATAGCAACCTTCTTCTTAAGAACAGGATCCTTTGTCTCGACTACCTCGAAAAGCACGCCGTTGATAGTAACCTTCTGACCTGCTGGAGTAACCATAAGATCCTCGAAACCTGGAGTCTGTGGAATCCACTGTGGCTCTACAGTAGCGAGAAGGCTGTCTGCTGAAGCAACACCTGCCTGAACGAATCTTACATTAACCTCCTCTGGAACTTTTGCTGACTCAAGCACCTTGACAGCGTAGAAAGAGTTATCCTTTGTGAATACAGGAGAAACACCTTCGTTGTTTGCGAATACGAAGTCATTGATCTCTGATGATACTGTATTGAGCTCTCCCTCCTTGTACCAGTGGTTGTCGAACTGACGGTCAGAGTTTGCCATAAGGAAGCTCTTCATATTCTCAGCGGTAGCAAAGTTGTCATATACCTCAACAAGTGCCTGGTTTGCAGCCTCGATATCCTCTGCTGAAGGAACTACCTCGAATACTGCATACTCGATATCACGGCTTGCTGGCTGCTGGAAGAACTTCTTGTGAGCGTCATAGTACTTCTTGATCTCGCTGTCTGAAACAACAATTGTAGAATCAACGCTGTAACCTACAGGAAGCATCACGAACTCTACATTGAAAGTGTTGTTGTTATCTGCAATCTGCTCTGTGCGTACGAGTGGATTTGCGAAGTTGCTTGCTGCGAAGAGCGAGTTGTACTTAGCATAGTACTGCTGAGTCTTTGCAGAAGTCTGGAGCCACTCCCAGTAAGCCTGAAGACGACCTGTCTGGTCTGAATCCTTATAATTTACGAACTCAAGGAGAAGATTCTTTGAGAATACACCGTTCTCATCGCAGAAAGCCGGGTTCTGAGTAAATACAGGAGAATCGATAGTACCCTCGATCATTGAGAGCAACTCCTCGTTTCCTACATTAAGACCTGCCTTCTCTGCGTTGTCGATGAAGAGATATTTGTCAACAAGAGCCTGCCATGCAGCGTTTCTGATAGCGATCTGCTGCTGCTCATTCTGAACTGAACCACCTGAAAGGATCTCGTTGATTGCTGTAAATTTGTCCAAGTCTGCCTGGAAATCGTTGTAAGAAATCGTCTTACCATTGATTTCACCTACGTCATACTTTGATGACATTGAAGATGTAACAGACTGAAGTGTGCTCGGATCTATAATGAAAGACAACAGTGCTACAGCGATGAGCACTGTAATGAGAATTCCGAACTTCACACGAATTGTTTCAAGAACTGCCATTTTATTATTTGTTTTAGATTATTACCTGTAAAAACGTTATAGGGGTGCGAAGATAACAATTTTCTATCAATCTACCGTTATTTTTTTTGCATTGGACCGATAAAATTGACAGAATCCACGGAAACCTGCGTACTATCCTGTACAACAATGCCATAACTGTTGAAAGGTTTGAATATTATTGAGTTTCGCGCACGCTGATCCGATTCCATTCCGTATCCCTGCATGAAGCCCTTAGGAGAATACAGTCTGACATAACAGTCTGTATATATCTTCTCATTCTTCTGGTCCCAATACAAGGTGTCCGTTTCCATCACCTCCTGCTTGATGAGATTCTTCACGACAACGTTTCCGAAAGCCTGCCAGCTCTCGTCTCCATTGAGATGCTTCTGATGCTTTGCATTGTCAGCAACTATCTCTGTCTCAAGTTTTCCGTCTTCAGAATATCCGTAAACGAAAAAGCCTTCCGGAAAGAGTTCATAGGAAAGACTGTCCTTTTCATACTTCTCCATCCTTGGTGCCTGAGCCCTCATCTGCATATTGCCGTTCTTGCTCTGGATGATGAACATATCATCAACTACCTGAACAGGCGCATCTTCAAGACTGATGGACTCGGTTTCGGCTAATTTTCCCTTACAAGAATAAACGACGAAAGCAACCGCCACAGCGGTTGCCATCATCTTTACAGTATGTTTGATATTTTCCAATATCAGATTATTTCTGTGTTCTAACAGTAGTAGTAGCTCTCATGCCACCGCATGAAACTGTGTAAGACTGACCGTCAGTTACGTCATACATGAACGCCTCTGCAGTCTGTGGGAAGTAAGCAGCGTACTGTCTGATGAGGTTGTTGGCATCCTCTGCAAGTGTCTCGTCAGCAGCCTTTGCCTTGTTCATGTAGTCGCAAGCAACCCAGTACTTAGCTCTCTGCTCAATATCGTTACCAGAGCAAACTACGCTACCCCAGATTGTTCCAAGAAGCATGTAAGCCTTACCGGCGAGGCTAGCGTCAAGTTCAGCTGCCTTCTGTGCTGAAGCATAAGCCTTAGCGTTGTTACCGTTCTTGAATGCGAATGTAGCAAGTTCATAGAGATAGTTAGCATCTGCTACAGCGTCTGACTCCTCTGAAGAGATAGCCTCCTCCATATACTTCACAGCATTCTCGACATCTGATCTACCAGCGTAGAGTTTGTAGAGATAGTATGCTGAAGTGTGTGATGGCTCCTTCTTGTACATTACTGTAACTGCATTGAGGAAGAGGTCGTTATCTGTACAACCCTCTGTCTTGCTCATCATCTTCACTACGTTCTTTGCAAGATCAAGGTTCTCAGGATCAGCATTGAATCTTGGGCTGAAGAGAGCGATGAGGTTCTCACAGCTAGCAACCTGGCTAGTGATGAAGAGGCTCTCGATGTCCTCGATAGTCTTGTCGATGCTTCTCTTCTCAACGTCATTCTTAGGAGTTACCTGTGCGAGGTATGCTACAGCTGACTCATATACGTTGATTACTGACTCAGGGTCGAGGAGACCATCCTTGTAAAGGTCAACAGCAGTGTTGATCTGGAAAAGGAAAATGTTAGGTCTTGTCTTATCCTTGATCTTTGTTACCACATCAGTAAGACCCTCATAAAGTTTCTTAGGCTCATCCTTCATGTAGTTGTACATATCAAGAGCCTTGTTGTTCAATGAGCTGGTAGCATACTTAGGCCAGAACTCCACACGCTGATCGTAGATGGTCATGAGTGAGTCCACGAGCTGCTGCTTGTAAACAGGATTGTTCTGATTCTTGTTGATAAGGTTACGGATAAGAGTAGTACCGTCAGACAGGAGAGAATATCTTGCTGTCGGAGGGCAGAGGCTATAAGCCTTTCTCCAGTTAGGAAGGGCAGAATCATAGTTCTTCTGCTTGTAATACTCAGTGTAATAAGAAAGATACTTGATACACTCAGTGCTGTCAGGACCGTACTTTCCCTGAGCGGAAAGTTTGCTGCTGCAGAACAATGCCATTGCAGCGACAGAAATCAACAATACAATTTTCTTCATAATAGCTATTAATGATTTTATTTATTTTCTACTGATAAGTCGGCTTTCTGAACCATATGTCGTGGATGTTGAATCCTATTGCAAATGCTGCATATCTCTCACGAATCATATTGTTCTTTGCATTTGAACGCTGTCCAAGATCAACTCCAAGGGTAAGACCATTATAGAGTCTGAATACAGGAAGCGTCACACCAAGGGTGATTCCCGTAGAATTCACATCATTTCCATCCAGTCTGTAATAAGACTGCTCGTGATAGAATCCTGCCCTGTAGGTACACTTTCTATGGTAATATCTGATATCGTTCCTGTTAGGAGTAATTTCGAAACCAGCTCTGAAGGACTGCGCTACAGAAGAAGTGAACTTGGATACTCCCGAAACTGCAAAGCCTGCCGCATTGTCAAAACCTGATTTGCTCCAGTCCGATCTTGTATAGTTGAACTCGGCAGCCCACTTGTCGCCGCCCTTGATGGCGATTCCTACACCTATTTCATCCGCTATTTTCAGACCGGAAGAAGCGAGAGTATCTACGTTATATCTCAAGGTATCGCTTACGCTTGAAAGGTTCGCAAACCTGTACTCTGTAGAATATCCCTTCATATCGGTTCCCATTCTGTATGTAGCACCGAGAACCATTGATACATTACCTCCGAGCTTCTGCTCATACTGAAGTCCGAATTTTCCGGAGAATGCATTTATAGACAGCTCATTACCACCTGTAATTGATCTATATGACGAATTCGTATATGTGATGTTCGCCATCTTGTCTATGTTACCGAAGTAATAGAGAGCCTCTGCTCCGATGGAAAGTTTATCCCAGAATGTAACTCCTGCGCCGAAGAAAATCTGATATATGCTTCCGGTTCCGTAAGAGTCATAGGCAATGTTTCCGGTATTACCGATGATATCAGGATTCTTCTCCAGAGAAGAGAAATCATATCCTACATCACTGAAAGGAGTTATACCTACCATGAAGGCTGAAGACTTATAGATAGGGAAAGACATCACGAAATCATAGATGTTGAATGTATTGTTTCCTGATTTCAGGTCTCCCTGCTTGTAAATGGTATTCTTCTGTGTAAGACCAAAGTCAGCCATAAATGAGAGCGAGTCTCTTGCTGTGACTGCAGCCGGGTTGATATAATTTATAAATCTCTTGTTTCTGGTTGCTGTTCCTACTCCGGCCATTCCTTTATTGAATGCGGTTCCCTGAGTCGAGAGATCACCTATTCCATAGATAGAATACGGAGAGTAGGCACCATGGGCACCATCCTGCGCTTTCGCTGAAATACCCATGATGAGAAAAAGAGTCAATATAAATATTCCTTTAATTAGTCTTATCATATCCTAAAGCTATTATAGCCAAACCTATTAATACAATATTACAAACTACAAAGATGGAGTTTTTCATCCTTTTTGCAAAATAATTCGCATCTCCACCCGTAAAAACCGTGATATTTTTAGGATTTTCACAAATGTGACCCTGTATTTCAAACATTATGCCTGAAATTATGCCTGAATAAATAGATTCATGAACGGAGAGACCCTTTTCACTAAAATCCTCAGGCATAGAGAGCAAAGGTAGATTTTTTGAATATCTGTTCACAGACTTGAATCTTGTCATGCATCCAGGGGATATGCATCCACCTGTGAAGTTTCCTTCCGAATCAAGAAAATCAACGGTCATCATTGCTCCCAGATCAAATATGGTGCAGCCCTTTCCCTTAAAAAGATATCTTGCCGCTATTATTGAAGCGGCCCTGTCAGGAGTAAGGGATAAAGGAAGGGAATGTTTTTCAAGGATATCATCATCAACGACTATAAGGCGGTCGCAGGACTGCTCAAGTCTTGCGACATTCTGCCTGCTCAGTCTTCGTACACTGCTGAGTACCATCAGCGCGGGCTTTTCCTTTTCAACGAGGGTAAGAATGAACTCGGTCATCCTCTCTCCCTGGTATCTGTATGTCTTGCCAAGAGTGATCCCGTCAGCCCACGCAGCCTTCAGTGCGGTGTTACCTATGTCAATTATCAAAGTCGCCATCATTACAATGGATTACATCTAGACAAATATATTAATTTCTACAACTTTTTCAAAATGGAGAAGGCCTTCGAAAGGCTGTCTACATTCCTTACCATCACCCTGAGTTTATTGTCGTTCTGCTTCAATTCAAATAGATTTGGATTGAGAGAAACATTCTTAAGTACTCTTGAGAACATATCGCTGCGGTAGTACTGGGACAAAGGATTGGAAATGAAGAAGGCTATTATCACTCCATTCTTGATTATTATCTTCTCAAAGCCAAGTTTCTGTCCCAGATGTCTTATCCTTACTATATCGAACAGACGAAGGAGTTCCTCAGGAAGAGGTCCGAACCTGTCGGCTAACTTACCTTTGAGGATTTCGGCATCCTTCTCGCAGGTCAGTGAATCAAGTTCCTTGTATATCCTTATCTTCTCTGCCGTCAGATCTATATATGCATCCGGAATGAGTGCGAGCTGATCGGTCTCGATAGTACAATCCGATACAAAACTCTCATCATTTGCTCTTGTACGGATTCCTGTCTCTACTCCAAGCTCCTCCATGGCTTCAGCAAGTATCTTCTGATATGTTTCGAAACCCATATCAGTGATGAAACCGCTCTGCTCCGCACCCAGGAGGTTACCGGCACCTCTGATGTCAAGATCCTGCATGGCTATATTGAAGCCGCTTCCAAGGTCGGAGAAAGACTCTATGGCCTTGAGTCTTCTTCTCGCATCATCGGTTATGGATACAAGAGGAGGTACAATCAGATAGCAGAAGGATCTTCTGTTCGAGCGTCCTACCCTACCTCTCAACTGATGGAGATCGCTCAAGCCTATGTTCTGGGCCTGATTGATGATGATGGTATTGGCATTAGGCACATCGAGACCATTCTCGATGATGGTAGTACAGAGGAGCATATCATAATCTCCTGCCATAAAATCAAGTATCTTGTTTTCAAGTACCTTCGCTTCCATCTGACCGTGGGCCACACATATCTTCATTTCAGGTACAAGCCTGTGGAGAATGTCATATATGGACTGAAGTTCCTCTACCCTATTGTGCACGAAGAACACCTGTCCTCCCCTATTGAGTTCATAGTTGATTATCTTCTTGACCTCGTCGTGGTCAAAGAGCATTATCTCGGTCTGCACCGGTATTCTATTTGGCGGTGGAGTATTTATGATGGAAAGGTCACGCGCTCCCAGAAGCGAAAACTGCAGGGTACGTGGAATAGGTGTAGCAGTCAGGGTGAGCGTATCCACAGAGGTCTTGAGCTGTCGGAGCTTCTCCTTGGCTCCCACACCGAACTTCTGCTCCTCATCGATTATGAGAAGTCCAAGATCCTTGAACTCAAAGCTTTTTCCTATGAGCTTATGGGTACCTATGACTATGTCAAGAGTACCCGACTTGAGTCTCTTCTGTATATCGGAAATCTCCTTTGCGGTACGCAGACGGCTGACATAGTCTATATTGCATGGGAAATCCTTGAGTCTTGACTGGAAAGTCTTGAAATGCTGGAGCGCAAGAATAGTGGTAGGCACCAGCACCACAACCTGCTTGCTGTCGGCCACAGCCTTGAAGGCGGCACGAACGGCTACCTCTGTCTTGCCGAAACCTACATCTCCGCAGACAAGCCTATCCATAGGACATTCATCTTCCATATCCCTCTTCACGGCGTTCACCGCCTTTTCCTGGTCAGGAGTATCCTCATACATGAAAGATGACTCGAGTTCCTGCTGAAGATAACTGTCGGCAGAAAAGGCAAAACCCTTGGTAGCCTTTCTTTCCGCATACAGTTTTATGAGATCCTGGGCTATGTCCTTAACCTTCGACTTTGTGCTTGTCTTAAGGTTCTGCCATGCCCTAGAGCCAAGCTTATGAATCTTAGGTGGTTCAGAATCCTTTGATTTATAGCGAGATATCTTATGAAGTGCGTGTACGGATACAAAGACAACATCACCATCCTTATATGTAAGTTTTACGACTTCATGCATTCTGTCCTTGTCGTCCTTCATCCTGACCAGTCCGCCGAAGATACCTACACCATAGTCTATATGAACAATATAATCTCCTATGGCGAATGATGTAAGGTCATTGACGGTCAACTGCTCACTCTTCTCCACCGACCTACGGATGCTCACACGATGGAAACGGTCAAAAATTTCGTGATCACTGTAACAACATACCTTGTTCTCGTGGTCTATGAATCCGTTATGGATATTCTTCTTCTGTATGAATTCGGGAAGGATCGCGTTGTTCTGGGACAGAATGGATCTCAGACGCTCAAGCTGAGACGGTTTCTCTCCATATATCCTTACCCTATATCCATTCTCGAGATTCTTTCTTATGTCTTCGGTAAGAAGTTCGAAGTTCTTGCTGAAAACGGGTTGCGGAACTATGCTGAACTTGATAACCTCCTCGTTCTGTCGTGAAAGAGGAAGATCGAGGTATATCCTCTTGAATTTCATGAGAGACTGGAAGAAGTCCTTCTCCCTGTACATATCCGAAGAATCCAGCCATACGAGGGTATCGGCAGGAAGAATATCGGCGATACTGACCATTCCCTCCCCTTCTGCAGAAGTTACGAGGTCAGGATATATCTCTGCCTCGCTGACCTTTTCCTTTGAAAGCTGGGAATTACAGTCGAATACATTTATTGCCTCTATCTCATCTCCGAAGAATGAAACTCGGAAAGGATCATTATATGAATATGAGAAGATGTCAACGATAGCTCCCCTGATGGCGAACTGACCTGGCTCTGAAACAAAGTCCACCCTTTCGAAGCCGCTGCAGAAAAGAGTCTCGACTATCTTTTCATGGCTTATCTCATCTCCGACCTTGAGCATAAGCAGGGAATCCTTGATCTTCTGGTGGTCAGGAACCGGTTCCTCGATAGCTGAAGGATACGTGACTATGAAGAGCTGTCCTTCCTTATAATCCGCTATCTTTCCTATTGCGGAAGTCCTCTGAACTCCCAATGAGGATTTGTAGTTGCTTCTCTCAAGCGCCCTTCCTGAATCCGGAAGGAAGAATACCCTATCATCCTCTATAAGATTGTAAAGATCTGCTGCACAATATTCTGCGCTATCCTTATCAGGAAGAACAATAAGCTGCATGCCGTCGTGATCAAGACCCGCGACGGTGAACCATCTGGCAGAAAGGAAGAGTCCGCTGCAGAAGATTTCATCTGCAACGCTCATCTTTTTTGCAAGTGATTCCGTAGATTTTGTACTTATTAACATTTTAATGTATTTTCTGTTGAAAACCTGTTGAAAACCCTGTTAATATATACTGAAAACTAAATTCGCATTTCATTTTTTTCTGCATATTACGGCAGATTTCATAAGGTTCAAAATTTTCCGCCGACTTTTTCCAAGAAAGATTCCAAGGTGGTTATCAACAGATATCCCACTACTCAATTACTTGGTTTTCAATCTCAAAGAATCGTTATCAACATATTAACAACCATAATAAAATCATAAATTTTTAAAATAAATATATATATTTGTATTATGATATTTTTGATGGTATGATGCAGGATTTCGACCCCCACAACGTCAACGAGGGCAAAGATAAGGATTTGGACGGAATTATCCGTCCGCAGGACCTCCAGGATTTTTCCGGCCAGGACAAGATTGTCACCAATCTGAAGATTTTCGTGGCGGCGGCAAAAATGAGAGGGGAGTCCCTTGACCACGTGCTTTTCCATGGCCCTCCGGGTCTGGGAAAGACCACTTTAGCACATATTATAGCTAATGAGCTTGGGGTCAAGATGAAGATCACTTCCGGCCCTATTCTCGACAAGCCCGGCGACCTCGCCGGACTGCTCACTTCATTGGATGAGGGCGATGTCCTTTTCATCGATGAGATCCACAGGCTATCGCCTGTGGTGGAGGAGTACCTTTACTCGGCTATGGAAGACTATGTCATAGATATAATGATAGACAAGGGTCCAGGTGCGCGTTCAGTCAGAATATCCCTTAATCCTTTTACACTGGTCGGTGCAACGACAAGAAGCGGTCTTCTTACTTCGCCTCTAAGGGCGAGATTCGGAATCACCTGTGCCATGGAGTATTATGATACGATGACCCTCGTGAATATCATAAAGAGAAGCGCCGCCATATTAAAGATAGGAATAGAGCAGGATGCCGCATATGAAATAGCTCTCAGAAGCCGCGGCACTCCTCGAATAGCCAATGCACTGCTGAGAAGAGTACGTGACTTCGCTCAGGTGATGGGCAATGGACATATAGACCTCAATATATCGCGCTATGCGCTTGATGCCCTTAATATAGATAAGAGGGGACTGGATTCAATCGATAACAAGATACTCAGGACCATCATAACAAAGTTCAAGGGAGGACCGGTTGGCATCAATACCATCGCGACTGCTGTCGGTGAGGATCAGGGCACCATAGAAGAGGTATATGAGCCTTTCCTTATAAAGGAGGGATTCATCAACAGGACTCCTCGAGGTAGAGAGGCTACAGAACTTGCCTACAGGCATCTGGGACTGGATTTTTCAGGTAATCCGGAGGAGGGAAGTCTTTTCTGATACAATTAAATTAGTTTTACCCCTCATAAATGATAGGTATTCGGCTGATTTTATTGCTAAATCAGCCGAATTTCTTTAATATTGTCCCCGAAATTTCAATAACACACTATAAAAATGGCCGAAAAACTTATTTCTAAGATTCCTGAGGGTCCTTTGGCCGAAAAATGGACAAAGCACAAATCTCAGATCCGTGTTGTCAGCCCAGGCAACAAAAGAAAACTCGAAGTCATTGTTGTAGGAACAGGTCTCGGTGGAGCGTCTGCAGCTGCTTCACTCGGAGAGCTCGGATACAACGTTAAGGTGTTCTGCATCAGCGATTCACCTCGTCGTGCTCACTCTATCGCAGCACAGGGTGGTATCAATGCCGCTAAGAACTACCAGAACGACAACGACTCGATCTACCGTCTCTTCTATGACACAATCAAGGGAGGAGACTACCG
>JAEIGA010016673.1_pt1 | contig 11170 bp, 20 predicted proteins | sample 9270691 | NCBI WGS metagenome assembly JAEIGA01 (sample SAMN17057246, study PRJNA624740) | gut metagenome | biome: biome; isolation source: fecal sample | host: Bos grunniens | place: China: Xizang | collected 2019
GCTTGTCTTTTTAAATTATCATTTATGTTTTCACTTGCTAAAGTGTCAAGTAATTCAAAGAAATCTTCGAATTTACAATCTCCTTTTCTTATTTTTAAACTTTTCTTTGTCATTCCAAACTTCTTATCTGTATCAAGAGCGTACAATAATACCCTTCTTAATAACTCATTATCTTTGTTCTCTTTTAAAATTTTTAATTTATCATTAGAAGAACTTGTATTTTCTAATTTCCTCATTATGTTAGCTACTTTAATCCATTCTATCATATAATTATCTTCTCCTTTTTAATTTTCCTTTTTATCATCTTCTTTTATTTTTTTTATTTTTTCTAAAGTTAATTCACAAGCTATCGCAAATTGGTCACCACAACTAGTTTTTCTTACACCACAAGTTATACCTTTAAGTTTATCTATTGCTTCTTGTAATGTTAACCCTCTAACTAAACTAGCAACAGCTTTTCTATTTCCATCACATCCTCCAAGTATTTTAACCATTACAATTTTAGTGGTTTCAATATCAACATCTAACACCATTAATTTACTACAAACATTAATCGGTTCATATTCAAAATGTAATATTCTTTTTTCCATTTAAATTATCCTCCTTATTATTGATTATCTTATTTACAATTTTATTATACTTATAACTTTATTATTGGTCAATCAATTTTAAAAAAATTAATTAATATTATTCTTAATTGAATAAACAGTATACAAACTTACTTTTACTCCTAAATTTTCTATGAAAGACTTAGTTTGTAATTCACTTAATTTAATTCCTAAATTCTTTTCCACCTCCAAAATTTTATCAACAACATAAGATACCATTAAAGATGTAGTAGAAATCTTTTTATTTTCTATTCTACTAATTAAATTATTTATTTTAGTTTTTACTGCATTTGGTTTCATAGGGTCAAGTCCATTGTTATTAAATTTATTAGGTCTATTCCTCCAAAAATATTCACTTTCAGAATTATATCTGTAATATGAATAAGCTATTCTTTTTCCTTCTTCCTCACTTTGTTTAATATTCATTCGATAACCTAATTCATTTTTAGCTTTTTCTACTACATTTTTTACTTTAGAATTTAATATTACTTCTCTATTTTGTAATATAACTTTATTACCCATTATATTTTTCTTTTTAAGATTACTTAGTTCATTAAATTTATCTCCCTTTATTCCACTTCTTATCATAAGTAATAATGCTTTATCTAAATTATTTTCAAATACTTCTATTGCGTTAAACAGTTCTTCAAAAGTAACATACTCTATTACATTATCTTCAATATTTTCTAAATCTGATTTTGTAATTTCTTGATAAACATTATTATTAACAAAACATAAATACTTCTTTAATAAACTCCATTTTACTGCAATAGTATTATATTTTTTACTACCTAACCCACTAAGGAAATCAATACAATCTTCCTTTTTCCATTTGCTTATTTCTATTCCTTTATACTCTTCATACTCTGCTATACTCTTAAATAAAGTTACATAAGATTTTCTTGCACTTTCAGAAGTTACTTTATTAGTTAAAAAATCAAATTCATTTTTATTTATCATTTGTTTACCTCCTAGTTATCGTTTATAAATATATTATTAACCTATTTTTATATTATTATACTTAAATAAAATAAAAAAGTAAATATAAATTTACCATTTTGTCACAAGTACTTACTTTTCAAAAAATGAAATTGGATTTTTGGTTTAAAATTATCTATTTTATTTTAGGGTTTACATAAGTATATTCTTAAATATACTTACATATACTCTAAAAATATATAAAGGATTAATCCTCTATATATTTTAATATAACTATAATATTGTTATCTTTATCAATAATTATCTTATCTATTAATTCTCTAAGTACTAATTTCTTTTGATAATCATTACCAATATCATATATATGTTTAAAGTTTTTAAACTTATCTAATAACTTATGTTTATTCTCTGATTTATTCTTCTCTATCTCAAGACTATCATTCAATTGTTTAATAGTCTTTTCTCTTTCTACTATTCTACTTTGAACTTCTCCAACTCTATCTAACATCTGTTGTAAATCAAACTTTAACTTACCTTTGAATATATCATCAAGAGTTTTATTTAACCCTTCTAATAAATTATTATCTTCTTTTAATTGTTCTTCATTTAAACATATCTCTCCTTCTAACTCTCTAATAACACATTCTTTCTGTTGCCTTAATTCCCACTCTATCTTATCAGAGTTTAGTGAAGATAATCTTTCTTCAATAGTTTTATCTAATTTTTGAAATAATTTTAATGTCGCATAAGTCTTTTTAATTGGATAACGATACATCTTACAATGACTACATACTACTGTATCATATCTTTTTCCGTTCGCATAAGTAAATGATGAATACATTTTATTTATAGTATCATCATAACATTTATGATATAATAAACTTTCATATTTATTCGAAGTCTTATTAGTCATAGTTGTTTTATTTCTTTTTATTGTTCTACTCTTTAATGCTTCATTTGCTTTGTTAAAAGTATAATCATCTATTATTCTCAAACCTTCCACATAGAACTCTTCATTGTAAGCCATTGACCTTCTATACCCTAGATAACTTCTATTCTTTATAATGCCAAGAATATTCTGTCTAGTGTAAGGTTTATTGTTTAAATTTTTTAAACCTAGATTATCCATATATTCAATACACTTAGATGAACCATATTTAATATATAAATCAAATATGTTCCTAATTATAGGAACATATTTTTCATCAATCACAACCTTTTTATTTTCTATTTTATAACCTAAAGATAACTTGCCTCCAACATACACATCATCTTTCCAATTGGCACGTTTTCCGTTTTTTACACGCACACTTGTTTTTTTAGATTCAGTTTGAGCAACCCAGAGTTTTATGCTGTTAACTAAAAAATCACTATCATTTCCACTATTCAATTCCCCTTCTGTAACACTAAGGACTTTTACATTACATTCATCAAGTAGATTTAAAAAAGATATAAGCTCTAATCTTCTTCCTATTCTATCTAAGTTGAACACTATCAGTTTATCTAAAACTCCTTCAATAGCCAAATTCCTTATTTCATTTAAATCTTTTCTTTCACTCATAGGAGTCTTAAACCCACTTGTTCCTTCTTCTCTAATGACCTTATCAATAGTGATATTGTGTTCTTTACAATATTTATTTATTGCTAATTCTTGAGCTTTCACTTCTTGATTGTCCGTTGATACTCTCATGAGGCATACATTCATCTTTTGCATATATTACAACTCCTTTATCTTCTACTGTTTTTAAAATTTCTATTAATATTCTTATTATATCTGATTTAGTTTCACCAATTTCAAATCTTATCATTCCTCCATACACCCCAAAATTAATTGTAATTATTATGTAAAAATTTTGCAACCTAATTTATAAAAAATTTATTCATCTTTCTTCTATATAGTTTTTATGGGGTATTTATATTATTTCCTTTTTACATCTTTATTATACTGATACTTTTATTTAGCGTCAATATAAGTAGAGGGAAAATTTCCCTCCACTTTAAAATATATCTACTACATCCAATATATCATTCATACTTTCTTTAGGTCTTACATAATATTTTTCAGTTGTACTTTGAGAACTGTGTCCAAGTACCTGTGCTACTTTCTTTAATTCTACACCTTTTTCAACTAAACTACTTCCTAAGAAGTGTCTACAACTATGAGGCGTAAAACCTTTTACATTAGCTATATCACAGCATCTATGCCATATTTTTCTTATACTACCTTCTGCTAATTTTTCTTCTTTATAATTCTCAAATAAATACTTTCTATTAGGATTTTTATTTATTAACTCTTCTATTAAACCCTTAGTTATATCATTAAAATTTGTGTAACGACTGATGTTTCCGTTATGTCCTTTTCCTCTAATCCATAACTTATTATTTCCTAAATCTATGTCTTGTATTTCTATCCTTGATAATTCACCTATTCTTAATCCACAATTTAATAATAGGTATATTATTGTCTTATCTCTTAAACCATTTCTGAAATCAGACACTTTAAAAGTATCAGCCACCTTTAATATACTTTTTACTTCATCTTTACTCATTACTTTTTCTTTAAATTCTATATCATTATTATTTAATTTAGGGAACTTATAACAAGGATTGTTATTTGATATACCTTTAAACATAAGGTACTGATAGAAACTTGATAATTGTTTCATATGTTTATTAATAGTTGCTACTGTTATTTCATCTCTTAATGAATTAGCGTAATCAAGGAAAAATTCTGTATTCATTTCATTAAATTCTTTTACATCTTCTATATCTATATCATTAAAAAATCTTTTTACACAAGTTTTATAACTTCTTTGTGTTTCTTTAGATTTACCAAGTGTTGCTAAATATACCATATAATCATTTATTAACATATCTTTATTCATCATAATATCTACCACCTTTAATTTTTATATTTTGTTTACTTAATATATTATATGTAATAACAACCAAAATGTTCATATTTTTTTAAAAAAAAATTAAAATCTCTTTAAGAGATTTTAATTTCATTCTATTAACGGACTCTTAATCCATATTTCTTTAATATTTTAACTGCTCTATTAGTTTCTTCCCATGTAGCGTCTGATATACCTTTTAATTCATATTCTGCTCCCATATTTTCCCATTTATGAATACCCATAGTATGGTATGGTAATACCTCTACCAACTCAACATTTTTCAATTGTGATAAAAACATTCCTAATTTGTTTAAATCATCTTCATCATCAGTAATACCCGAGACAAGTACTTGTCTAATCCATGTAGGAATATTTTTATCTGATAAGTATTGAGCTAATAATAACGCCTTTTTATTACTTTGTCCTGTTAATTCTATACATTTCTTTTCATCAATATGTTTAATATCTAATAATACTAAATCTGTATATTCAAGTATAGGAATAATTTTTTCTATATCAACAAATCCAGAAGTATCTAAACAAGTATGAAAACCTTCTGATTTAGCAGTCTTTAATAATTCTGTTACAAATTCTGCTTGTAGTGTTGGTTCTCCACCTGATATAGTTAAACCTCCACCTGAAAACTTATAGTAATTTTTATATCGTTTCATATCATTTATTAATTCTTCAATAGTACATTCTTTACCTAATTTAATGTTCCATGTATCTCTATTATGACAATACTTACATTTTAATGGACAACCTTGCATAAATACTACATATCTTACTCCTTGACCATCTACTGTACCAAAAGTTTCTGTTGAGTGTATTATTCCTTTCATTTTAAATTCCTCCATAAAAAGTTATAAGAGTAGAAAATACTACTCTTATTATCTGTATCTATATTTATTGTATAAGTATACATGCCACATTCCCCAAAATATAGGAATAAATCCAAATAATACTCCACCCAACGCATACCAATGGGGTTTTGCTAACTCTATATCATTTACTCTATCATGCATTTCCTTAGCATATAAATAACAACAACCTGCTTGAATTATTAACCAAAATATATTGAATATAGTCATCATATTATTATCTCCTTTATATTTCTAATTGTCTATTACTAATAATCCTCATACCATTCGCAAAGTAACTTTCTGCTATTATAACTTCATGTATTCCACTAGCTGTAATAACTTCTTCAAGTTCTCCTTCTTTTACTAAATTTTTATCTTTAGTATATGTCATCACTTGTTTATCATCCATAACTAAAATTACTTTTATTTCAGTTTCTAAAAATAATACTCCTAAATCTATCTCATATTCTAATAACATTTCAACCATTACATCAATAAGTTTTTTTCCTTCATCAGTCCAACAAGCTATTTCCACTCCATCATGAACCAAAGTAGGAAAAAAACTTACTTTTTTTTGAAATCTTTTACTAAAATTTAAATCTTTAAATTCCAAAATGCCACCGCCTTACATTTTAGTATTAATTATTTGCCATGCTAAAAATTCACTATCATGTTTAAATTCTTCTACAATTGATTTTCTTAATTTTTGTATTATTTGATTTATTCTTTGTTTTGAACAACCATAATATTCTCCAATTTCTTTATTTGTATAACCTTCTATCAACATTTTAACTATGTTTTGTGTTTTTTCATCTTTAGTCATTATAAATTGTGAAATATTACTTATTTGTATATTACTATAATAATCTGATTCAATACCTAATAAATTTTCTAATGTTGATTCGTCATCATTCCCAAATATTTCATTAGTAGAAACACAATATCCATCTGTTACGCCTCTGTATTTCTTTATGTCATTAGTTACAAAAGTATATAAATCATTTTTTATAATAGTTGTTGCTAATGTAGAGAATTTTATTCCCTTAGCTTCATCAAAACTTTTTATTGCTTTAAAAAGACTTATCATTCCTATTTGTTCTAATTCTTCTTGATACTGTGCATAATAAGTTGGAAAATTTCTATGAATTACATTGTACACCAAGCCCATATTTTCTTTTATCATTTCATCATAATTTATAGCCATAGTATTCATATTCATCATAGTATCAATCTCCCTTTTATTTTTTTATTTGATAATATATTATATAATAGTAGGAACTAAAATGTTCCTACTATTTTGAAAATTTTTAATTATTCAATTACTTCAAGTTCATTTGCTTTGAAATAATAATAATGTCCACCTTCAAATTCAACTACATAAAATGTATCTACTGCAACTGCTATTCTAACTATCATTCCTTCTAATCCAAACAACGCTTCTCTTTCTTCATTTATCACTAATACTTTATTTCCTATCTTCATTATACAATCAGCACCTTTCTTTTTTAATATATTATATTCAATAAGCAACCAAAATGTTCTTATTTTATTATTTATTTTTTATATAATGAATTCCACTTCATCAATTTATCTACTTCTAAATCTATCTTATCTAAAGTTTGTTTTAAAGTGTGAGTGAAATACATCTGTCTATCTAATTTTCTATCTCCTATATTTTCATCTGATAATATTGTGTAAGGTTTGTCAATATCTGTTTCTTCCATAGCTAATCTACCAACTAAATTTTCTACATCTTTAAATTTAGTTACATTAACTATTGTCAATTCTTTATATTGTACTTTAAATACTACTAACCATAACCTTCTATCTTTTTTACCTTGTTTATTTACCATAATCTCCATACAATTTGTTGCATATAGTAATTCATTTAAAGCTCTATTCTTACATTTATTTAAATTATTATATGTTTTGAAATAATTATTTTCATCTTCAAAATGCTCTTGTAACCATTCTGCGTGTGCCTCAAGGTGATTAATTAAAAACATTAATTTTAATGTTTTATTTAAATCTACGCTAGTTGTTTCTTTACTTTCTTTTATTAAAGAACTTATTTTATTTTTAAATTTATTAGGTTGATTTAATTTTCTATTGTTTCCTCCACCATTTGCTTTGTATTCATTATAAGGTAATTGTTTTCTTTTATTTTCCATCATTTTAATCAAGCTCCTTTTAATTTTAATATTGTGTTAACTTAAATTCTTTTTATTTCTTTTTACTTTTTTTAGTTGTTTTAGTTTTACCTTCTGCTTCTAATTTAGCTTCCTTTTCCTTAGCTTTCTTTTCTTCTTCTTCAACTTTACGAATTTCTAATTGTTTAAGAACTTCTTCCATAAAAACCTTAACATAGAATTTTCTTAATTCTTCATCAACTTTTTCATTATTTATTCCATCATAAGTATCTGTTATACCATTTTCTTCAAATATACTTAAATGTAAGTTGACTAATTCACCTCTAAATAAACTACCTTCAAATCTATCATTAGCAAATCGCTTCATATATTTTTTATTAGGTTCATTATAAGTAAAACAATAAGAATAACTCTTTGCTGAACTTTGAATATAAGCTACTATCTTTTCTTTATCTTTCTTTTTCATATACACAACACCCTTTCATAATCTTTATTTTTTTAACTTTCTTAATATACTATATGTTTAAAGTGATTAAAATGTTACTATATATTATAAAAATATTTACTATTTATGCTATAATATTGATTATCGTCACATTCCATTTCATAAAAAATACTTCCTTCTTTATCTTCTGTGACATATAACACTTCATAAATTAATCCTTTAGTCAACAACTTATCTATTGTAACTAATGATTGTACTTTTTTATTATTTTCATATATACTTAAATACATTTAACCACTCCCTTAAAATATATCATCGTCATCTTCTACTAATTTCTTATATACCTCATCTATTGGTATATTGAAATCTAATACTATTTCTTTTAAAAGAAACTCAACAATTTGTTTAGTTAATTTCATTTCTTTTTCTTCTATTTCTAACATATCTGCAACAAATTCCATATACACATCAGTTGCTTGTTCCATCACCCAGTCTTCATATAACAAATTTGTATTATGTCCTTCAATGGTCACTAATTTATCAAATAATTTAGCTTTAACACTATTAGGAATATCTATTTTTTTTTCAATCATAGGATTAATAAATTTTGATAATATTTCTTTTTCTATTTCCATTGGTGTTGGTTTCCATAATTCCAATTCATCTTGATTTAACCAAACATTTATACCATCTTTAAATGATACATATATGTTTAAATTGTTATCTCCATCATCTACTGATAACACTTTACCTTTTAATGCTTTATCTTTGTATTCTTCTAATTCATTTACGACATTTTCAGTTCTACCATATTTCTTATATACTTCTTTAATTATTACTTCTTGATTAAGTTTAAATTTTGCCATATTCTACGCCCCTTATAATTTTAGTTCATTATTTGATAAGTTACACATTATTTTTTCTGTAACTGCTGTTAAATTACTATCTTTATCTTTGGTAATTATTGTATAAAGAATAGAAATTACTCTAAAAATATCGTCTAATGGGAAATTAATCTTTGATTTTTTTAATCCTTCTTTTTCCATTGTGTCTATACTATCTATTAAATAGGTTTTAAACATTTCTAAAACTTCTAAATCTTCTAAATCTATACCTAAATCTTTAGGTGTTTTATCTTTTATCTTTTCTATAAAAAGTTTTGTATTTTTATATTCAATATCAAAGGTTACATAATTCATAAAAATCACTCCTATTAATTTATTTTATCAAAACTGATAAGATAATGGAGGTCTTTCAACCTCCTTTATTTTATTTACATTTTTATTATACTGATATTTTTATATTTAGTCAACTAAATATAAATATTTTTTATAATATTCTCATAAAGAATACTAATGTAAACATTAAACTTATGATTAAACAGTCTAATAAAAATGCTCCTAAACATTCAATTCTTTTATATTCTTTAATTAATTCTTCATCTGTTTTACCTTGAACTCTCTTATCACAATCTGCTCTCAAGCTAACTATATAGTTTTTTATTTCTTCATCAGTTGTAACACTTTTATTTAAAATATTTTTGAAATACATTAATAATATTATTAAAAGAAAATTTATTATTGATACAGTAATTATAACATTCATCATATACACCACTCCTTATTATATTGCAACCATGATTAGTATTAATAATATTAAAAGTATACCTTCAATGGTATCTTTTTTTTGTTTTTTTTCCATTAAATATTTTATTCCATCAAGAGAATATATTTTATTATATTTAGTAAATAATCTTTTCTGCCAACTTGGCAAATCATCTAATGCTATTGTACTTAAAACTATATTATTAGTTACAAAGAATCCTCTTATTATTATAAGTAATGTCAATACAATCTTTAGTACAGTAATCATTTTAAACACCTCATTATAAATATTTTTTATATATTTTGTATTATTATTTAAAATTATACATCAAACATTGATAAGGTATATAAACATTTTGTATTATCAACTATGAAAGCTGGATTTCCATTATCATTATATACAATATCAAATATCATTACTAACTTTCCTTGTTTCATATCTTCTGTAAATATTTCAAAATCATCATCATATTCTGAATATGGATATTCCATACCAACTACTAAATCATTTCTTAGTTTCAATACCTTACCAACTCTTAAATCTAAATCTTTCATTTTAATTACCTCCTTTGTTATGTGTTATAAGATATTATATGATTATTTTAATATTATGTTACAAATAAAAAGAAAATTGTTTATCTTTTGTTTATTATTATTTCATCTGATGTAAGTAATATTAGTTAATATAAGGTTTTAAATATTTAGCAACATTAAGTTTTGCATCATATCTATTTAAATTAGGTATACGTTGACTAAATTCAACTGTGTTCCAATATACAGTTACTATATGCATATTTTTTAAATTGATTACAAAACAAAGTACACATTCTTTAACTTCCCCACCAACATTTACTTCTACTGGTTTTGTACCCTTTATAGCTATTCTAGTACTTTTATCTGTATTATAATTTACTTCAATTAAATTCTTTTCTAATATGAAATTTTTTATTGTATTCTTTACCATTTTAATATTAAATGTTATCCCTTTTTCCTCCATTTTTTCATATAAATGAGGACTAACTATTAATTTATTTACATCAAGTTTTTTAAGTATTGTTTTAGTCATTTCTTTTTCTAAAGCGTTCATTTGTGTTACATGTTTTTTACGTTGACTTTCTGTCATTGTATTAACGTTTGCAAACTCTTGACATTTATACATAGATTTTGTAGTCATAAGATTTGAACCACCTTTCATAATTTTATTTGTTATATTAATATTATATGATAATTTTTATATTGTGTGACTATTTTTTAAATTTTTAATTTTTTTATTTACATCTTTATTATACTCTGATTTATATATTCCGTCAATTGAACTTCATTTGTTTTAAATTTTATTTCTTAATATAATATATAAAATAACTTAAAAATTGTGAGTAATTTATATAAAAAAAAATAGAGTAGAAAATCTACTCTATTTTAATTACATATCATCTGATATTTCAGCTCTTATATCCTCTATTTCCATTTTTAATTCATTCATTTCTTTTTCATCTTCTTTAACTATTTCAACTAATAAACCATTAGAAATTAAACTTATAGCTAAAACCATACATATAACTTTATGTTTTCTCATATAATCTAATATTTTCATGGGCATCTCTCCTTTATTTTTTATTACTATGATATATAATAGTAGGAATTAAAATATTCCTACTATTTTA
>JAEIGA010016674.1_pt1 | contig 11170 bp, 10 predicted proteins | sample 9270691 | NCBI WGS metagenome assembly JAEIGA01 (sample SAMN17057246, study PRJNA624740) | gut metagenome | biome: biome; isolation source: fecal sample | host: Bos grunniens | place: China: Xizang | collected 2019
GTTGCATCAGATGATACCGAAACGGAAAGCAAACCCGCAGCGAAAAACAAGCTCGCGATATTCTCTTTTGCAGCAATTATTATAGCTATATTAAGCATCTCGGCTTATGCTTTTCTTGTTAATGAAGACTCGACCGAGTCCGACACCATTGCTGAAAATATAAAAGTCGATACAGCGATGGCAGTCACTGATGCTGAGGATAAATCACCTGAAAGTGTCATTGCTGACTCTATAGTTTCTGAAGCTCAGGTTGAAGAGCAACCTTTTGTACTTCTCGACACTTTGGCAAAGCGTCCCCTTGCCATGATTACTGTAAAAGATACTACAGATTACAGAATTTCGGGAACGGTGGTGGAACATATTGTCGAACTTGAAGAGACTCTGATAAAAATATCCTTGAAACATTATGGCGACAAAAGATTGTGGCCCTACATTGTGCAGTACAACAATCTGTCGAAGCCTAATGATCTTGCTTGCGGAATGGTACTCAAAATTCCACGTCTTGTGCCAAGATTTTAGGATATTCTTTGCTCCAAATAGGTCATAAATAAGAAAAATGGGTAAATTCAACAGTGATTAATTCACTTTTATGAATTTTAACATCGCTTTTTAACTAAAAAGCTTAATTTTGGCTTCGTTTGAAAAGCACAGACATTGAAATAAAATTTTTGATATAATATAAATAACAGATAAGTTTATGAATGGTACAATAGACATTCGTGAATTGAACGAAATGATTGAAAGGCAGAGTGGTTTTGTAACCAATTTGCAGACAGGTATGAATCAGGTGATTGTAGGTCAGAAGCACCTTGTTGAGTCATTGCTCATAGGTCTTTTGGCAGATGGTCATGTACTGCTCGAAGGTGTTCCCGGTTTGGCAAAGACACTCGCCATAAAGACTCTTGCGAGCCTTGTCGACGGAGATTTCAGCCGCATTCAGTTTACTCCCGACCTCTTGCCTGCCGACGTTATCGGTACAATGGTCTACAGTCAGAAAGAGGAGAAATTCAAGTCAAATAAAGGCCCTGTGTTTGCCAACTTCGTGCTTGCCGACGAGATTAACCGTGCGCCTGCAAAAGTGCAGAGTGCGCTTCTTGAGGCGATGCAGGAGAGACAGGTTACTATAGGTAAGGAGACTTTCCCTCTGCCGCAGCCTTTCCTTGTGCTTGCTACTCAGAACCCCATCGAGCAGGAGGGTACCTATCCTTTGCCCGAGGCACAGGTAGACCGTTTCATGCTTAAAGTGATTATCGGTTATCCCGAAATTTCTGAGGAGAAGAAGATTATCAGACAGAATATCACAGGTGAGAAAATAGAAGTAAAGCCTATTTTGAAGCCAGAGGAGATTGTTGAGGCAAGAAAGGTTGTAAGACAGGTTTATATTGACGAGAAAATCGAACAGTATATAGCTGACATTGTCTTTGCTACTCGTTACCCCGACAAATACAATATGCGCGAAATGAAGGATTATATCTCATTCGGAGCTTCACCTCGTGCATCTATCAATCTTGCTCTTGCAGCCCGTGCTTATGCATTCATCAAGCGTCGCGGATATGTTATCCCCGAGGATGTGCGTGCAGTTGCACATGATGTATTGCGTCACCGCATCGGTCTGAGCTATGAGGCTGAGGCCAACAATATGACAGCAGACGAGATTGTCAGCAAAATTCTCAACAGCGTAGAGGTGCCCTAATGTTCTTTTATGGAGACGAGTGAGCTGATCAAAAAAGTCCGTAAAATCGAGATTAAGACGCGTGGACTCTCGCATAATATATTTGCGGGACAATATCACTCTGCATTCAAGGGACGAGGTATGTCCTTCAGCGAAGTGCGTGAATATCAGTATGGCGACGATGTGCGCGATATTGACTGGAATGTTACTGCCCGTTTCCACAAGCCTTTCGTTAAGGTTTTTGAAGAGGAGCGTGAACTTACGGTTATGTTGCTGGTGGATGTTTCGGAGAGTCTCTCTTTCGGAACAGCCTGCCGTACTAAGCGCGATATGTTGACGGAGATAGCTGCGACATTGGCATTTGCCGCAATACAGAACAACGATAAGATTGGTGTTATTTTCTTCTCGGACAAGGTGGAGAAGTTTATTCCTCCTCAGAAAGGAAAGAAGCATATTCTTTATATCATACGCGAACTTCTCGGATTTGAGCCCGAGAGCAGAAAGACGGATATCAAAGTACCGTTGGAGTTCCTTACAAATGCCATCAAGAAGCGTTGCACAGCGTTTATCCTCAGCGACTTCATAACAGAATCGGACTATACGAGCGCACTAACCATTGCCAACCGCAAGCATGATGTGGTTGCCATTCAGGTATATGACCGCCGCGTGGCTGAACTGCCTAAGGTAGGACTTATGAAGATGCTCGATGCCGAGAGCGGCGATGAAGTGTATGTTGATACATCTTCGTCGGGAGTGCAGAAGGCCCATAATGAATGGTGGAGGGAACAGTGCTCAAAACGCGAGACTATTTTTGCAAAAAGTCGTGTGGACTCAGTTTCAATAAGGACAGACGAGGATTATGTAAAGTCACTTATAGCCTTGTTCGCAAGGAGAGGATAGGAGTGCACTTGTTTATTGCGTAAAATGAATATGAAAAATAAATTCAGGATTTTTCTACTTAATATATTTATGGTTGCTTTCTGTGTAAATGCTACTTCACAGAATGTAACCATAAATGCCGAAATTGATTCTTTTCAGAGGCTTATAGGCGAGCAGGCAAGGATTAAACTTGAAGTTACAGCCGACAGCAAAAGCAAAATTATATTCCCTGCATTCGATGACAATATTGTCGAAGGCGTGGAGATTGTGCATAAGGCCGAACCCGACACTCAGTATCTCAATAACAAAAAGCTCATAGAAATCACAAAGGTATACACAGTAACCTCTTTCGATTCATCGCTTTATGTTATTCCTCCTTTCGAGGTTCTTGTCGACAGCACTCCTTATTACTCCAAGGAGTTGGCTCTTGCTGTATATACTATGCCGATAGACACAACCAACCTTGATGCATTCTTTGGTCCTAAGGATATTTGGCGTACAAAGCTGATGTGGGACGACTGCAAATATTCTGTTCTCTACTTTGTACTTTTCCTGCTTTTCGTTGCAGCTTTTGTGTGGGTGCTAATACGTTATCTGAATAACAAGCCTATCATACGCATAGTGAAAATCAAGCCCGAAGAACCGCCGCACACAGTTGCTTTCAAGGAGTTTGAGCGCATAAAGGGTGATGGTAAATGGCGCGCTTCAGGAATGACAAAGGAGTATTACACAGAACTTACCGATGCATTGCGTGAATATATGAACCGTCGCTTCGACTTTAATGCTACTGAAATGACAACTTCTGAGATTGTAGAGAATCTGCTCAGAGTGTGCGACAAGGAGAGTATTAAGGAACTTCATGAATTGCTGGTGATGGCCGACCTTGTGAAATTTGCAAAGTATGAGCCCGCCATGAACGAGAATGACAGGAATATCGTGAATGCTATCGAGTTCGTAAATAATACAAAGATAGAGGTAGCGCCCGAATCACTCCGCCCGGTGGAGAAGAAGATTGTGAATCATCGTTCAAAGAGACAGAAGATGCTGCTGTTAGTCAGTGTTGCATTGCTTGCTGTTGCTGCAATTGCGCTTTTGGTACTGCTGATATATGAACTTTACTATCTTTTTGCATAGTAACATATTTATATATAGAAAATTATGATTTTTTCAAATATACTTGCCTTTTTGTTGTTTATACCGCTGATAGGATATATTGTGTGGTATATTCTTATCGGGCGTCGCAAGAGTCCGACAATCAAGGTCTCTACAGTTGTCCCATTCTTGAAAAAGGATATAAGAAGTTTCAAGAACTACTTGTTGCATCTGCCATTTGCTTTGCGTGTGATTGCACTCGCAATGATGATAATGGTACTTGCACGTCCGCAGTCGACAAACAGCTGGCAGAACAGCGATGTTGAAGGTATTGACATCATGCTTGCAATGGACGTGTCGACGAGTATGCTTGCAATGGATCTTGCTCCCAACCGTCTGGAGGCTGCAAAACAGGTAGCAGCTGAATTCATCAACGGCCGTCCGAATGACAATATAGGTCTTACCATTTTTGCAGGTGAGAGCTTTACACAGTGCCCGCTTACAGTTGACCATGCTGTGTTGCTGAATATGTTGAATGCAGTCAAATGCGACATTGCTGCGCAGGGAATCATAGAGGATGGTACCGCAATAGGTATGGGAATTGCCAATGCTGTAAGCCGTCTGAAAGAGAGCAAGGCAAAATCAAAAGTGATAATACTGCTCACAGACGGTTCGAACAACAGAGGCGAAATTTCACCGGAAGCTGCTGCGGAGATTGCCAAACAGTTTGGTGTAAGAGTATATACCATTGGTGTGGGAACAACAGGTGAAGCACCTTATCCCTACAACGGTCACGTGGTAAATGTTCCTGTGGAAATTGATGAGACTACACTGAACAAAATAGCCACCATTGCCGACGGTAACTATTATCGTGCGACAAGCAACACCAAGCTTAAGGAGGTCTACGAAAAGATAGACAAACTTGAGCGTACAAAATTGCAGGTAAAAGAGTACAGTCGCAAGGAAGAAGAATATGCAATCTTTGCAATCATTGCATTGGCAGCGCTGATGCTTGAACTCCTTCTGCGCAACACATTGCTGAAAACAATACCTTAAACACAACAGCCATGAGATTTGCCAATCCCGAATATTTATATCTTCTCATTTTGGTTCCGCTTTTTGTAGCGGTCTATATTATTTCAAACCATCGTCGTATTAAGCGGTTGAAGGAGTATGGCGATGCGGCATTGCTCAAGGAGCTTATGCCCGACCTTTCGGCATATCGCCCGACTGTGAAATTCACTCTGTCGATGGTGGCGATGGCGCTGATGACGGTAGTTCTTGCCCGTCCGCAGTTCGGCTCGAAAATGGAAACAGTTACCCGACAGGGTATTGAGACAGTTATTGCACTCGACATTTCAAACTCGATGCTTGCAGAGGATATTGCCCCCAACCGTCTTGAAAAGTCAAAAAAAATTATATCACGTCTTATCGATAAATTCGAGAATGATAAAGTAGGACTGATTGTCTTTGCAGGAGATGCATTCGTGCAGTTGCCCATAACCAACGACTTTGTGTCGGCTAAAATGTTCATGGAGACTATCACACCGGCGCTTATAAGCCGTCAGGGAACCGACATTGGTGCTGCAATCAATCTTGCAATGAAGAGTTTTACACCCAATAAAGAGGTTGGAAAGGCAGTGATTGTAATCACTGACGGCGAGAACCACGAGGGTGGAGCAGAAGAGGCTGCAAAGGCTGCCGTTCAGAGTGGAATCTCAATATATATGTTAGGAGTCGGTTCGACTGATGGTGCTCCTATACCTGATGTCTCTTCGGGCGACTATAGACGCGACAAGGAGGGTAATGTCATAGTTACCAGACTTAACGAAGAGATGAGCCAGAATATCGCTAAAGCCGGTAACGGAGCATATATTCGCGTGGATAATACCAACAATGCACAGAAACTGCTTGAAAAGGAGATTGACAAGCTTGCAAAGGCTGATGTTTCTACAGATGTATTTACAGAGTACGATGAACAGTTCCATCTGGTTGCGTGGTTGGTACTTATACTCCTCGTTGCAGATATATTGATACTTCCCGGAAAAAGCAGACTTACAAGAAACTTCAATCTCTTCGGCGAAAAAACAGATAAAAACAAGTAGCATTATGTCAAATATCAGATATTATATTATCCTTTCGATTCTCTGCATTTTTACTCAAGCAAATGCACAGAGAGATTATCGCGACTATCTGCGCGGAGGAAACAAGCTCTATTCAGACAGCATTTTCGATAAATCGGAAATACAGTACCGTAAAGCAATCGAAAAAGACGCGAATGGGGTAGATGCGCTCTATAATTTAGGTAATTCGCTGCTTTTGCAAAATAAGGCAAAGGATGCTATGGACCAATATCAGATAGTAGAGAAGCGCGAAAGTAATCCCGAAAGACTTGCACAAGTACATCATAATAAAGGTGTAATTCACCACGGAAGCAAGGATTACGCAGCAGCAGTGGAGGCATATAAGGAATCACTGCGCAAGAATCCGCATGACCATGAAACACGCTATAATCTTGCACTCGCAATGCACCATCTGAAACAGCAGCAGCAGGATCAGCAGCAACAACAGCAAGAACAGGAAAAGAAAGAGGAGGAGAAGCAGGAGCAACAACAGCAGCAGAATCAGAATCAAAAGGAGCAGGAACAACAGGAACAGGAGCAGCAGCAGAATCAACAACAACAGCAACAGGAGCAGCAACAGCAGATGTCTAAGGAGAATGCCGAGCAGATGCTTCAGGCTGCCATGCAGGACGAAAAGGATGTTCAGGAAAAGGTGAAGAAGATGATGCAAATGCAAGGCCGCAAACTCGAAAAAGATTGGTAAACTAAATATACTATTACAATAGGATAGAACAAACATAATGAAGAGACTAATTTCTACATTTACAGGACTTTTTATAATATTGGCAGTGGCGTTTGCCGATGAGATATCATTCGTGGCATCCGCACCGAATGCAGTAGTTGTCGGCCAACAATTCAAATTAAGCTACAAGGTGAACCGTGGAAACGCAAAAGAGCTGCATATTCCCTCGATTGACGGCTTTACGATACTCATGGGACCCTCACGCTCATCATCATCGAGCTACAGTAATTACAACGGCCAGGTAACATCTACTGTAAGTCTTACATACACATACATTCTGAAAGCAGAAAAGGAGGGTACTTTCACTCTTCCGGCAGCAACAACTGAGGTTGAGGGCAAACAGGTGAAATCCAATTCAGTGGAGATAAAAGTTCTACCGCAAGAAAAGCATCAGGCAGGTTCACAGACATCGGCACAATCTGGGGGTAGCGGATCTTCGGCTGAAATAGGTAAGAATGATCTCTTCATGACAGCCATACTCAATAAGACAAAAATATTCGAGCAGGAGGCTGTGCTTCTGACCTATAAGGTATATTCGGCTGTTAATCTCACATCGCTGAACGGTAAAATGCCTACACTCAAAGAGTTCCACATTCAGGAAATTGACCTTCCGCAGCAGAAGGAGTGGCAGCTTGAGCACTATAATGGCCGCAATTATCGCGCACTCACATGGAGACAATATCTGCTCTTCCCGCAACAGTCGGGAGAGATTGAAATCCCCTCGGTGGCGTTCGAAGGCATTGTGGCACAGCAGGTGCGCACAAGCATGGATCCGTTCGACATGTTTTTCAACGGCGGCAGCCAGTATGTCGAGGTTAAAAAGACTCTTAACACCCCTGCTCTCAAGCTAAAAGTAGAAAATCTCCCCTCGGGTAAGCCCGAAGGTTTCTCAGGCGGTGTAGGAGAATTCAATATAAAGTCGAGCCTGAGCGCATCAGAAGTCAAAGCTAACGAAGCTGTTACCATGCGCATAACAATTTCAGGCGTAGGTAATATGAAACTGCTGAAGACTCCTGAAGTCAATTTCCCTGCCGACTTTGAGGTCTATGATCCTAAAGTCGACAACAATTTCAGCGTTAAGAGCAACGGGCTCTCAGGAAACAAGATTATAGAGTATCTTGTAATTCCTCGCCATGCCGGTACATTTACAATCCCTTCGGTGAAATTCTCATATTTCGATGTCAAGCAACAGCAGTACAAGATACTTGAAACAGAGCCTTATACATTGACAGTAGCTAAGGGCAAGGGAAGTGATTCGCAAGTAGCTACAGGCTATGTGAGCAAAGAGGATCTTAAACTGTTGGGCAAGGATATACGCTTCATAAAGAATGGGGATACAAGCTACTTCAGCAAAGAAAATACATTCTTTGCCTCCACCGCATATATGCTTTGCTACCTGATACCCCTCATTCTCTGTATTGCATACATAGTAATCTACCGCAAGAAGATGACTGAAAATGCCAACCTCACAAAGATGCGTACTAAAAAGGCGAGCAAGGTGGCTGTGAAGCGTCTGAAAGTGGCCAAGCAGATGATGGTTGAGAAAAAGAGCAATGAATTCTACGACGAGATCCTGAAGACATTGTGGGGCTATGTGAGCGACAAACTGAGTATCCCTGTATCCAAACTATCAAAAGACAATATAGAGGCGCGACTCACCGAAAGAGGAGTTGAGGAATCGCTTATTAAGGATTTTGAGACTGTACTCAGCGAGGCTGAATTTGCCCGTTATGCCCCCGGTAACCCCGGAGAGACAATGGACAAAGTCTACAGCATGGCAATGAATGTTATTACAAAGTTGGAGGATTCGATAAAAAGATAAATGATGAAAAAGTTCATATATACAATAATGTTTGCGGCACTATCTTTAGCAGTGTCGGCACAGACAGACAAGATTGCAGCAGACAGTGCATATGTAAAAGGAGACTATAAGGCAGCCATTGAAATTTATGAGTCACTTGCTGCAAACAACGGCGAGTCTGCTGATGTTTACTACAATCTTGGAAACGCTTACTACAAAAGCGAAAACATAGCCAAGGCTGTACTCAACTATGAGCGTGCGCTACTGCTTAATCCCGACGACGAGGATATCCGGTTCAATCTGGAGCTTGCACGCAGCAAGACTGTAGACAAGGTCGCACCTGAATATAAGTTCTTTCTGATGGAGTGGTTGGAGGGCATCATCAATCTGCTCTCAATCTCTGCGTGGAGTATTCTGGCTGTTGTCTCATTTGTAGTCATGCTGCTTACATTGCTTCTTTTCCTTTTCGGCAAAAGCGTGTCGACAAAAAAAACAGGATTCATCATTGCACTATTCTCTCTCTTTATTACTATATTTGCGAATCTATCGGCGCTTCACAGGTATCACTATCTGACCGAGCGCAACAATGCAGTCATAATGGAGCCATCTGTTACAGCAAAAAGTACACCAAGCAATTCGGGCACAGAGCTGTTCGTTATACACGAGGGACGCAAGGTGAAGATATCGGATGACTCCATGAGGGAGTGGACTGAAATTGAGCTTGAAGATGGAAACAAAGGGTGGATACCCTCATCCTCGCTCGAAAGAATTTAAACTTTCCCTGCATACCGGGGAAGATAGGTAATTACGGCAAAAAAGGGAATTATGTTTGATTTGGAGAAGATTATAGAATTTGACAAGCAGTTGCTTCTGATGCTCAATGGCAGTGAATCGCTCTATTGGGACGGGGTGATGAGTGTATATACAACCACTGTCGTGTGGATACCTTTTGCACTTGCGCTTGTATATCTTTTGATAAAAAACAACAACATAATGAATTTTGTGGTCCTCCTGCTGATGATTGCCCTAGTGATTACTCTTACAGACGGAATCACATCTACTATATGCAAGCCCCTGTTTGCACGTTTCCGTCCCACGCACGACCCTGATATAATGTATATGGTCGATGTAGTGAACAACTACCGTGCATATAAATATGGCTTCATGTCGAGCCACGCTGCAAATTCATTCGGAGTTGCAGTCTTTGTGATGCTGCTTGTCAGACACAGACTGCTAAGTGTGTCGGTTACTGTGTGGGCACTGATAAACTGCTATTCGCGCATCTATCTGGGTGTGCATTACCCTGGCGATATTCTCTGCGGTGCACTTGTCGGAATATTGTGCGGTGCACTTGTATACCGTCTCTATTCGTTCATAAGCGACAAGATGAGAAGAAATTACAACGGATGGGTGTCCGACAATTATACAAAAACCGGTTATTCGGTATCTGATGTGCATTTTATGCTGATGGTCCTTTTTGGTACCTTTGCGCTGATACCCGTATTTGCATTCATCACTTTGCATAACAAATTTATATAATCTATACTATGAAACTACTCTTATGTAGAATTTTGTGGGGAGCATGCTATCTGCTGTCATTGCTCCCTTTCTGTATCATATATATATTTTCAGATATAATTTACCTTATAGTATATTATCTGGTACGTTACCGAAGAAAGGTTGTACGCATGAACCTTGTAAACTCTTTCCCTGAAAAATCGGAGAAAGAGATTACTGAAATTGAGAAAAAATTCTATAAAACACTCTGCGATTATTTTCTCGAAACCGTCAAGATGCGTACTATCAGCGAAAAAGAGATTCGCCGTCGTATGCGCTTCCCAGGTATTGAGGAGATGGAGAAGGATTCCGCTGCCGGCAAGTCTGTGGTTATGTACATAGCCCACAGCATGAATTGGGAGTATATAACTTCTATTACATTGCACATGAATGATACAGGTGCTCAGTTTGCCCAGATTTATCATCCGCTTGAAAACCGTTTCTTTGACGATGCCTTTATAAAATTGAGAGGACGTTTCGGCTCGCTCTCAATTCCTATGGCCCATACGTTGAGAAAAATCGTTGACTTCAACCGCGAGAAGCGTCCATTTATTATAGGCTTCCTTGCCGATCAGGTTCCCACATGGGAGGCCATCAACCATTGGGTTGACTTTATGAATCAGGATACTCCGGTGTTTACAGGTACCGAAAAGATTGCAAGACGAGTTGGTGCAACTGTCTATTATCTCTCGATGAGCCGTGCGAAGAGAGGTTACTTCGAAGGTCGTATAATCAAGATGCACGACGATGCTTCGAAAACTGAGGAGTTTGCACTGACAAATGAATATTTCAGATTGGTAAGCGAGGACCTCAAGCGTGAGCCGTGGCTTTGGCTATGGACACATAAAAGATGGAAACGTACTCGTGAGGGTTACGCTCGCCGTGAAAAGAAGAGAGAGGAGGATCGTCGTCGTCTGATGGAGAACGCTTCGAAATAGGAGAGCGTTTTATATTGCATTACTATGAAATTCTTCAGTAAATATATACCGTTGATGCTGCTGTTTGCAGTATCTTGTACGGGTGTTGATGATACCCGTCTTACAGATTATGTAAACCCTCTTATCGGCAGTGGCGGACATGGTCATGTTTTTGTAGGTGCAAATGTTCCTTTTGGTATGGTGCAGTTGGGACCTACAAGCATCAACGAGGGATGGGATTGGTGTTCGGGCTATCATAGGGATGAGGCGACGGTTATAGGTTTTTCGCATACACATCTCAGTGGTACGGGCATAGGAGATATGTTCGATGTAACGGTGATGCCCGTTGTCGGTGAAGTAACATACGCACGCGGCACTGTTGAGGAA
>JAEIGA010016675.1_pt1 | contig 11170 bp, 4 predicted proteins | sample 9270691 | NCBI WGS metagenome assembly JAEIGA01 (sample SAMN17057246, study PRJNA624740) | gut metagenome | biome: biome; isolation source: fecal sample | host: Bos grunniens | place: China: Xizang | collected 2019
GAATATCATCCTTGGTTCTCAAAGTCCCCGTCGCCGCGAACTAATGGCTGGCTTGGACATCCCGTTCCGAAGCATCACTATTGATGCTGACGAATCCTTTCCTTCTCACCTTCAGGCTGGCAATATACCATTATATATATCGCGTGCGAAGGCGCGCGCGTACGAGCAGCAGCTTCTGACTAACGAGTTGCTTATCACCTCTGATACTATTGTTTGGCTCAACGGACAAATGTTGGGCAAGCCCAACTCCCTTGACGATGCCAAGCACATGCTATCTCAACTGAGCGGACAAACGCATCAGGTCTATACAGCGGTCTGTTTTACATACCGCCATCCTGACACAGATGTTATTACCCATCATTCGTTCGTGGATGTTACAGATGTCACTTTCCGCAGGCTTATGTCCGATGAGATAGACTATTATGTAGAAAAATATATGCCCCTCGACAAGGCAGGGGCATATGGCGTACAAGAGTGGATTGGCTATATTGGTGTCAGCCGCATGGAGGGGTCTTATTTCAACGTCATGGGCTTCCCTATTGAGCGCGTTTATCATTTCCTCAAGCAGGAAAGTTTCATCTAACTCCCTCTCTAATAGCCACTTTATTTAGGAAATATATTTATCTTTGTCACTCTAGTCAAAGGTAGCAGGTTTTTCCATATTCAACTTTTTGACAAGCACAGCCACATCAGCCGACATATCCGTATTATCATCGGATATGTTATCTGTTGAATACCTATCATTTTGCTTATCTTAGTTAGTGATTAATTAGTGATTAGTTAGTGATAAATTAGTGATTAATTAGTGATAAATTAGTTATTCGGATACCTTTAGGCTACTTTTCTCCATATTCTAGTGCAATTTTTGTATTTCCTAACCCTAGTTTCCGTTTCCTTCGATGCACAAAACAAAAAAAAGTGCTCAACATTTTTATGTTAAGCACTTCCTTCTGCGATTGTACCGCGAGCGGGACTTGAACCCGCACAGCCATCACTGGCCAAAGGATTTTAAGTCCTTCGTGTCTACCGATTCCACCATCGCGGCTCAAAATCGCTGCAAAAGTACTGCTTTTTTTGCACATACGCAAGAATTATATGAAAAAACTCACATTTTTCGTTAAAAAAAGAGAAAATATTTGGTCAGTTCAAAAAAAAGCAGTACCTTTGCACTCGCAATTCGCAAGTTTGGTACCTTGCCCGAGCGGTTAGGGATCGGTCTGCAAAACCGGGGACGGCGGTTCGAATCCGCCAGGTACCTCTCAAAAGCCGCTTGAAAAAGCGGCTTTTTGTTTTATATGATATGAAGGAAATAGAAGAAATAACGACCCAAGAATACAAATACGGTTTCACCACGGATGTGGAAACCGACATCATACCTGTGGGATTAAATGAGGATGTCATTCGCCTCATCTCGACCAAGAAAAACGAGCCCGAGTGGATGCTCGAGTTCCGACTCAAAGCATACCGCAAGTGGCTAACTATGCCACTACCAACATGGGCGCATCTCGACATCCCTCCTATTGATTTTCAGGCAATATCCTACTATGCTGCTCCTAAGACGCACACGGGCGACGAGAAGAAAGAGATTGACCCAGAACTTATGAAAACCTTCGACAAACTGGGTATTCCTCTAGAAGAACGTGCCGCGCTTGCAGGCAATATGGCAGTAGATGCTGTTATGGACTCTGTGTCCGTCAAAACCACTTTCCGAGAGACGCTTGCAGAGAAAGGTATCATATTCTGTTCCATTTCTGAAGCAGTACAGGAGTACCCAGAATTAGTACAACAGTACCTCGGATCCGTAGTTCCTGCTAACGACAACTACTATGCAGCTCTCAACTCTGCGGTCTTCTCTGACGGCTCGTTTGTTTATATCCCAAAGGGAGTTCGCTGCCCAATGGAGCTCAGCACTTACTTCCGCATCAATGCTGGTAATACGGGGCAATTCGAACGCACCCTTCTCGTAGCCGACGAGGGTGCATACCTCAGCTACCTTGAAGGTTGTACAGCACCAATGCGTGACGAAAATCAGCTCCACGCAGCTATTGTAGAAATCGTAGTACATAAAGATGCTGAAGTCAAATACTCTACCGTACAAAACTGGTACCCAGGCGATAAGAACGGAAAGGGTGGTATCTACAACTTTGTAACCAAACGCGGCATTACTCATGAGAATGCTCGTCTCAGTTGGACGCAAGTCGAAACAGGATCGGCCATCACATGGAAATACCCAAGTTGTATCCTCAAGGGCGACAACTCGAGTGCCGAGTTTTACTCTGTAGCAGTTACCAACAACTACCAACAGGCTGACACAGGTACCAAGATGATTCATATTGGCAAGAACACGCGCTCTCGAATTATTAGTAAAGGTATCTCTGCAGGAAAAAGCCAAAATGCATATCGCGGTCTTGTTCGCGTTATGCCAAATGCTGATAATGTCCGCAACTACAGCCAATGTGATAGTCTGCTCCTTGGCGATAAATGTGGTGCGCACACATTCCCTACCATGCGTATTCAGAACCCTACTGCCATTATTGAGCACGAAGCCACCACCAGCAAGATCAGCGAAGACCAACTCTTCTACTGCCAACAACGTGGCATTGGCGTAGAGGATGCTGTTGGCTTGATTGTCAATGGCTATGCCAAAGAGGTTATGGACAAACTCCCTATGGAGTTCGCTGTTGAAGCACAAAAGCTCTTGCAAGTAAGCTTAGAAGGATCGGTGGGATAATATATCCAAACGCCCTGATTCGAAAATATATCTGATTATGATTAAAAGAATAACTTTTTCTGCGTTGCTATGTATTTATTGCCTTTTGGCGAATGCAGCAACGCATTTTCCATCGCGTACTGACTTCCGCGACGAGCAAATCTACTTTGTGATGACCACCCGTTTCTACAACGGAGACCCAAGCAACGACACTCAATGTTGGGATGCTCAAAACTATAACGTAGGCGACCCTGCATGGCGTGGTGATTTCAAAGGTTTGATTGAGAAATTAGATTACATCAAGGCACTAGGTTTTACTGCTGTATGGATTACTCCTATAGTGGAAAATGCTTCTGGATATGACTATCATGGTTATCATGCAAGCAACTTCTCCAAAGTGGACAAACGCTACGAGTCAAAGGATGTTAAGTTCCAAGACTTGATTGATGCTGCCCATGCAAAGGGTATGAAGATTATCCTTGATATCGTACTCAACCATACAGGTAACTTTGGAGAGGAGAATCTTTGCAAACTCTTTACCCGTAATTGGGATGCAGATCAAAGTAACATTGAAGAATGTATGATCCCTTATACCAAGAAAGATGGCGGAAAACTACCTGACAACTACACATCACTTTCTGGTGGAGAACAATATGCAAAGCGCTTGGCAGAAATGAAGAACACCGATGGTCAAAACCACGACAAGAACAACTACTGGCACCACGTTGGCAACGAATGGAATTGGGATGATTATTCACGTTGGTATGGACAAATTGCAGGTGACTGTGTAGATCTCAACACAGAAAACCCCTTTGTATCCAACTACCTAGTAAAGTGCTATGGCGAATTCATCAAGATGGGTGTGGATGGATTCCGTATTGATACTGGTGGACATATCTCTCGCTTAACTTTCAACAACAGTTTTATTCCTCAGTTTGAGCAACTTGCAGAGCAATACAAGGCCAAACGCAATGGCGGAGACTTCTTTATGTATGCTGAGGTATGTGCTCGAGAACGCAATGTAGTTTACCGAAACCACGAAAACTGCTCTCCTTTCTACTACACTTGGAAGGAAAGCCGCAACTACGCATGGGATACAAGCGAGACTTCTTGGAATAATATCGTCGTCATGGAAGGTCAGAAAGGCAATCATACTAACATCAAATCAACCGACCAACAAGGTATAGATGACAACGATGATTCTTCATTACCAAACTCTAGTAATGCTTTCCTTCAAGGCAACAGTTACCACGCCCCAGACTACAGCAAGAACTCTCAACTTAGTGTGATTGATTTCACGATGCATTGGAATTTCCGTACTGCACAAGAGGCATTTGGAGTAAAATATGGCGACAAATACTATAATGATGCCACATGGAATGTGGTATATGTCGATTCGCACGACTACGCTCCAGATGGTGCACCAGAAGGTACGCGTTTCAATCAAAGCGAGGACACTTGGGCAGAAAATTTGGCTTTGATGTTTACTTTTCGAGGCATTCCTTGCCTATATTATGGTTCAGAAATTCAATTCAAGAAAGGTTGTGTAATCGATAAAGGACCAAATATCGCATTAAAAGAAACGGGACGTGCTTACTTTGGTGGTTATATCAAAGGCGATATCAATGTCACAGACTTTGCAGAGTATAGCAATGCTTCAGGTAATATTGCTCAGACATTGAATCACCCTTTGGCATTGCATATCCAACGCTTGGCTAAGATTCGTATGGCAGTTCCAGCATTGCGTAAAGGTCAATATTCTACCCAAGGATGCAATGGTTCATTTGCTTTCAAACGCCGCTACACCGATGCTAATACCGACTCATATGCGTTGGTAGCTATTTCGGGCAATGCTACTTTCTCGGGTATTGAGAATGGTACTTATGTGGATTGTGTTACTGGTGATACAAAAACCGTTTCTAATGGTACACTTTCAGTTTCTTGCTCTGGCAAGGGTAACATTCGCGTATATGTATTGAATACTACTAAGACCAAAGCACCAGGTAAAGTAGGCGTAGATGGAAAATATGTTTATGGTTCAAAGAACGCAGGCAGTTATCCTAGTTGGGATGGTACACAAGAAGAATTGGATAATCGTTTTGGTCAAGGAGGTAACACCGACTGGGGCGAACCAGTAGAACCATGTTTAACATCTGCCAATGAACGCGCCGTATTCTTCAAGGCAGACCAAGACTTTGGTACTTCTGCTGCTGTATATATGTGGATTAAGGGAACGGAGAATAATCTGCTTGGTAGTTGGCCAGGACAACGCGCTACACACCTTGGTGGAGGTACATTCAAGTTTGTCCTCCCTGAGAATGTCACTGGCAACGAATCAGATTGGATGATTATTTGGAACAACAATAACAATGGCAAACAAACTGCCGACCTAACATTCACCATGCGCGGTCTTTATTCCATGAATGGATATCAACAACTTGTCACTTCCCTCTGCGATGGTGGTGATACAGGCGAAGATCCAAATCCTAACCCTAACCCCGATCCTAATCCTGACCCTGATCCACAAGGTATTACCATCAAAGCCAAGATGCCTACACATTGGACTAGTACTATAACTGCTTGGGTATGGAGCGATGGCCAAGAGGGATCATGGAAGAGTCCTACCAAACAAGGAGATTGGTATACTATTACGGAAAGTGGCAACAAGGTAAATATTATCTTCGTGAATGGCACAAACTGGAATGGAAATGCAAACCAAACCGAGGATATGACTTTCACATCTAGTACTTGCATACAACTCTCTCAATCTGGTGATGCTAAGGCTAGATACACAATTATTGATTGCCAGGAAGGAACAGATATTAACAACATCGTACCTTCCCTCCCATCTCCCCGCAAAGTAATCATCAATCAATCCCTTTATATCATAATGCCTAATGGCGATGTATACGACTTCTCTGGTAGAGTTCTTCAGCAATAACTATCAGTACATACAAAAGAAAAGCCGCTCATGAGCGGCTTTTCTTTTGTTGCGGAGGGCGGGATCGAACCACCGACCTTCAGGTTATGAGCCTGACGAGCTACCACTGCTCTACTCCGCGATATATCATCTCTTATCGAAATGCGCTGCAAAGGTACTGCTTTTTTTTGACATAGCCAAATTATTTTACAAAAAAATGCCATTTTATCCTTTAAAACGCCTTCCTTCTACGAAAAAATGGTCTTTAATCATACTTTTTTCAATGTTTTTCTTGCTTATTTACATTTTTTATTGTATCTTTGCACGTTATTTCAAACAAATAATATTAACCTTTTAAATAAAACGACCATGAAAAAAGTCTATCTTTTTTTGGCGTTGGCTATCCCTATGATGGCAAGCGCACAATTATTAGAGGTGACTTCTACTGAGCATGTGACAACGAATGCAGATGCGAAAGTAGCAGCTTTCAGTCCAACCGGTGACTACCTCTTGTTAACTAACACAAGTAACCAAGGTTTACAACACATGGATTTGGTTACAAAAAAATTGACCCCTATTACTACTGCTGATGGCGCTGGCTATAATGTGCAAATCGCACAAAATGGTCGTGAAATAGTTTACCGCGAAGTAGTAACCGATACGAAACACATGCGCAGTAGCAATATCATTCGTCATAATTTTGATGGTGCTCCTCGCAAGATGGTTGCCAAAAACCAACGCACTTTGGAAACAATGGTAGTAGAATTAGCACGCCCATCATTCTCAATCAAGGATCGCCAATTGATGATGACCGTAAACGGCGAGACAAAAGTTTTCTCACCTAACGGCCAACAATACAGTTACCATTGGGCATCCCTTTCTCCAAATGGAAAGAAAGTATCTTACTACATTAGCGCAGTAGGTTGCTTTGTCTGTGATATCGATGGCAAGAATATTCAATTTATTGGTCATAACTGCCTCGCTCCTGTATGGTACAACGACAACATCATCATTGGTTGCGACACCAAAGATAATGGCGAAGTTGTTCTCGAGTCTGTTATCGTAGCTTGTAGCTTGGACGGCAAGAAACAAGTGCTGACCAACAGGGAGCAAATTGCAGTATTCCCACAAACTGCTACAGGAAAGATTGCTTACTCTACCTCAGAGGGTGAAATCTATATTATGAACGTTAAATGATGCGTACTACTATGAAAAAGACATTACTTATTATGGCAGCATGCGTAGTTAGCATCGCCATGTTTGCTACCGATTTGACAGGCAAACGTATTTATATCAACCCAGGTCACGGTAGCTGGGGTCCTAATGATCGTCCTAATGCTACTATTCCTTATCCAAACTTGTCATCTACAGGCATGCCTGATACTTGCGGTTTCTACGAGACAAACACCAACCTCTGGAAATGTCTTGAGCTCCGTGATCGTCTTGAGGCAGCTGGCGCATATGTAATGATGTCACACACACAAGGTGGTCCTTGGCCATACGAGAAAGTGGATGGCGAGTATCCTGATTATACCTATGAGCACTATAAGAGTTTGCCAGATTATGAAAAGTACAATCGTCCTTTGTTGGATATTGCTGACGAGGCAGAGGCTAACAATATGGATTACTTCATCTCTGTACACTCTAATGCGGCTACCGATGGTAATACCGTAAACTATTTGGCATACTTCTATCGTGGTAGTAATACAGGCGAGCACGTTGTGCCAGGTGCTATCGATCGTTGCAAACGCAGTTGGTACCACGCTTTTGAGTGCCGATCAATGGACGGACTTGAGCCTAACAATTACGATACCCGCGACCCTGAGACATCTAAACACATCTTGGCGGACATTGACTTCTATGGTAGCAGTTACGCAGCTACTTTGCCATCTAGTGGCAAGACTTATACTGGTTACCTCGGCGTATTACACCATGGTGTTCCCGGTTTCCTCGTAGAGGGATACTTCCACACTTATCAACCTGCTCGCCACCGCGCTTTGAACCCTGACTATTGCAAGCAAGAGGGTATCCGCTATTATCGCGGTATCGTAGATTTCTACGGTGCAGAGCCTGATACAAAAGGTTATATCTTAGGTACTGTGAAAGATGAGCACAATCCTTTCACACACGAGCTCTACAAGTATGCCGCTAACACCAACGACCAATATGCTCCTCTCAATGGTGCAGTTGTAACTTTGAGCAAGGAGAATGGCGAAGTGGTTGGCACCTATACCGTTGACCAAAACTACAACGGTCTGTTCTACTTCCCTGACCTTGAGCCAGGTACATACAAATTGATGGCTACCGCTGAGGGATACAAACCTCTCCACCGTAAATACCAAACCGTAGAGGTTGTAGCAAATGCAACAAGCTACCCATTCCTTTTCCTTGAGGAAGAAGGTTATATTGACCCAAGCGCAAACTTCAAAGACTACCCAGATCCAGAGCAACCTGCTTACGCAGCTGTTCCAGAGCAATTCAATATGAAGGCTAACGATACTATTGATATTGCTATTACAGGTAAAATCAAACGTACTATCCAACATGCTGACTCTGTCTTCATGCTCACCCATGAAGAAGATGGTACTGCACACATCTATGTGCTCAATAACACTACTGGTGCGCTCGATACTATCTCTACCGTTGGTATCGTGCCTGTTGACCCAACTAACCCTGGCGATTTCCTCGCACTATCCGATATCGCTATCACTTGCGACAACAAGATCATAGGTGTTAACTACACTCGTTGCAACTATAGCGCAAGTGTTGTAGAGCCAGGCTACAAACAAGGTACAACCCGCTTTTATATCAGGGACGACTTCTATGCAGATCCTGTAGAGTGGTTTACAAGCCAATTCTCTAGCAACTCTAATAAATCTGACCAAGGTTACACCATGGCTATCAGTGGTATGTCCGACAATTGTACCATTCTCACCACAGGTGTTCACCGCTATGGTAATGGTGCTCGTTTTACAATCTTTAATATGGCCAATAGCATGCTTGCGAGTGAAGCATTCTTCGGTTACCAATTAGGATCTGGTCTAAGCGATGCAACCACTGATGAAACTGCTATCTTCGACGAGGCTATTGATGGTGCTGACTTCCGTCTAACCCTCTCTCCACGTGGCGATAAGAAAGACTTTATCATGGATGCTGAGAAGATGGCTCCTGTAGAGTTCAAGACTGCTGGTTCTAATGAGGAGCCTATCGTTCTTGGCGAGTTCCCTGCTGAACAAATTGGTCTCAAGTTCCAAGGTGCTTCTTACTTCAAGTATGCTGGCAAGAGCATGATGGTTGCTCCTTACGAAGATGCAGAAGGCAATGTAGCTGGTATCAAGTTGTTTGATATCACAGAAGGATTGGACAAAGCAGTGCTTGTATTAACCGAAGGTACTACTCTTGGCACTCCTATCGCAGCCGCACACGCAAGCGCGGGCGCTTATGTAAATGGTGCTGTACTTAACCTCTATCTCTATGTAGACGGCCAAGTATATACCTACACCACCGAAGGCGTACAACAACCTATCGTAGCACGTGTAAACGCGTATGACTTGAAAGTTGCAAACAACACTACTGACTCCACTTATACTTTCACGTTCAAAGCAACTGAAAACACCAATTCTTCTGCGATTGTATTCTACCAAGAAGGTAAGAAAGTCGGAGAAGTGGCGATGACAACTCCAGCGGTTAAGGGTGAGAACACCGTAGTTGTTAAGTATAACGAACTTCCAGGTTATTCAGGTACACCTACCACATGGGCAGTACGTGTAACTGGCTATCCAGTACCTGGCATGGGTCTGGTAACTGATCATATTGACAGCACCCTTACCAAACCTTATGGTATTGTAGATACACACCCTGAATCTAACTACTTTGGACGTTACTATGTAATGGATGGATCTGGTAACAAGGGTCTATATATCTATGACCAAGAGATGACCAAGCTCAACACTACTCCTTATGTATCGACAGATGCTGCATGGGATGCACCTAAGCGTTTGGCTGTAGCTTCTGATGGTACCTTGTTCATAGCAGAATATAGTGATGGTCATAGTGGTGTATATGTAATGAATCCTGCTCATCCAGAAAGTATTACACAATTCTTCGCAGGTGAACGTGCTAGCGACGGTGTTATCAGCAACAATGGCGTGAACGTTGGTGCTTCTACCGCAGGTATCTCTATCTACAAAGAGGGTGCAGAGTCTAAGCTCATCGTTTACAACGAGGACTTCGGAGCCTCACTAGGTAATATCTTGATTTATAACATCGGTCAAGAGGATGGATCTAACGTTAAGACTTGGGAAGCAGCTCCTTCTGAGGTTTATGGTAAAGGTAGTAACTTGGCTGGTCTTGTAAACAAAAATGGTCAACCTATTTTAACTGACTATGGTTTCTTCTGCTCAACTCTTCGCTATGCAGGTGGTAATAATAGTTATGCTAGTTCTGCTCGTTACTACAACTTTGCAGAAGAGTGCGAGTTCTCTACTCACTATGATGAATATGTAAAATATGTAAATGGTAGCAATGATGGTGCACTTGCACTCAGCAATGATCAAAAATACCTCGTATTGCCAGACGATAACAACCAATTCGTTGTCTTCGAGTGTGCATGGGATGAGACTGGTAAGCTCAGCGTGAAGTATGTAGAATCATTCAAGCATGACCTTGGTCCTATCTATCAATTGAGTTTTGACTATGCAGGTCATTTGATAGCAACTGCGGCTAACCATATCTCAATTTTCACTATGCCAACAGCAGACAACACTACCATTGTTCCTGCTAAAAAGGCATTGGTAATTGAAAAACCATTTAGTGGTAAAGTTGAGGGTGTTGAACTTGACAAACAAGAGTTAGCTCTCATCAAGGGTGAAACTGCAACATTGGTTGCATCTGTAAAACCAGCAGCAGCTACCAATAATGCTATTCTCTGGACTTCCACCAACGAAACAGTTGCTACCGTCGCTAATGGCGTAGTAACCGCTGTAGCAACTGGCGAAGCTATTATCAAGGCTACTACCGTAGAGGGAACATTCGTAGCAGAATGTAATGTTGTGGTTACTAACCCATTGAAGACAATTACTCTCAACAAACACGAAGTGACCATTTTGCAAAACCAACAAGATACCATCATAGCAACTCTTACACCTGCAGATGCTGACGAACAATTTATTATCTGGACATCCTCGAACATGAATGTTGCTACCGTTACTAATGGTGTTATTACCGCTTTAGAGATAGGAGAAGCTATCATACATGCTACCAATGTTGATGGTACAATCGGTGATTCTTGTATCATCACGGTTATTGATCCTATAATCCATGTCACTAGTGTTTCTCTTGATACAACTGCATTGACATTAGATGTTCCTCAAACTACCACTTTGGTTGCTACGGTATTGCCAGAAGATGCTACAGATAAATCTGTGACTTGGGTTTCTGATAACGAGGCAGTTGCTACCGTAGCAGAAGGTGTAGTTACCGCTGTAGCAGAAGGAACTGCAAACATTACCGTTACTACAACTGATGGCGAATTCAAAGCA
>JAEIGA010016676.1_pt1 | contig 11169 bp, 15 predicted proteins | sample 9270691 | NCBI WGS metagenome assembly JAEIGA01 (sample SAMN17057246, study PRJNA624740) | gut metagenome | biome: biome; isolation source: fecal sample | host: Bos grunniens | place: China: Xizang | collected 2019
CTGGTTCCGGAGTTGGAGTTGGTGTTGGCTCTGGGTTAGATGGTTGAGATGGCGCACTTGGAGTTCCACCACTATTACCACCAGAACTTCCTCCACCATTTCCACTAGAGTTTCCACCTCCACCTACAATACTTCCACCACCATTACTACCATTCCCCTCACCGTCCTCAGACGATGGCGCATCAATATATGCTATTGTTCCACAATCAACATTATTAACTTCTGCCCTTGTCATAAAACCAGAATAAGTAAAGATAAGTTAGTTTCCCTCTGGCGCCGTTGCAGCATCTGCTTGTTCAATCGTATATACCACGCAATCTCTGTATTCATCAGGGTTTTCTGTTACAGCTGGCTCATCGTCTTCAATCTGCGCCACACAAATTAAAGGAAAACTAATCATCACCCCTAATAACCAACCAAACTTTCTCATCGCTTACCCCCTTTTTATCAAACCTTTATTGCCAATAAAAACTTTTTTACCACATAAAAAATTAGACCATGAACTTTCATTCATAGCCTCTCCGTAATTAAGTACAAAAATTTTTTGGCAACGCTTATAGGTGTGTGTGGGTGTGTGTAGATTTCCGGCACTTCTAACACTTAAACCCTCTTTTTTATCTCCACCACACATCATCATAATCATATACCTTTACATTAAAAAACTAAAAACATAGTAACATAATTCCACCCCATTTGCAATACTTTTTTACCTAATAAAAAGAGAAAAATAAAAAAACTAACGCAACGCGTTTCCTCGGGTGGGATAAAGTATTTATCACATCCCCCATTTAAAACTAAAAGGAGTTGAATAAATTCAACTCCTTTACCTCGGGTGGGATAAAGTGCGGTGCTAGAAGTAAAAAAGCGACCGCGGTGTACAAAAAGGCGTACATAAGGAAGCTTTTTTACGATTATGACCGTGCTTTAGCCCATCCCCCCAACACCATCAGTAACAACCATAACACCACTACCACCCAGTTGCCATACTTCCCATATATAGTATCCTTAACTAACACTTCTGGCAAATAAACATCACTAATCCCAACCTCGTTTAATCCAATCCTTCCAACAATATCCCCATTAGGCTTAACCACCGCACTAATACCCGTATTAGCACTCCTAACCACAGTTATACCTTCCTCAATTGCCCTAAGTTGAGAAGCAACCAAATGCTGATACGGACCATCACTTATTCCATACCACCCATCATTTGCTAATACCAACAAAATCTCAGGCTTATTGCCTTTAGCAATTACCTCACTAGGAAAAATACTTTCATAACAAATAGAACCAGCCATATTAGGAAATCCCTCTAAACGCATAGTCTTATATTTTTCCCCTTTTCCAATATCACCCACCACATTAGCAATCGGCCTCATAAAATCAGGCAAATATTCCCTAAATGGTAAATATTCCCCAAAAGGAACCAAGTGAGCTTTATCATAATAATCTCTAATTCCAATTTTATTATCTATAGCAAACATTGAATTGTATATAACAATATCACCTCTCTCAATACCTGCCCTTAAAAGCCCTGTAACAAGCAACCCATTATCAGGAACAATCTCCATAATATCTAAAAGATGCTCTTCATCTCTATCCAAATAAAATGGCGAAGCAGCCTCCCCCCATACAATTAATCGAGCTTTTTCAACACCTGCTTTTTTGCTTAAATTTATATGTTTTTCAAAGTTTTCTTGAGCAAGTTTCTTATCCCACTTAAATGTTTGTGGAATACTAGGCTGAACCAACCTCACCATAAAATCACCATCTTTTATTTCTTTATAAGAGCACGCACTCCCTAAAAAGAATATCAACGGCACCAATAAAAATAATCCACTAAAACGATATAATTTTTTTTGCTTTAACCCAATCAATAATATTGCTATCCCACATAAAAACATTAACAACATTATTGATAGCCCATACGTTCCAACATATGCCGCACCACTAATAAGCCTAACATCAAAAGCAAGCGCACTTCCCAATAAATTCCAAGGAAAGCCTGTAAATATAAAACTACGTATCCACTCAAAAACAGAAAACGCCAAACAAAATATTATTGCTCTTTGATATAGATTTTCACCAAACTTAATAAAGCCAGCAGGAATTGCTATAAATAATCCAAAAAATAAACCAATTACCACCAATACTAATGGGATATACGTTCCAAAAGTTTCACCATCTATTAAAAAAGCATTCGTAATCCAAGAAAAACCAAACAAAAAAAACGCAAATCCAAACCAATAACCTATTTTAAAATTGGCCATAAAATTGCGTTTTTCATATAACAAATAACTTAAAAACAAAAGCAAACAGCCAAATGCCACAACGTTTCCATCAAATGGTGGAAAAATATTTGAAGCATACGCACCAAGTAAAAGCAACCCCACCGCATTTAGCTGTTTTTTAAGCTTAAGCTTTAGCTTTTCTAGCATTCAACTTCATCCATATCTTTGTAAGGATTTTCTATTGAAAACTTTTCTAAAATTTCAACTTCCACCCCTTCCATCTCTGTTGCCTCATCATCTTCAATATGATCATATCCTAAAAGATGTAAAACACCATGAACCAACAAATGGCAATAATGCGCATAAACACTAATACACTTTTCATTTGCTTCTCTTTCTAATGTTTCAAAAGCAACAATAATATCGCCTAACTCAACCTTGTCTTGTTCTTCAAGCATCAATTCAAAATCATCATCATCAATATTTGCAAAAGATAACACATTCGTAGGTTTATCCATTCCTCTAAATTCTTTATTTAATTTCCAAACCTCTTCATCATTGCTCAAACACACATTCAAAAGAAAATCTTTCTTAATATCAATGATACTACCTTCAACATTTTCTTTCACATGCTCAAAACAAACATTAACTAACTCATTAGAAACTTTGATTACATCAAAATCAACTCGTTCTAACCAAGATATTTCATCGTTGATTATAACATCAACTTCAACATTAGTCTTCATTGCGTTCTCTCTTTATTTTTTCTTCATAAGCTTTTACAATCTTAGCCACCAAACCATGGCGAACAACATCATTAGCAGAAAATGTTACAGAGCCAATATTTTTAATACCGTGCAATGTATCCAAAGCATCACGAAGACCAGAAACAACACCTCTTGGTAAGTCAACTTGGCTTAAGTCACCATTAACCACCATTCTAGAATTTTCACCCAAACGAGTTAAAAACATCTTCATCTGCATAGGTGTAGTATTTTGTGCTTCATCCAAAATAACAAACGCATTAGAAAGTGTTCTACCACGCATAAATGCAAGAGGCGCAATCTCAATTTCACCTAAGGCTAATTTTTTATCAACTTGTTCAGCTGGCAACATTTCATATAATGCATCATAAAGAGGTCTCAAATATGGATCAACTTTTTCTTTTAAATCACCTGGCAAGAAACCTAAGTTTTCCCCAGCCTCAACAGCAGGACGAGATAAAATAATTTTATCAACCGCCCCTTCCAACATCATTGAAACAGCCAAAGCAACAGCTAAATATGTTTTACCAGTACCAGCAGGTCCCAAACCAAAAACAAGCTCATTATTCATCATTTCAGTAATGTATTGAGCTTGAGTTGCAGATCTAGGATAAATATAGCGTTTTTTAGTTTTTAAAACAATCTCACTTAAAGTATGTTTTTCATCAGCACTTCCATTACCACCACAAATTCTAACTGCAGCCTTAACTTCTTGCTCACCAATCACATGTCCTTTACTTGCTTTTTCATATAAGATATCAATCGCTGTTTTTGCATTTTCAATATCACCAGCACCACCTTTAATGGTAACCTGATTACCAAAACTCAATATTTCAACATTGAGCATTTTTTCAATCAACCTAACGTTTTCGTCATTAACACCAACCAAAACCTTTAGCAACTGATTATTAAAAAGTTCAAAACTAAGTTCAGCCATATCAAATTACCTCCCCTTCTAAAGAATTTGTTGACGCATCTATAATTTTTACCTCAACAATCTTATTTAACAATGAATTATCTGCCTGTGCATGTACATTTTGCATATAAGGCGTTCTACCAACAAGCTGACCTTTATGTCTACCCTTGGTTTCAAACAATACTGGCATAACTTTACCAATACTATTCACATTAAACTTGTTTTGATAATCAAACAACAAGTCTTGCAATATTTGCAATCTTTCTTTTTTAACTTTTTCTTCTATCTGATTATCCATCACAGCAGCCGGAGTACCTGCACGCCTACTATACTTAAAAGAAAAAGCTTGAATATACTTAACACGATTTACCACATCTAAAGTCATCTTAAAATCTTCATCTGTTTCTCCAGGAAAACCAACAATAAAGTCTGATGACATTCCAATTTCAGGATTCGCATTTTTTAGCTTATCAACCACTCTTAAATAATCATCACGATTATGTCTTCTATTCATTTTTTTCAACACACTATCAGAGCCAGATTGAATAGGCAAATGCAAGTAAGGCATCAATTTTGATAAATTTCTATGACATTCAATTAAATCATCATCAACATCAGCCGGATACGATGTGGTATATCTAATACGTTCCAACCCATCAATTTCTGCAATCTTATTTAATAAATATGCAAGATTTCTCTCTTTTCCACTCTCATCTTCACCATGATAAGAATTAACATTTTGCCCCAAAAGATTTATTTCAACACTTCCTGTTGCAACCAATCTTTTTGCCTCATCAATAACTTCTTTAATACTTCTAGAAACCTCAACACCTCTAGTATAAGGCACCACGCAATATGTACAAAAGTTATTACACCCTTCTTGAATTGCCAAATAAGAACAACCACCTTGAGCTTTATTTTCAGGTAAAAAGTCAAACTTTGATACAGCGCTAAATTCTGTATCCAAAATTTTCACTTCTTTTTTATTCATCAAGCCTTCAATAACTTCTTTAATTCTAAAATATCTCAAAGGCCCCAATGCAAAATCCACATAAGGAGCTCTTTTTAATATTTGATTATCTTCAGCTTGAACCACACACCCAGTAACACCAATAATAGTGTTTTTACCTTGCGCTTGGCGTTCTTGCTTAATCAAATATGCTCTTCCCAAATCAGAAAAAACTTTTTCAGCTGCTTTCTCTCTAATATGACAGGTATTAAACACTACCACATCAGCATCTTTAATATCACCAGCTTCAACAAAACCAAGCTCTTCTAACATTTTTGCCATACGATGTGAATCATACACATTCATCTGACAACCAAAAGTTTTAATATAATACTTTTTCATACCCTACAATCTTTAATTGCTCTATTATTTTAATTGGCATCATTATATCACAAAGTTTAATATTTTCAAATAAAATTTAGCTATTTTCTAATTTTTATTATTAATATATTTTTTATTCTTGAAAGATTACTATTTTCCTGATAAAATAATCACCATTATTATAGAAAAAGAGGGATTATATCATGAAAGATTATTTTAACCAAGTTTCAGACAATCTTTTATATGCACAAGATGATCAAAGAGCTGTGTTTATTAGCATACTTGCCACTCTTAGCAATATTGATAAAAACATCAAAAAAGAAGAAAAAATATTTTTACAAGATTTATCTCAAAAACTTGGCATGAACTTTCACCCACATTTTCTTCAATACTCCACACAAACCTGCATTAAAAACGCAAGCATTTTAAAAGGTTCCCCCATTTCTCTAGAGCTCATAAAAGATATGTTTGCTCTTGCTTATACTGATAACGAGTTCACAACTCAAGAAGCTCAATTCATCTATGATATCGGCAAAGCAATGCAAGTTCCCCCCACAAAATTAAAACAAATTAGCAGCTGGATTGCTGATAGAATAATTTGGTTAGAACAAGGCGCATATATTTTTAACGACGCCCCAATAAAATCTAAAACACCCAAAACAACCCCTAAAAAAGTGAAAAAAACTAAATAAAAACTTGAAATATTATATCAATCAAAGTATTTTCCATATCATAATTAACAAACTAGGAGTTTAAAATGGACGCGTTATTTGAAAGTATTTTATGGTTACTAGGAACCATTGTTGAAATATACTTTGTTTTAGCCGTTATAAATATTGTTTTGTATTGGGCTATACATTTTAGTTTCATTGGCCTTGGTGGAAATGCTTTTAAGAATTTCCTTAAAATATTACATCAAATAACAGAACCTGTTCATGCTAAATTACGCCAAAACATAAAACCAATTCATGGTTTTGATTTATCTCCATATGTTCTAATCTTAGCATTATCATTCGTATTACACTTAATTGATAAACTCTGCCAATCCATGTAATGTAAATGTTTTTTGATATTACAGAAAATAGCTATATTTTAAGAATTCGTGTAACACCGAACTCCTCAAAATTTGCAATCACTGGAATATTTAGCGATTCCAATTCTGTTGAATACTTAAAAGTAAATTTAATATCAGTTCCAGAAAAAGGCAAAGCCAATCAAGAACTAATCAAACACTTAAGCAAAACACTAAAAATTAGCAAAAGTAGTTTCACAATTATTTCAGGTGACACCGATAGATATAAAAAAATACTCATAAACATCCAACCATCTGAAACATTTTCAACCACACTACAAAATTTGGAGGACAAATAATGACAGCACAAATTATCAACGGCAAAGAAATTGCTAAAAATATAAGACTAGAATTAAAAGAAAAAATCCTTCAATCCTCATCAGCTCCTTGCCTTGCTGTTATTTTAGTTGGCTCAAATCCTGCAAGTCAAGTATACGTAAAATCCAAAGAAAAAGCATGCCTTGAAGTTGGCATAACTCCCAAAACATATATCTTAGAAGAAAGCACAACCCAAGAAGAATTAATCCAATTAATTGAAGAATTAAATACCAACGACACAATCAATGGTATCTTAGTACAACTTCCCCTACCTTCACACATCAACACACAAAAAGTCCTAAAAAGCATTAAAACCATCAAAGATGTTGATGGCTTTCATCCTGAAAATGCAGGCCTTGTTATTCAAAATCAAAAAGAAGGCTTTATCCCTTGCACACCAAAAGGAATTTTACACCTATTATCATCAACCAACATTCCCTTAGAAGGACTAAATGCTGTTGTTGTTGGTCGTTCACAAATTGTTGGGCTCCCAATGGCTCTTCTTTTAATTTCTAAAAATTGCACAGTAACAGTTACCCACTCAAAAACTAAAAATCTAAAAAACATCTGCAAATCAGCAGATATTCTCGTTGCCTCTCTTGGTAAATCAGAATTCATCACCAAAGACTACATAAAAGAAGGTGCAATAATTATTGATGTTGGCATCAATCGCACTCAAACAGGTCTAACAGGTGATGTAAAATACGACGACGCTTTAGAACTAGCATCTCACATAACTCCAGTTCCTGGTGGTGTCGGACCAATGACAATAGCCATGTTATTAGAAAACACATATCTTGCATATTTAATGCAACATAACTCTTAAAAATTTTATCTTCATAACTATATAAAGAGTCCATCAAATAAAAGGAGGGCTCATGCATAGTTTAGGTAATATTTTTCTATATAACAATCATCCAACAGATAATACCCCATACCAATCAGCACTAAAACAAATGGGATATTATCTGTTTGACACCGATAATTTACACAAATTCAACCTTTACAATAAGGAAATAACCCCTGATGTAATTTTATTGGACTTTACCTCAAACACACCAATTCAATTTATCACTTCTTTAGAAGAACATTTCAAACATTCATCTACCCCAATTATTGTCATATCTCAACACCCCAAAGCCCTCATTTACCATCCTGCAATCAGTCACTATTTAACCAACACATCAGCACAACAATACCTAAAAGATATCATCAATGCATATTGCATAGGTAACATCAATCATCATATCTTATATATAAACCTAAAACCATACGAACGTTCAAATTTTATCTCTTCAGCACTTCAAAAAAACTATAAAATTTTTGAAGTACATAACCTAAAATCAGCCCAAAAATACATAGAAAAAAACTCCCCTCAGATAATCTGTATAAATTTTAAACCTGTTCTATCCACCTCAAAAAAACTCTTTAACAACCCCAAAACTTTTTATGTGGAAAACAATCAAAATATTGAAGAATTAGAACAATTTATACATTAAAAATAAAAGCCATGGTCACATTTATTGAAAGAAAAACTATGGCTTTTAATACATTAAAAAACTTAATTCGCAAAATCTACGATAAAACACTCGATTTAGCATCTCGCCCCAATGCTCTTGCATGGCTTTTTGCTATATCATTTATAGAAAGTTCATTTTTTCCCATCCCACCAGATATTATGATTATCCCTATGGTTTTAGCCACCCAAAATAAGGCATATAAAATCGCAGGCGTTGCAACTTTAGCAAGCGTTATTGGTGGTTGTTTTGGATATGCCATTGGTGTATTTGGCTATGAAGTTATTGCCAAACCTTTATTAGAATTTTATGGCTACATGGAAAGCTTCCATAATTTTGAAGAATCTTATCACAAATACGGCGCATGGATTGTTTTCATTGCAGGCTTAACCCCAATTCCATACAAACTAATTACCATAGCATCTGGTATTGTAAGATTAAATTTAACCATATTTATCATTGCATCAATTCTTGCAAGAGGAATGCGTTTTTATGTAATCGCATGGTTATTAAAACGTTATGGCGAACCAATGAAAGCCTTTATAGAAAAAAATCTAAACCTCCTATCAATTATTTTTGTATTACTTTTAATTGGTGGTTTTGCAATTATAAAACTTCTATAAATTATATAAAATTTATCAAAAAAAATACCCCCAAGCAAAAGCAAGGGGGGATTTTTAACGAGATTTTTGCAAACTTAATCAAAGACCAAATAACTCAAGCCCTCACCTGAAGCATCAAAAACATACCATTGTGTTTCAGAATTCCTTACAACAATCGCCTGAATTGTCTTAACAAACTCCTTTAAAAAAGGATATTCATTCCCATCATTACCAACGTAAGTATTTACCTCACATTCCTTGGAACTACCAACACGTACAACCTGACCAACTTCAAGCTCTGCCAAGTCAATCTTGCATTCATAGCCATACTTCATCCCAATTTTAAAGCGCATTGCCAACCGATAAGAACCCAACAACCTCAAATTAAGAGGATTGCTCATCATACTAAGAGCCTTTACAATAGGCTCATTAGCAATATCACTAAAATTCCATTGAGAAACCCATATGTCTTTTTCAGAACTTTTACCATCAAATTCCATTTGAGCAGTTATGTTATAATCATAACACCCTCGATAGCAACAGTTGTTGAGGCCTTTGACTTTGTATACTTCCCCTTTTTTAAAAAAAAGCTTAACACGTTCACTTACAGCCCCACTAAAGTCCAATTCCTTGACACACACCACGTTACGTCGCAATCCAAAATTGTTTAAAACATTGGTAATTGCTTCATTTACTTTTGTTACATTTTTTTCCATGTTGTTAATTAAATTTATTTTTTTTATATATTATTCATCCATTTTATATCGCAACAATTAGCAAACGACTATAAATACATTAACACCAAAACAAAAAGAGAAACCTCAATCTTTTGAATAAATGCAAATATAAAAATAACCAAATACATAACCATAGTAATATAAAAACAACACCAATATACTCTATTTTAATTTTAAGTCAACAGCAAAATAGACAAAAAACACCCCCAAGCAAAAGCAAGGGGGTATCTTTTAGAGTTTGTTTTTCCTTAGAACCACACACAAGTTGATCCATCCAAAGATGCATCAAAGACAATCCAAGCGTGATTATTCCACCTGAAAACAATGACCTGAACAGGAGCAACCGTATCAGAACTGCACTCACACTTACGACCATACGCATCCACAACACTTGTAATATCACAATGTTTGGATGAGCCAATCGTCAGGGTGCCACCAATCTTCATGGACTGATGACTAATCTTACATGAAACTCCATTGAAACTGAGTTTTATGAAGTCTCTCTGAGATGTCATCACAGCTATCTGCCTAAGACAGCTAGGATCCTTCATCAACATCATGGCCTTAACCATGGGATCATTCTCATATTCTACGAAATTGCTCGCAAGAACAATAATCGCTTTTGCTCAGAGGAATGACAATAGAGCTCTCCTCCCATTTCATTGCAAGAATGACACCTCGTAGCAATCCACACTTGTCACCACCGGTGTATAGTCAATCCTCTCTCATCTTCCTAAAAAATCAAAATCCCCCAGCCATAACCCTCATTAATTCATACAAAAAGACATACCCCCCATACAAATGTATGAGGGGTATAAAAAAGATTAAGCCTGATTAACAAGCCTTAGCACTCAATCAAAAATACAAATGGGTTGAACTTTTTGAAGATGCGTCAAAGACCATCCAGCTCTCGGAAGAATTCCTTAAAATTATTATGTGGATTTTTTCCACATATCTAAGATCTAAACGAGTATATCCCTTCCCAATAGGAACAAACATATCTTGGTTATAGAAAAAACGCTCCTCAGCTGAAAAAGGTACATTTCCATACCTATTTTCACTATAAATGAAGGCATTAATTGTACATTCCTCACCACTACCTATTGTGAGGATGCCCCCAACACTCATTTTCATCAATTCTTCTTTGGCCACATTATATCGCCAATGGTTGGCGATACATACCTCAAAATCCATTGCACTACTAAAGCTTGCAAGCAACCTTAGATTTTTCGGATCGTCCATCTGCGAAACAGCTTTCACTATAGGTGCAGAAACATCCAGACATTCTTCAAATTCCACCGCTGGAGCATACACGCCATGCTCTGCAATGTCATTATTACCTTTCAGTTCACACTTAGCGTTAACAGCAATTTTATCACCGCTACAATCCTTCACAAAATAGCGTTCTCCTTCTGTAAAGAAAAACTTATATGATCCACTTTCATACACAAAAGTTCTCTTACAGCGAACAGGTCGCTTTACATTGTACTTATTAAGTACATTAGTTAATTCTCTCATAATAGTTGTTTAGTTAAATGTTAGTAAATGTTAAAGTCTTAATTTGCCAGAATATGCAACAATTACAAATATGCCAACCCCAAACACCTAAACACAAGAGAAAACTCAAGCTATAGAATGATGAATGCTAACATAAAAATAACCATATACTTAGTCATAACAAA